>QWCK01004473.1_pt1 | contig 13730 bp, 9 predicted proteins | sample 1972571 | NCBI WGS metagenome assembly QWCK01 (sample SAMN09866710, study PRJNA288562) | Human gut metagenome isolate term2_stool, whole genome shotgun sequencing... | isolation source: gut | host: Homo sapiens | place: USA: California
CCGTGCTGAAGTTCTGCAATGACCAGGCAGATGAACTGCTTGGACTTTCCATGAACCATTATAATGTCAAGTTTGCAACGGTATAATTAACTAGAGCCGCATTGATATTCAAACTCAATGTAAGAGACTTGCTTAACTGGCTTCTCAAAGAGAACAAAGCAGTCATGCGTTCATTAGACGTCTTAGCTGTAAGTCCTTCCTGATTTCTATAGCCGATAGACAGATTGTAACTTGTCGTCGCATTTCCTCCCTGGATGCTTACATTATGCTGGTGCTGGAAACCTGAACCGCTTTCCAACAGCCACTTCAGATGATTCACATTCGGATAGTTGTCCGGATCAGAGCCATCTTTATATTTCTGTATCTGCTCCGGCAAATAAGCATCCTGCTTACCCATGTTCTGCATGGCCATATTATAATACGTAGCATATTCCCAGGACGGAAGAAAATCGGGAAGTTCAGTTGCCCGCTGCCAGCCAAATGAATTGTTATAGGTTACAACAGTTTTTCCCTGTGCACCTTTCTTTGTTTCTATCAGAATGACTCCATTCGCAGCTCTGTTACCATAAATTGAAGCAGAAGCAGCATCCTTCAAGAAAGAAATACTTTGAATATCATTGGGATCTACATCATCCAGATTACCAGACAAACCGTCTATAAGTACCAACGGATCTGTACCAGCACTGGAGAAAGTACCTGTTCCACGAATCTTTACATTTGCCCCCGTACCAGGACGTCCAGAATTCTGTACAACACTCAGACCTGGTGCCAAACCTGCAATAGCCTGAGCAGTACTCATCACCGGCTTGTTCATCAGATCCTCACTGGTAACTGCAGAAACGGCACCGGTCAAATTCACTTTCTTCTGGGTTCCATAACCCACTACCACAACCTCATCCAACAATTCGGTATCTTCCTTAAGAACGATTCGCATTATTTTGCCCGAAACTGCAGGAATTTCCTGTGAAGCATACCCCACATACGTCACACGCAAAATGTCTCCTGGATTAACTGACAAAGTAAAATTACCATCTAAATCACTTACAGTACCATTGTTTGTATTCTTTACCAGAATACTTACCCCGATCAAGGGTTCTCCATTTCCGTCTGTAATGTGACCTTTCACACTGTTTGTTCCTTGTCCCCATGCAATGGAACTCACACAACAAGCAAAGAGTAACATAAATACTCTCAAGGCTTGCCACATTTGCCTAATAGAATTGTGTTTCATCTTTATTTAGATTTAAATTATACAATGCAAAGTTAATTATTCATACAACCCGAATATAGGATTAAAGTATCTTTCAATAATACAAAATCGACATTATTCAAACCTAAAAACGATAAAAGATTGACAAAATCGACATTTCTTGCAATTTATCGACAAACGTGTTTTAGCTACTACTAAATGTTCCTACTCTATCTTCCAAACTACTCTACAAATTCTCTATTTTGACTTTGCATATTCTTTGTTTCACAGTGCGAGATTTGTATTTCACACTGTGAAATATATATACCACACTGTGGTTTTTATATCCCACAGTGTGAAACAGAGAATTGACCGTTTAATTTCAGTTTTTATACAAAAGCATTCCTCAAAATGACCAATAATTCTCTATCTTTTATACCGTCACTGCAATCACCCCTGAAAAACACACAAAAAATGCCTGACGCTCATTCTAAAAGCATCAGGCATTCTCCACGTAAATACAAATAGCCTAACTATAACTCAATCAAGACTAACCTTCATCACAAATCCTCCACGCGGCAGACAGTCCACCTCATGTACAGATTTCTTCAAACCAGAAAGCATCTGTATATCAAACTGATTACGTTCTTCTCCATCGGCATACAAAGTGATTTCTTTGACAGGTTCCTGAATAAAGCTCAAATCCACAACAAGCGATTTCTTCTCGTTTGTTCCGTTCAGGCCTGCAATATACCAGCAATCACCACTCTTCCGGGCAAGCACCACATAGCTGGAAGGATAACCGCTCAGCAATTTCGTATCGTCCCAAACGGTGGGAAGTGAAGAGATAAACGAACGTACTTCAGCTGGTTGGGCATGGTATCCTTCGGGACGGTCGGCCAAATGCTGCAAGGCAGATTCAAATGCAACCAACAGAGCTAGTTCATGCCCGTTCGAAGTAATATGCGGATGCTGGGAATCCGTAAAAGTGCAAGGAGTATAGTCCATCGGACCCACTACATTACGCGTAAAAGGCAGTGTACAGTTATGCCATGCCGCGCTATCAGTCAGTGTCTCCTTATTATTATACCATTCTGCTCCATATACTCCTTCCACTGACATCATGTGAGGATAGGTGCGCTGCCAGCCTCGCGGAATAGGAGCTCCATGAAAGTTTACCATCAGGTGATATTTGGCTGCATCTTCCAGAATGTCCACAAAATAATTCATCGTAGATATGCTGTCCTGACTGAAGAAATCTACTTTTATCCCTTTTACTCCCATAGACTCAAGCCAGGCAAATTCTTTCTGACGCATTTCCGGCTTGTTCAAACGATACAAAGGACCGAACGCACACCACGCGGTGGAAGAGTTATACCATAACAAAGGAGCAATATTCTTCTGTTTTGCATAAGCCAAGGCATCTTCTACATTGCCTCCATTACCCATTTCACCCCATTCCGCATCAATCAGCATATAAGGAAGGTGAAAATCTGCTGCAAAATCAATATACTTCTTTATCAGCTGATAATCTCTTGAACCGTGATTGTAAGCCCAGTAAATCCATGAAACGACTCCCGGCTTAATCCAGGAAACATCGCTCATACGACATGGTTCACTGACATCTGTCACCAAGGTAGACTCTACCACATCAGCCAAAGAACCGATAATGGCCACGCGCCAAGGTGAACACCATCTGCCGGAAACGTTGGTCGGTTCTGCCATCTCCACTTTGTAGCTCGATGCACTGGAGGCATTGTTCAGCCATGAACCACAATTACCTTTCGCTACATTCGCTTCTGAGATAAGGGTAAATACAGAATCTGCCACTTCAAACAATGCCGGAAATCCCCATTGTGCTGCAGTATATCCCTGCACACGTCCTTTATTTTTCAGATAGAAGTCTTCATAGGCCTGATTCAGTTTCTGTGTCCATCGGGTAATTCCTTCCTGAAAGACAAAAGCTGTATTTTCATCGGTCACACCTATCTCTTTTGTCGGCTGAGGAAACACATAACGAAAAGCGACACCGTCATCATACACCCGAAGTTCCAAATCCAGCGATACGTTCTGGCCGTTCTTGAAATGAAATACCTGCTGGTTTCCCTCATTCGTGCAATGACGGCGTTTACCCGTTATCATGGTATAATCCTCACGTATGGGAGTCACGGCGGAAGAAGACACATAATTAAATTCGTCTCCGGATGTAGACTGAAGTTGAACTCCTATATTCTTTAACTGAACTACCGGAACCAAAGTATCTCCTTTTTTATAAATCACACGCAACCCTTTCGCCGGATTATCCCAGCTCACTCCTATTTTCTTATTAGGAGAGTATAAACTATCATCTGCTTTCACTGTTATACCGGAAAAGAATACACATACGAAAAGAAGGCATGCCTTCCATGAATTAGAAATTAATTGTCTGTACATAATTGTTTATTCATTTTATTGGATGACAAAATTATCCGTTCTTTCAGGAAATAAATTGCATAAAACCGTTTTATACAGGACAATATCGATATATAAAGGGAACATAAACAATTTTTGCCCGCAAAAAGTTCTTGCGACATGCTGAAAAAGCGACTTTTTACACAGACTTGTGCCCTTTAACAAAACAGGACAATATGCAACAGAGCTTGATAAAGAGGAGATAACAATATAATTTTATATAAAACTTCCCATAAAAGCGAGGAATCGAGGAAAAACTTTCTACTTTTGCAACTTGTAATTAAAAGAACTCATTTGCAGATGAAAATAAAGTTTTTGCCATTGATTGCAGTACTCTTTGCTGCAACATCTATAATGACATCGTGTTTGGACAATGATGTAGAACAGATTACGTATACATCTGAAACCAGTATTACGGGATTCTCTCTAGGGACATTGAATATCAATCGTATAGGAAAAGACAAAAATGGTTTAGATAGTCCTTATGTAGATACACTTGATTGTTCTAACTATCCATTCACCATTGACCAAATCAATAGAATCATCACAAATAAAGACTCACTCCCCGTAGGGACCTACATAGATAAGGTTATCACCAACATCACATATGACGCGGGAGTATTGGCATACAAACCCAAAGGATCAGATCATGATACCATCTGGACATCAACTGACTCTATCGACTTTACTGAGCCTGTGGAATTTAAAGTGTATGCATACAGTGGTGTAGAGGGGAAACCTTATAAGGTTACCATTAACGTACATCAACAGGAACCGGATACAATTTCATGGAAGAAGTTTGATAACAATCCATTTAGTGCTGGAAACTTGAGTGAACAGAAAGCAGTATATGCTAATGAAAAGGTATATGTGTTCGGAAAGAAAAATGATGAAACGACTTGTATTGAATATACAAAAGTTATAAATGTTTCTGTTCCGGGTGAAAAGGAACCCAAAGACAATCCCACACCATGGACTTCTGTCACAAATGTACCAACAGATATAGACACCTATTCTGCCACTGCATGGGGAGGAAACATCTATTTCCTGGCAGGAGGAACTAATAAGCAGCTTTATAAACTGGACGCAAACACCAATGACGTGACACGAGTAGGTACAGAAACATTCGAAATGCTGATAGGTGGAAACGATACAAAAGAGGAACTTTATGCCGTAATCAACAGAGTGAGTCATACTTATAAAAATGGCGTATGGACAGAAGATGCCAACCCATTCACACTGTTCCCGGCAGGTAAACCTTTCTTCTCCAATACAACTACAGCGTCTTATAACAGCAATATTACTACCACTGTAGCGCTTTGCTATAATCAGGGCAATACAGCTAATGATACGACTGCATTAGTATTCAACCGTATATCAAGTGACAACAAATGGGAAGAAAGAATGCAGAACCTTCCGCTTCCTAATTTGGAAAATGTCACCATGATTTACTATGACGGAAAGTTGTATGCTTTCGGTGGTGGTTACGGAGAAATCAAGCCTTTCAGCCAGTTCTATTGCTCTACCGACAACGGACTTTGCTGGAGACCTGTGACTGAATGTATGGCCTTCCCTGCAGAAGTTCCTGACACAGAAAACCCTAATAGAGAGTATATTAATTTCCCTGATTTATACGACACACACCATGGTAATTACTCATGTGCCGTAACTCCCAAATTGGAGAATGGAACCTCCCGAGGTAACTTTATCTGGATTGTGTGGGAAGATGGAAGTATCTGCAGAGGACGCATCAACCGATTGGGATTTACTCCTAAATGGTAATCTAAGAACCCTGAAAAACAACAAGCCATGCTATATAAAGACCAAATAGACAAAAATCGGATACCGGCACACATAGCCATCATTATGGATGGTAACGGACGCTGGGCCAAACAGCAGGGACACGCCCGTACTTTCGGACACCAGGCTGGCGCTGAGACCGTACATGTCATTGCGGAAGAAGCCGCACGGTTAGGCGTGAAATATCTGACTCTTTATACATTCTCTACTGAAAACTGGAATCGTCCGGTAGACGAAGTAGCCGCTTTGATGAGTTTGCTTATGGACTCCATTGAAGAAGAAACCTTCATGAAGAACAACATCAGCTTCCGCATCATCGGTGAAACAGAAAAATTGCCGGAAAACGTACTTGCACGACTGAACAAGTGTATCGAACGTACATCAAAGAACACGGGAATGTGTCTGACATTAGCATTAAGCTATTCTTCTAAATGGGAAATCACGGAGGCTGTCAAAAAAATTGCCCGTGAAGTGAAGGAAGGAACCCTTTCTCTCGAAGAAATTACAGACCAGACCATCGATCGATGCCTGGCTACTCATTATATGCCCGACCCGGACTTGTTAATCAGAACAGGCGGTGAAATCCGTCTGAGCAACTACCTGCTTTGGCAATGCGCCTACGCGGAACTGTATTTCTGTGACACTTTCTGGCCGGACTTCAAGGCCGAAGAATTGTGTAAGGCTATTTGTGACTTTCAAAAAAGAGAACGCCGATTCGGCAAAACCAGTGAACAAATTTAACAAAGAACAATGCAAAACCGTTTTTCACTTCTTCTATTGATTGCTGCATGTCTTTCGTCTGCTCCAATGGGGGGATATGCACAGAACAATAATACAACTGAACAAAGCGATAAGCCAGTTATCCTTTACAACGGAACACCTAAAAAATATGAAATCGCCGACATCAAGGTCAGCGGAGTAAAGAACTATGAGGATTATGTCCTGATAGGTATTTCCGGTCTGGCTGTCGGACAAACTATCACCGTACCGGGAGATGACATCACCTCAGCAGTAAAAAGATACTGGCGTCACGGCTTGTTCTCTGACGTGAAAATCACCGCAGATAAGATTGTAGATAATAAAATCTACCTGTCTATCCAGCTGACACAGCGTCCACGTATTACCGACATCGTGATTCACGGTGTGAAGAAGAGTGAACGTGAAGATTTGCAGGCTAAACTGGGTATGGCAAAAGGTACACAGGTTACACCGAACTTGATTGACCGTGCCAAGATTTTGATCAAGAAGCATTTTGACGAGAAAGGTTTCAAGAATGCAGAAGTAAACATCATTGAACGCGAAGACCCGGAAAACAAAGAACAGGTATATGTAGATGTGAACATTGACAAGAAGGCTAAAGTCAAGGTTCACCAGATTACCATTGACGGAAACGAGGTACTGACTGACAAGAAGTTGAAGCGTGTCATGAAGAAGACCAACGAAAAAGGTAAACTGATTAACCTTTTCCGTGCCAAGAAGTTCATCAATGAACGTTACGAAGAAGATAAGCAGAAAATCATCGATAAATATAACGAGCTGGGTTACCGTGACGCACAGATTGTAGTAGACAGTGTATCGCCATACGATGAAAAGACGGTAGATGTCTACATGAAAATCTACGAAGGACAGAAATATTACCTTCGTGACATCACCTGGGTAGGTAACACGGTATATCCTTCTGACCTGTTGAACGAACAGCTCCGCATGAAACGCGGTGATGTATATAACCAGAAGTTGCTGAACGACCGTATCTCTAACGATGAAGATGCAATCGGTAACAACTACTATAACCGTGGATATGTGTTCTACCGCCTCGATCCGGTGGAAGTAAACATTGACGGTGACTCTATCGACCTGGAAATGCGTATCACCGAAGGTCCGCAGGCCAGCATCAGCCACGTACGCATCAACGGTAATGACCGTCTGTATGAAAACATCGTACGTCGTGAGTTGCGTACACGTCCGGGCGACCTCTTCAGTAAGGAAGCACTGGAACGTTCTTACCGTGAAATTGCACAGATGGGACACTTCAACCCTGAAAATATCAAACCGGATGTACAGCCTAACTTCCAGGACGGTACAGTCGACATTAACTGGGGACTGGAATCAAAAGCCAACGACCAGGTGGAATTCTCTGCCGGTTGGGGACAGACTGGTATCATCGGTAAGCTGAGTTTGAAGTTCACCAACTTCTCATTTGCGAACTTGTTCCGCAAGAACGACAACTACCGCGGTATCCTGCCACAAGGTGACGGACAGACACTGACCATCAGTGGACAGACCAACGGACGCTACTATCAGTCATACAGTGTATCGTTCTTCGACCCATGGTTTGGCGGCAAGCGCCCGAACTCATTCTCTGTTTCGGCCTTCTACTCTATCCAGACCGACGTGAGCAGCCAGTATTACAACTCTGCTTACATGAACAACTATTACAACATGTTGAGCGGATACGGATACTACGGAGGTTATGGAAACTATTATGACAACTACGAATCTTACTACGACCCCGACAAGTCTATCAAGATGTTCGGTGTATCTGTAGGATGGGGTAAACGTCTGCGCTGGCCGGATGACTACTTTACCTTATCGGCTGAATTGTCTTACCAGCGATTCATGTTGAAAGACTGGAGTTATCTCTATATCAAGCTGAACAACGGACAGTACATGAACACCGGTAACTGTAATAACCTGAGCCTGAACCTGACCTTGTCACGTAACTCTACGGATAACCCGATTTTCCCGCGTTACGGTTCAGAATTCTCGGCTTCTTTGCAGATTACTCCGCCGTACTCTCTGTTCAGCAAGAAGGACTACTCTACTTACGGTAAAGACAACTACCACGATGCTGCCAGCATGTACAAGTGGATTGAATACCACAAGTGGAAATTCAAAGCCAAGACTTATACAGCCTTGATGGATATCCAGAAATGTCCGGTTATCATGACCCGTACAGAATTCGGTATCCTCGGTCACTTCAACAAATACAAACGTTCACCGTTTGAAACCTTCTACGTGGGAGGTGACGGTATGACTGGTTACAGTTATAACTACGCATCCGAAACCATCGCCCTTCGTGGATATGAAAACGGTTCATTGACTCCGTACGGAAGTGAAGGTTATGCTTACATCCGTCTGGGTGCCGAGCTCCGCTACCCGCTGATGCTGGAAAACTCTACCAGTATCTATGCACTGGGCTTCGTGGAAGCTGGTAACGCATGGAACAACGTGACCGACTTTAACCCCTTCCAGTTGAAACGTTCTGCCGGATTCGGTGTACGTATCTTCCTGCCGATGATTGGTATGATGGGTATTGACTGGGCTTACGGCTTCGACAAGATTGACGGTTCAATGCAATACAGCGGAAGCCAGTTCCACTTTATCATCGGACAAGAATTCTAACACTTAAAAACCAATGATTATGAAGAGACTCATTTTATCCGTTATGCTGTTAGTGGCCGCCGTAGGCATGGCCTCAGCACAGAAATTCGCCCTGATAGATATGGAGTATATCCTCAAGCAGATACCTTCTTATCAACAGGCCAATCAACAGATGGAGTCACTGTCAAAGCAATGGCAAAGCCAGATTGAGGCTAAAGCCAACGAAGCGAAGAAGCTGTACGAAGATTACCAGAAAAGCGCCAACACGCTTTCTGCTACTCAGAAAACCAGCAAAGAGGAAGCTATCGTAGCCAAAGAGAAAGAAGCGGCAGAGCTCCGCAAGCAATATTTCGGACCGGAAGGTGAACTGATGAAGAAACGTCAGGAACTGATTTCTCCAATTCAGGATGCCATCTACAATGCAGTGAAAGAAATTGCTACCCAGCGCGGATACGATGCCGTAATAGACCGTGCCTCGGCACAGAGCATGATTTTTGCTTCTCCACGCATTGATATAAGCAATGAGGTTCTTGCAAAACTAGGATATTCAAATTAATTTTATACATTTGCAACCGGGTGATAATAAGCCCTGTTTTATACATCGAATTAATTAATAACAAATAGAAACTTGAGATTATGTTGAAGAAAATTGCTTTTTTACTTTTACTCATCGCACCGATGAGTGTATTCGCACAAAAATTTGCGCACTTTAAATCAATGGATATCATTCCAGTAATGCCGGAATACGCAAAGGCACAGACAGACATCCAGACTATGCAGAAACAATATGAGGACGAAATCAAACGTGCTTCTGACGAATTCAACAAGAAATATGCAGAATACCAGCAGGAACAGAAGAACCTGCCGCAGAACATTCAGGAACGCCGCCAGAAAGAATTGCAGGAACTGAGTGAAAAAGGTATGCAGTTCCAGCAGGATGCTCAGCAGCAGTTGCAGAAAGCATACGCTGACATGATGGAACCGATTTACAAAAAACTGGAAGATGCCGTACAGGCTGTAGGTAAAGCAGGTGCTTATACTTACGTATTCGACCTGAACCGTACTGATATTCCTTACATTGACGAAGCTCAGTCAAAAGATATTACAAACGACATCAAGACTAAATTGGGCATCAGCCTGACAGCAGTTCCTGCTACTCCGGCAGCACCTGCAGCAACTCCTGCTCAGTAATTAAAGAAACTCTTTGTCGTACTGACTACATGTCATTCAGAGAAACACACAAAAGATTTCTCTGAATGACATTTTTCTTTTCAAACCTTTCAACCGTTTTCCCATGTACCCTCTATCTGCCCCTCACACCGGCCCTATCGGAGTATTCGACTCCGGATACGGAGGTCTTACCATTTTAGGAAAATTCATCGAACGACTGCCACAGTACGATTACCTGTACTTGGGAGATAATGCCCGTGCTCCATACGGCACACGCTCGTTCGAAGTGGTCTACGACTTCACCCTACAGGCTGTCAAGAAATTGTTTGAGCTGGGCTGCCCGCTGGTCATCCTGGCCTGCAATACGGCTTCCGCCAAAGCGCTCCGCAGCATTCAGCAGAACGACCTTCCTCACATGGATCCGACCCGCCGCGTATTGGGAGTAATACGCCCCACCGTGGAATGTATCGGTGAAATCACCCGTAACGGGCACGTAGGCCTGCTGGCTACAGCCGGCACCGTACGCTCCGAGTCCTATCCGCTAGAGATTAAAAAGCTTTTTCCGGACATTCAGGTCACAGGAATGGCCTGCCCCATGTGGGTGCCACTGGTAGAGAACAAGGAATACGACGGTGACGGAGCCGACTATTTCGTCAAGAAATACATTGATACCATCCTGCAGAAAGACCCGGACATCGACACCCTGATTTTAGGCTGTACGCACTATCCCTTGCTTCTGCAAAAGATACGGCAGTACACTCCCTCGCACATCCGGCTGGTAACGCAAGGCGAGTATGTAAGCGAAAGCCTGAAGGACTATCTGTCACGTCATCCGGATATGGACGCACGCTGTTCCAAGAACAAGCGACGGGAGTTTTTCACCACAGAATCGGTCGAGAAATTCCGAGAATCGGCTTCGGTATTCTTACACTGCACAGACGTACATGTACGCAACGTCCAACTTGAATAAAACAAAAATGGTCCGCCTCTGAATCTTCTCACAGAGACGGACCATTTTTGTGTTTTATATGACCTGACTGCTATTCAGCCACAAAAGTCGCGCGCTGCACATTCCGGCTGTCCGGACCTACCATCACCTCAAACTCTCCCGGTTCATATCCATATTCCAGACGAGAGTTATAATACTTCAAATCATCCTCGTCGAGCACAAACTCCACATTCTGCGTCTCTCCCTTTTTAAGGGCCACACGACGGAAAGCTTTCAACTCTTTCACCGGACGGGAGATTTCTGCATACACATCGTGAAGGTACAGCTGCACAATCTCTACTCCGTCACACTCGCCGGAATTGGTTACAGGCACGGTTACCTTCAACTGACCGCCCTTGGCCATACGCTCGGCACTCAACTGCAAATTACCGTAGCGGAAAGTGGTATAACTCAAACCATAGCCAAAAGGATATAGCGGTTCATTGCTCTGGTCGATGTAATTGCTGCCATAACGGTTAAAAGTGGTATCATCCGTATCCGGACGACCTGTACTCAGGTGATTATAGTAAAGCGGCAACTGTCCCACCGCACGCGGGAAGCTCGTGGTCAGCTTGCCCGAAGGAGACACGTCACCAAACACCACATCGGCGATGGCATCGCCCGCTTCACTGCCGGCAAACCACACATTCAGGATAGCCGGTACATGCTCAGACTCCCAGCACAAATCTAGCGGACGACCAGTAAACAAAGCCAGTATCACCGGCTTTCCGGTAGCTACCAGTGCCTTCAACAAATCTTTCTGTGCATCCGGAATCTGAATATCCGTACGAGAAGAAGACTCTCCACTCATCTCGGCACTCTCACCTAATGCAGCCACAATCACATCGGCCGAAGCCGCCACGCGCAAAGCCTCAGCCCGCAACTGACGGTCATCGCCACGTGTCAGCGGACGAGGTTCGACCGCCCCTTTCTCTATATGCTCACTATAATATACGTTGCTTCCCTTGGCATAAGAAACCGTAGCCTTATCACCTACCGCACGACGGAAAGCTTCGTACATCGTCACATGACGGTCTGTCTGACAATCCATGTTCCACGTGCCGCACATATTGTTCTGCGCATCGGCCATCGGCCCAATCAATGCAATGCGTCCCTTTTTCTGCAAAGGCAACAACTTACCCTCGTTCTTCAACAATACAAACGTTTCGGCCGCAATCTCACGTGCCGCTTTACGATTCGCCTCCGTAAACAGTTCCTTGCGACCTCGAAGCGTATCACAATACTTATAAGGATTCTCAAACAATCCTAACTTATACTTGGCTTCCAGTACCCGACGGCAGGCCTCGTCAATCCGCTCCTGCGTCACGGCCTTCTCCTTCAGTGAAGCTTCCAGCGTATGCAAGAAACCATGTGCCACCATATCCATGTCCGTTCCCGCATTCAACGCCCGTGCAGAAGCCTCCTTCAAGTCGGCCACCCCATGAGCCTTCATCTCACCAATTGAATTGTAGTCGGTCACCACAAAACCCGTGAATCCCCACTCATTGCGGAGCAAATCCGTCAGCAGCCATTTGTCGGCTGTAGCAGGCACCCCGTTGATGGTATTGAACGAGCTCATCACCGAGCCCACTCCGGCTTCCACCGCACCCTTGTAAGGAGCCAGGTACACATTATACATCAGATTACGACTCATATCCACCGAATTATAATCACGTCCCGATTCCGAAGCTCCATACAGCGCAAAGTGCTTCACACAAGCCATGATTTCATTGTTCTGCTTCATGCCGTCACCCTGATAACCGCGCACATACGCTCCGGCCATCAGCGCACCGAGGTATGGGTCTTCTCCACTTCCTTCTGCAATACGTCCCCAGCGGGCATCCCGACAGATGTCTACCATCGGACTGAATGTCCAGCTGATTCCATCGGCACTGGCTTCCGTGGCAGAAATGCGTGCCATACGCGTTACTGCCGCCGTATCCCAGCTACAAGACAGGGCCAACGGAATCGGGAAGATGGTCTCGTACCCGTGAATCACATCAGCACCCACTATCAAAGGAATTCCCAGACGAGTTTCCTCCACCGCCATACGCTGCATCTGGTAAATCTTATCCACTCCCTTCACATTGAAAAAGCCGCCGACCTCTCCAGCCCGGATAGCTTCTGCCATCTTGCTGTTCTTCACCGCTCCCGACACCAGGTCATTCCCAGCCGGCAGATTCAACTGTCCTAACTTTTCCTGCAAGGTCATCCTTCCCATCAGGTCACTGATAAAGCGGTCCATCTCCGCATCCTTTCCCCCGGAATTCGGTGAAGAACATCCTGCCATCGTTAAAAGCAAGGCCCCACCTTTACAAACTGACTTATTTTTCCCATAGATATCGTAATTTTTAGAATTCGTTCTTCCAAAAATATCAATTTTTCAAACAAAACGAGCCCGAAATACGAGGTTTATTTTCGCACCAGCAGAACGCAAGTACGTTTTAAAAAAACGCAAGTGCATTCGATATGAAACGCTTTGGCGTTTGAAGTAAAACGAACTTGCGTTTCAAACAAAACGCTTTGGCGTTTTCTTCCAAACGCTTCGAGGTTTTCCATGGCAGCTAAAAAAGGCGTAAAAATCAACAGGAAACCGCTTTTTTCATACCAAAATCATGGATATTCAATAAAAAGACTTACTTTTGCGGAAGATTGCCCTTGTAGTTCAACGGATAGAATAGAAGTTTCCTAAAGAGTAACCGATTTTTCAGCCCAATCTATCCTTTGAATGATAGGCAATAGTTCTTTGAA
>QWCK01005502.1_pt1 | contig 13730 bp, 24 predicted proteins | sample 1972571 | NCBI WGS metagenome assembly QWCK01 (sample SAMN09866710, study PRJNA288562) | Human gut metagenome isolate term2_stool, whole genome shotgun sequencing... | isolation source: gut | host: Homo sapiens | place: USA: California
AGTACCAGAAGAAGTCCTCGTCTCAATCCGACCCCGCCGAAGAGCCACAAACGAATCCAAAGGATCCACACCATAGTCTTCTTGAGCCCGCGAGCCGCGCAGCATCTCCAAAACCGCATCCCAAGTATTAGCAGTCTGATCATCCGTAGTAGCACAAATCTGCACTAACGGCGTTCTACGAGTAACCCAAGGTACCCCCACCGGCTGCCCGTTACTATCCCAGCCATCACAAAGTACCGGGGCAAGTGCCTCCGCAATCGCAATCGCCGCTACGAACGGTGACTTACCCCAGCCACGAGGACGAGATAACACCGCCCGCGAAACTAGACGTCTTCCCGAGGACGGATCCAAGCGATACAAACGCACCAAAAACTCAAGCTGTTCTTGAGTAGGAATAAAAGCGCGAACTTCTTCCGTATCCGGCTGCAGCAAATAATCTTCCATCCAATCTGCAACCAAATACCCCAAAGTGGGAAACTCATCCGACTCATCCAAAGGCCGCCAAGGCATCAAGACACCTCCCGCAAAGTAGCCCTACGCCCCCGCGAGCGAGAACCACCCTCATGCAAGCGACCCGAAAACTCAGGAGCAGGCTCGGGAGGAGGAGAAAACTCAATCCGCAACCGCAACCGATCTTCTGGCGTCTGCCCGAATTTCGCCACCCGCAACCGCAACTCAGGAGCAACCTTAAAATCTCCTTGCCAAAACCGGGCATGAAGCACCGCAGTATCTAACAAGAAATCCCAATCAGAAGCCGTAAAATCATCCGAAAGCGGCGAAGCAGCCCACATAGCCCACCAATCACGAGTACGGTCAGGCCACACGAAATCCCGCAACACCACATGCCCATCTTTTACCGAACGCACCTGAAACTCTGGAAGCTCGGGCTGCAGCACCAAACCGGAATCCAAAAGTTCAACCAACCGCAGCGGAGGCGCATCCTTATTACGGCGCGCCCGATCTTGCTCACGCTTGGGAGCAGGCCCCCTACCAGCCACCCAAAACACCCCCCAACAACGTAACAAATACCAATCAAAAGCGTTACAATAGAGGTATGGAAACCCGAATCTGCGCCTGGTGCGCACGCCCTATCCCACCCGGGAAAAACCGGCGCGCCAAGTACTGCTCCACCCGATGCCGCGTAGCAGGCAACCGCGAGCGCCACGCAGACACAAAGCCTGTGAAACCCTCAGAAAGCGCCCCAGAACGCACCTGCAGACAATGCGGGGCAAAAATCGAGCCGCACCGCAGAAAAGACCTAAAATACTGCTCCACCCGATGCCGCGTAGCTGCACACCGCACACCTGCAATCCCCGCCGAAATGATAGAGGCAAACCGGTGGGTAAACCACGATGACAAAAAACGCCCCATCAACCCGAAAACCGGGCGCTACGCATCAGTCACCGACCCTGAAACCTGGAACAGCTACCAAACCTGCAAACAAGCCTCAAAACACCTGGGATACATCCTCGGACAAGGCATCGCCTGTATCGACCTAGACGATGCTTTCACCGCCCAGGGAACGCTAAAAAAGGCTGCCGCGCGAATCGTTGCCACATACCCCCATAACTGGATCGAGATAAGCCCCTCAGGAACCGGGCTACACATCTGGGGAAGCGCACCCGAACAAAAAGGATTCCGCCGCTACTGGAACGGACAAAATATCGAGTTCTACGCCCGCGACAGATACATAACCATCACCGGAAACACCTACCAAAAAGGCAGCCTAAACCCACTCTGACCAGGCAAAAAAGCCCAGACCCGTACAAATAAAAACCCACAGCCCCTCATGGTTAGCACAGCTACCCGGGGTACGGGGTACCCCCCACCCCTCACGACACTAGCCCCGGATGGGGGCGCGGCGAATCCATACAGCGCCGCCGCGATTCAGCCAAATCTTCAGCCGCCTCGCGCGCGGTCTTACGTTTATGATGCCAAGGGCAAAGCCACTGCAAATTAGCTAACGAATGATCATCACCATGAACCACATGATCACAATCAGTACCAAATGCGCTACATCTAGAACCATCACGCAGCTGCGCCTCGCAACGACCATCAGCACGCGCCGCCACCAACGCCCGGCGCCGCGCCCAGTCTTTAGGTAACCGAGAAGCCCTATCAGATGATTCCCAAGCCAAGAGAAAACCATCCCCTAAATAAAAATCGAGCCACCAAGCTAAAGCCAATCTTTAGACACTGATGCCCCGTTAGCGTCCACACTACCACAACCAGCAGCTTCTCCACCAGACACGCGCAACAGATTCCAAATATCACGGCAACACCAAAGCGACTGCCCCGCCCGAAACCCAACAGACAATAGCTTCCCGCGCGAGCGCCAAGTATCTAACCGCGCGAGCGCCAAGTATCTAATCGCTTCCGCGTAAGCCTCGGAAACAGCTCGCATGCCTGCGAGGTAGTAATCAGCTGGGATGATCTGCGAATCTTATCCAGGGCATCGGCCAGCCAAGAAGCCTGACTCCAAGTACGATCACACGGACGGCAACGGTAAGTTTCAGTCCAGCCCTTCGCGCCCTGCGGCTTAATCGTGGTTTCCCCACAATCAGGACAGGGAGGACCAGGAACATCCGCGTCCACCACATTATGAACCCGGTGCCACGCAATCGAAATATCCCCGAGCAAATACTCCAAATCCTCCGAACCGCCAGCAAACATGTGGTCGATAATGTCATGCAGATCCGCTAAGGGGTCACCCGTGTGTATAGCGCAATACCTGGAAAGGGAATCAGCCCAGGCAGACAGCTCTGCTTCAATCGCTGGCCAAGTCTTCGCCCCCTCCATAGAAGGCTCATCAAGCCAAAGCCCCGCCCGAAACGGTAAGCCCCGCCCGCAACCAAGACCATGACGCCCCGAGGAATCGCCCGGGCGGGAAAGAGCCAGCTCCATCATCGAGGGATAAATGCCCCGCAAGCGAGCTAGATCATCAAGCCAGGAATGCGCGCGGGCTACCTGGTGCTTATCAACATCCAAGGCGCCCCCTCTCCAGCAGACACGCAGCCCGCCGGGTAGCATCCTCACTAGACAGCTTTTCCTCTAAGGCAAGCTGACGGGCAAGCACTGGAACCGCGTTCGAATCCCAATCACAAGAAAGCCCAGCCCCTTCCCGATGCAGTCGCTGACACCAAGCCACCGACACTGACTGCGGGGATTCCTCTACCCCTGCCGCGCCAGCCACATAACCCGCGAGCGCACCCAGGCAACCCGCGATTACCACTGCCAGCGCCAAGATAACCCAGGCGGTGCGGTTAACTATTTTCATGTTCTTCCTCAGCTTGTTCTTGGCAGAACCGGCAAGGCCAGTGCTGCTCATGTTCTTCACAAAACGAGATTCCCGGCTCTGCTGGAGGTCCGTGCCATCCATGCCAAGGGGAACCAAAGCGACCAGCCACCAGCACACTGGGAGCCTGGCCAGCGTCCAGATTCTCTACAACCTCACAGCCGCCACCACTGGCGCGCCTGCGCCCCCTGCGGCGCTTCCTAGCCGCGCTCTGCCCCTCAGGTGCGGCAACCCTAGCGTCACCCTGGACAGACCCTGGGGCGCCCTGCCTGGTACCCTGGGGCGCGCCCTGCATTGAACCCTGGGGAGAACCCTGAGTGTCACCCTGCGGTGAGCCTTGCCTAGTCCCTGTATTACCCTGGTAAGTAATTTCCCTGCCATAACCCTGCCATGCCCGCGTGCGCGGGCGCGCGCGCAGGCGTGCGCGCGGGGACACCTCATTCACAAAACCCGCGCTGAACTGCTGTAATACATTTCCGACATCAGAGGTGGGACTGCCAGGTTTTAGCACCCTATTTTCTTTGGTGCTAGTTTCTGGCACTCTCTCGGGGGTGCTAGATTCGGGTTCGGGGGTAGAAAATTCCTCAGCGGCCGGGTTAAAACGTGGCGCGTGAATGGGCGATCCTTGTGCAGGTTCAGCGACACTGTCCACAGCGCAAACCGGAGCGGTATCTGCTGCCGCGTTTTGGGCGTGAATGGGCGATCCTTGTGCAGGTTCAGCGACACTGTCCACACTCATTTTTGCTAGCAGCAAGTACGGGTCACCCGGTTTAAGCCCGCTAGGGGGCCTTCTAAGTTTTAACCCGGCATCCTGAGGTAGGCGGCGGCCTTTTTTCGCGTTGCAATCACGACAGGCCACCACCACGTTTCGGGCGCCGATAGCCCGGTTGGGATCTACATGGTCTAGTTCCCAACCATCTGGACCTCTGCGGGCGTCCTTACGGAGCTTCTTGCCGCAATAGCGGCAAAGAGCAACATCGGAACGTCCAGAGCGCCCAGAGGGTATCCGGTCTCGCGCCCATACGGAATCAATCAGATTCCGATCCTTGAGTTCTTTCTTCTTTCGGTCAGCTAGTTTCTTACCTTCGCCGGTATCGTAGCCAAGATCGAACCAGTCATGGTACCGCCACGTTCCTGGTGCGACAGGTTGGCAGCGGTCACACTTATGGTCTGAACCGTGCCACAACCCCACCTCGCACAGTAGGCTCGCAGCACGCTCCACGAAATCGCGATCTAAGAAGATACCTAGAAGGGTCTCTAGTGAAATCACACCATCGGTCAGTTGCGCTTGGACTGCAGATCCGGCCATGAGCCACACCCCAAGAGCAGCCGGCCCCATTAAGTCCCCGGAAAGCGTCCGCCTGGCCAAGGCTAACGCTTTCGGATTCACCTGGAGCTGATCATCAACTTGAAAAAACACCTGTACCTCGAAAAGTGAACTAAGGAAGAATTAATCAATAGGTGTGAGCGCTATCTCAAACGAAGCCACCCCCCTTTGCTCGGAGCGACCGACACCAGGACGCAGGAACGGCCCCTCAAGATGCCGGTTATCATCGTCTTCTAAGACACCCGCGTCTACGATCCCGTCCAGGATCGCTTTAACCGTGGGATGATAGTTCGCCACGTCCCGGCAACCCCCGCGTGGAGGATTCGTAACCGTAACCTCCATACGCAATCTAGGGACTTTATTCAGCCCATGCTTATTACGGAACTGACAACCCAACCAATAGCCACACGAACGCAAATGCTTAACCTTTCGCGCCCGCACCATCGAATTAAACCGGGCATTAGCAGTCACCCAATAATCCCGCCCCAAAGATAAACTCTCAGTCGCCATCAGAATCACCTTCTTCTAAAAGCTCCCCTGTGTCCTCATCAATCGAGCCGTCAACATAATCTGCCTGAGCAGCAACCCGATCTAAGCCCGCCAGCAAATTGTCTAAATACGTTTGCATCTCTTTCTCACCAAAAAGCGAAGGCGGCAAGCGCAGCTCCATAGCCTGAGACAGCAGGGCATATCCTTGCCGGATCAAACAAGGCGGCAACGGCTCAATATGGGCAACCTCGAAAACCGGCTCTGTGAAGCCCTTACGAACGTTCTTACGCACCTCAGGAACCTCCACCAGCCCCACAACCAGGCGAAGCCTACTGGGATGAGAAACAGCGTCAGTAGCGATAGCGTACAGCCCGTTTAACGCTTCTGGAGGCAGAGAAGATTTTAGTTTAACCATGAATCAGTATCCTCCCCATCTAAGAATGTTTTAGGGCGCATAGCCTTCACATCCGGAATATCCACCCCGCTATAAGGGCGCGTCTCGAACTCGACCCGGAAAAGCCGGGACTTATGCGAAATATCAACCGGGCGCCGCCCAGATAGCACCAAGCGCCGCGCCCTAGCCTGCCTAGCAGCCTCGCCAGCAGCTACCGCCTGTACATGCGCCAACGGCAAGCCGTTAAGCAGAGGAACCGCCACACTAATAACCGGGCAATCTCTAGTCGCGGAGGTAATCATCAGGGTGTCGCACCTCCCCGTACTGCTCGAAGCGATCCTGGATAGCCAACACCAAAGTGGCTGCAACAGCTGCGAACAGCAGCACCGCGATTACTGAAAGCACAAGCCAAAGAATCATCGCGAAATCGCCTCCTCAATATCGGTGCAATACGCCGGACCTTCCGAGCGAATCTCCAACCATTGCGAGACCGCCCGCGCCACCGCGCCAACCACAACCCCCGCCATGAGTACGCACAAAGCCGCCAGTAATATCCCCATTACTGCCCCTCCTTGTTCTTTTCGGGGCTGCGCGTCATACACAACACCCCGCCAATAACCTGCAAAATGAAAGTTCCCCAAAAACAAGCGGTAACCGCAGGAGAAGCAACCTCAGACGGGGAAATAAGAAACAACGTCACGTAAAGCCACGCCGCCACGAGTAGAACCGCGATACCGGCTCTGCGCGCTATGAACACCGGATCATGCCTCAGCCTCATGCTGCCCCCTTAAAGGGACGGTCATAATTGTCATAAGCCTTGTCCAAATCCGTGCGCGAAAACCACGGCAGACCCCCCGGCGTGCGCCGGGTACGAATCCGCCCCTGCTGGCGATAGCGGCGCAGGGTACGCGGGTCAATCCCCAAATACTCTGCTGCCTGCTTGACGTTTAAGCGGTCTTTTCTAGCTACTTGTGGCATCTACTCCACCCCCTCACCAGAACCAGAAGGAGAACCCTCCCCGGCAGGCTTGCAAAGAGAACCACAACCATCACCCACCGGGGAGGAAGAATCATGACCAGCACCGCCACCGTCTGGCGGGGTGTTGAACAACCTGAGCAGGGGTATCTGGTCGTGGAGTTTGGTCAAAACGTCACTACCTACGGCAGGCCTGCCGTGGCCTACAGCGAGCGACAACACAGCGTTTTCCAAATCCCGGTTACACACCCGAATCTGGCTGCAAAGCAGCTCTAAAACCTGTAAAGCATCACTAGCCGGGGTTTCCTGCATAACGTTCTCGTGATAAGCCTGAGCAACATCACTAACAGCAGATATCACGCCCGCCAGGCGAGAAGCAGCAGACACGATACTCAAAGAAGCACCCGTCCGATACGGCTGCACCGCCTCATCACCAAGATAGTCACGCAGTTCATCATCAATGTAGCGCATCTACTTCACCCCCTCATCAGAACAGGAAGGAGAGCCCTCCCCGGTAGGCTGACAGTGACCACAACAACCACCCATCGGGGAGGAAGCATCGTCGAAGAATTCCGCGCGTTCGATAGCTCGACAAAATTCCGCCGCCTGCTTGAGCGAAGCGAGCGGAACCTCAGTTAGTCCTAAACGCTGATGCACCGGATGAGCAGCCTCCACAAAGCGCGTCATCGCATCCGATACGGGCTTCAGCCAGACGTAGACCGAGGGATTGGGATAATCCTCTATGCCTACCGGGGCTGCAACATTACTTAAATCCCACCCCGCCCGGTACAGTTCACACATCTCCCTAGCGAAATCCTTAGCGGTCTCGCCGCTAAACTGGTTGCGAATCATTTACGAGTTCTCCTTTAAATAAATAGAAGTTGAGCCCTCCCCGGCAGGGGTATTGTTTTGGAAGCCCGTCCCTGCCAGGGAGGAAGAATGCTGATGCTGATTAAGAAACATGACCGAACTGCCCCGCGAAACTGCTACTGGAAGCCGCGCGGGCTCTAGCTTTTTGCGCTTGGATTCCCTCTTCCCTCGAGATTCGCTGCGCATAATCTAAATAACCCAGGGCGATAGCCGCATGGGCAAACGTCATTAGCAGCTTCGGTACTTTGCCACCGAGCATCAGAGTGATAAGCACGCCGCAAATCGGTTCTTGATAGGTGTAAGGGTCACCGAAAACATGCACCGAATGACCCCCATGCTCAGCGTCTAAATCACGCTGATAAACACCTTTTACATCGCACGTTCCGGTATCGAATTGCCTACAATCAAGGCAGTAGATAAAACAATAGTCACGCATCACGCCACCTCCACTTTCGCAGAAGCCGCATCGGCGCGAGCCAGACGGCGAAGATGGCGAATATAGCGCTCCTCCCCCTCGGTAAGCGCTAACTGCGTCAAATGCGTTTGCGCCTGCAGCAGCGTGTCACAAGCAACGCAGCGCGCCTTATGATCCAGCACCGCCTGCCACATACCCGCCTCAGCCTCATCCGCGAGTGCTCCGGGGTCGGTTGGCGTGGTTTTAGGGGAGGTGGTCGTTGTGGGGGTGGCGGGGGCTGCTGTTTGGCGCAGGGCGTGCGCGGTGGGGCAGGCGGGGTTAAATGTTTCTTCTGCGCGTTTGATTATTAGCGCGGGGTCGATGCCCATTGCGTCGGCTACGTTTTTGAGGTCGGTTGCGGTGAAGGCTACGCGTCCGTTTACGCGGGAGTTGAGTTCGTCTCTGGTCATTGATGCTTTGGGGGCTAGTTTGACTACTTGGAGCTTTTGCCGGGCGATTTCTGCGCGTACTTCTGCGGCTACGGCTTGGTTTAACTGGGCAACCCCATTTGGGTTTAAGTTCATGAGTCTCACTGTAAACCGATTTGGGTTTACTGTCAAACCTGTTGTGGTTGTTTCGGCGTGTCTGGCGGCTTACGCTAGGGCTATGGCTCTTAAACCTAAACCCGTTACCGCCCTGGATAGGGCGTGTAGTTTGCTGTTACAAGAGCTGGTAGATAGAAGCGGCCTTAGCCAGCAAAGGTTAGCTACGGCTACGGGGATTAGTCAGAACCGGGTAGGGATTATTCTTCGCGGGGAACGTGCGGCATCGGTGGGTGAAATCGCGAAACTTGCCGAATGCGTGGCCACCACTGCCAGCGCAGTAATAACACAAGCAGAAGCACAGATAAGCGGTGCTGCCACGTCCGCGAGTGCTCCGGGGTCGGATGGTTCGGGAGTCGATAATGTTGCGCGCCCGGATTTTGGTCGCGGTAGGGGCAGGGTTGCCAGCGAGGATTTGCAAGAGCTAGAGCCCTTCGCGTGAGGAGGAAGGTTAGTTTATGGCTGCCAATAATGTAGCTCGTCCTGAAAAGGGTTTTCGTTTCAAAGGGTCACACAGGCGGGTTTGGGGTTTCATATTTATTGGCATGGGGGTTTTGTCATTTATCGGAAACCCTAGTGTGGGAGCGGCAGTAATTGGAGTATTAGGAGCTGCTTTGGTGGCCTGGGGATATTACCTGCGTTCCAAGAAAATCGTGGTTGAGAATTTTTTCCACAAAGCTGCGAGGGAAGCTACAGAGAAGAAAGCTGCGCAGCCGAAAAATACTTCTAGGAGAAAATTCAAAACAGAGAAACCTGATACCCAGTCGCACCCTCAACCGATATCGAAAATTGAAACTGTAACGCCAGTTAAATCTGCGCCGAAGCTGAAAAAGAATTTTCGTGAACCTAACGACCACGAAACTGCGGGCTCTATTAGTGCTTCCTCTAGTGAGCAGGTATCCCAGGTGACGGATTTTATCCAAGCGAATACTGCGATTCACAATGAGTTGCCAGTAGGGAAAAAACTTTTATGGGATCGTAATCTTGTAGTAGATGATGACTCTGGCAGACAAACAGTTTTTGTAATGAAGAAGCATGAGAAAGCTGGTAGAAAACTTGCTAAGAAATATTTAGGTTACGACTGGGTGGAAATGTATGGCAGGCTGATGCCTGAACGAAGTAACCCGTATGATCCTAACGCCGTGAAAGTGTGCGTTAACGCATCGGTGGTTGGATACTTATCCTACGGCGCACAGAATGTAGCGAAGCGTGATCTAGCTCGGGATAAGAAAAAATGCTTCATAAAACTAGTATTCAAAGCGTATTCATTGGATGACTACAAATATTGGTTTTTTGCTTCTCCCGGCGACATGGAGGAATGGAAAAGCTACCTGGCTAATGGCAATACCATTGGTGTTAAAGCCAACTTGAGGCATTCCAAGGAATACCAGGATGCTCTGCAGGAGCTGAATAGCAAAGATTCGGATTGTGCAGGAACGGTATGCACGATTAAGGTCGATAAACAACCATCGGGGAAATACAAGGACGGTCCACGCCTGACGATAGTCGATCCTAACGACACCGTACTAGGAGTGATCGATGCAAGATACCAGACAAAAGATTCTCGATTCTTCGCTGCGGTTCTCTCTGGGCACACCCAATGCGTTGTAAAAGTTTTTGAAAGCTTCATGACTGAAGAAGAGGAAGGTAACCCGTCATTGTATGGCGTCGCATATCTACCTGGAGTCCACTAGTGGAAATACCCTAACCGTTTGTCCGCCAGCGGGGATCGGGAAGATGCGCGATTTTCCGCGTGACACCAGCTGAAGTAAAGAAGGGACTAGCAGACATCGCAGGCAACCTCCTCGAATTCATCGATGTTCCCGAAGCAGAACAATACCGAGAAAGCCTCGCCCTACGTCAGCAAGGCGCCACAATCGATTAAATTAACCTGCCCGAACGAAACAAGCTAGCAAGAGCCAAGCCTGCCTAACTCTAAGCGGGCTCTTAACGCTCTTGTGGTTTTTGATTTGAACCGAAAACCGCAGCGATAGCTACTAAATCGACTACGCCCAGCACACCAGCAATCCAATAGGCTTGCGCCCACACCGCAAAAGCCACCACAGCTAGAGTAGCAACCGTTGCCGCTAATCCCATAGCTTGCCCTCGGTGCGCATATTTCGCAGGAATCTCATAGCGAGCGTGAGTCTGAAACTCCTCAAGCTCACGGGATACCCGCATGTTCTCTACATGCTGCTCATAAATCTCAGGTAGCTGTGCACGCAGCTTGGACAGAGTTTCTAAATCGGTCTCTCGAACCGGTACATGCAGATGAATCTCTTGAAGAACAGCATTTACTGTTTGCTGAATGATCTGTTGGCGTTCTGACTCATGTTCGCCGCCCGGTTCCACATCGACAGGGGAGATGCTACCTGGGGAGCCGGGAGAAGATTTTGAAGCGCCGCGTAAGTGTGTTTGCCGCTCAGGTCGAACACCGAGAGGATCCCCAGACGTGTCGCTTCCCTCTTCACCCGGGAATCTTGCCGAACGCAGGTCTTCTCCGTCATTGTCTGCCACTTCCTCTCCTTGCCTCGAATTGTCGCGATTTGTCGCGATTTGTCTAGTAATCCTTAGCATACCTACCAATTAACGAAGGTGAAACCCCAACGGCCCTAAACTTCGATACGCGAATCCATTTTGGCAGTTAGTTTTCTATCCCGTTCTATAGTCGCGTGCTGATAATGCAGAGCAACCTCCACATCCACATGCCCGCCACGCTCTAGCAGTTCCGCGAGCGTTGCGCCCTGCTGGGCAAAAATCGTTAACCCAGTATGGCGCAGATCGTGGAACACGAACCATTCCATTTCGAGTTGTTCGCGAGCGCGCTCGAATGCGTTACGGATCGTGTTGTGATGCACCGGCGTAGCCGGGTCGGTATTTCTGGGAAATACGGGAGCCTTAGGGTCTCTCGCTACCCAAGTAGACAGGTGTTGTTTGATTACTGGGACGAGGGCGGGCGGTATGGATATCTCGCGGCGCCCCGCCTTGGTTTTAAGGTCTGTGTAAGCCCCTCTCATTTTCGAGTTGGTCTGTCTGACGATGCGCACCGTTGCCAGTTTTGGCTTATCCAGGTGGGTGAAATCGGCTCGTTGCAAGCCGCAGACCTCTCCCATGCGCATAGAACACCAGGCACCCAGTAGGACTGCTAGGCGCAGTCGGTCAGGCATAGCTGCAGCCAAGCCCTTAACTTCCTCGGGGGTTGCTACTTGGCGGCGCTCGGGGTCTTTTACCGGCTCGAATACTGGCCAGGTAACCCGGGATAGCTGTGAGGCGTCCATGTATCCGCGTTTTGCTGCCCAGGTGAGTACGGCGCGGGTTACCACGATAGCGTTAACCACCGCCCCGGTCGTAAGGTCATCGGAGGCTTTCTGACAATAGGATTCAATGTCATCAGAGGTAAGCGAAGCCAAATCCCGGGAGCCAAGATGCTCTAAGGGATGATTTAGCCTGGAAGTGTAGGTGTAGATGGTTGAGCCTTTACGGCCTGCTTTTTTCTTTCGCTCTAAATAATCCTCTGATGCTTGAGAAAACGTTATAACCGGAGCGGTGCTCGGGGAACGGAATTCTCCAGAACGAATATCGCGGTGACGCTCCCCTAGCCAGGCGTTAGCTTCTGCCTTTGACCGAAAAGCGCGCGAAAGTCTCTTACCAGTATCTGGATTTACAAATGACGCCAGATACGAGCGTGCACCCGATTTCAATTCCCGGGTTTTTACTGATCCAAAGCTACGCCGCTTGACCAAGACCATCACCACCAAAACGAGTACCACTTGAGTACCATTCAATCTTACCCGTTTTTGCCTTTTCGTGTCTTTCTTTGTCCGACTATGCCCCTTAGTTTCCAGCCCGTCAACGACCTATTAGCGCAGGATAAAGGGGCTAAAACAAGTAAAAGCCCCGACCAACACGAAGTTGATCGGGGCTACTCGTGGAGCTAGCGGGAATCGAACCCGCGACCTCTTCCATGCCATGGAAGCGCGCTACCAACTGCGCTATAGCCCCGAAAGCCATGTCCTACCTTCACAAGCCCGCTCGGTAGGCACCAAATAACTTTAACTAACAGTGAGCCTTTACTTCAAATCGCCCGTCTGTGTATTCCGACATAGTCGTTATTACCACAGCTCATACCCTGCCACACGCCCTAAGCCAAGGAAGGTAGCGCCGAACCGGGAACCTCGGGGGCTCCAATATTGTGTGAGACCAGACGCCATCCCGGCTTTCGTGAGTAAGGAATCACCGTGGACCAGTGGCAATTATCTAACCCTCGCAGTCCCTGCCAGGCCAAAGGATCCAAGCCCATAATCTTCACCAATCCCTGCGTCAAAGCTGAACCGTGAGACACCACCACTAAGACGCCCTCTACCTCGTCAAAATGATCAGCAACGCATTCGGCAACCCGCGACCCGACTTCACCGCGCGACTCTACACCCGCCAGGGGACATTCCCCGGTTGCCCGCCATTCTTCATAGCGTGCCGCAAAACGATCTTGCAGTTCTTTCACCGAAAGACCCTCAAAATCCCCGAATGCACGTTCACGTAGGCGCTCGTCAACCCCAAACTGAACGCTCTCGCCACACAGATCAGCCAGAGCCTGTCCCGTATCCTGAGCGCGCCCCAAGTCAGAACACACAATCCGCTCAGGCTTAAGCTTAACTAGCTCTTCCGCGGCCGCCGCGGCCTGGGCTACCCCCGTCTGATTAAGGGGAATATCCACCTGTCCTTGTACCCGTCCCTGCAGGTTATAGTCAGTTTGACCGTGTCGCCAAAGGACAATCCTCTTCGCCATGAGTTGCCTAATCTAGCCCTACAATCAAACTCGCAGCGTCCCCACGCACCCCTTGAGCAGGTACCCGAGCCTGCTCCGCCTGGACTGCTTCCTCCAAATCGGGCAATTCGATGCGTGGGCAGTCATTCCACAGTCGTTCCAGCCCGTAATATTCGCGCTCTTCAGCCAGGAAAATATGCACGATTACCCCCGGTATCTCCATGAGTACCCACCGGAATTCATCATTACCCTCAATAGTGGTCGGATCAGCGCCCGCATCATGGCAGGCATGATCAATTTCATTCATAATCGCTCGCGCTTGGCGCGGATTATCGGCCGAACAAATCACGAAAATATCCGTAATGATAGTTTGTTCGTGAACATCAATCGCCACCACATCAGTCGCCAGTTTACTGGCAGCCGCCTGGGCAGCGATTTCAGCTAATTGATGCGGGTCAAGCTTTTCGACCAAGAAGAACTCCTATATTTGAGTAACGGTTACATTATCTACGATACCGGGTTGGAAGATATCCTGCCCCATCGTTTGAGAAATCACTGGTCGATCCATAGTAAGCACCATTCCCAAAGCAATAATCAGCAAGATAGATAGCCTAAGCAC
>QWCK01004474.1_pt1 | contig 13728 bp, 7 predicted proteins | sample 1972571 | NCBI WGS metagenome assembly QWCK01 (sample SAMN09866710, study PRJNA288562) | Human gut metagenome isolate term2_stool, whole genome shotgun sequencing... | isolation source: gut | host: Homo sapiens | place: USA: California
TTATTTATTATGTCTGCTATCGAAATGAAGCCGATTTTGAAACGAAATTTGCCAAGTTTTTAAATAAGCTGTTGATGGAACTGATGACGAAGTATCTGACGACGCCGACGATCAATGCGGTGAAGCCGGATATTATGAAGCTGAACGCCGCCATCGTTGCTTCGGACGTGCCTGCTTTTGAGTTCAAGACGGTGGATATGAGTCAACTGGAAACTTATATTCATAGCCCGAACCGCAATGTGGTGCGCATGCTTTTGAAGACGCTGGCCTATGAGCATCAGGATGAATTGCTTCCGGCCAAGTGGGAGATCGAGCACATTCTTCCGAGGAAGTGGCAGACGAATTATTTCCCCGACGAGTCGGATGACACAATGAAGGAAAAAATCGAACAAATCGGAAACAAGCTGCCTTTCGAGAAGAAGCTGAATATCGTTGCGGGCAACGGCTATTTCGACAAGAAGAAGAAAGCCTATGCGGCATCGAAGATCGCTATTACAAATGCCATGGGTACCTGTGACGCTATGGATTGGGACCTGGATTCCATTTTGAAGCGCAATATTCGCGTGTCCGACGAGGTAGTCAAGATCTTAAACAGATGGAACAACGATTACTTAAACATGCCTGCTGTCGAAGCGGATGAAGAGCCTTCAGCTGAGGATTTGGCCCGCATCGAAGAATTTAAGAAAAAGGGCTGGATTTAATAAGAATGGTACTTTTTAATGCCATGTAGGTTTAACCGCACACAATTCCAATCGGCGAAGAATAATTTGTTGCGCAACAAGTAAGGAATATAATTTTATAAAACAGAACCCGACGCATCTATTAATATGGCGTCGGTTTTTTTGTTTGAATTTACAATTTTAAGTGCAACAAAAAATGTACCAATCGTCGCGTCGTGACGCGGGATTGGTACATTGGTTTTAGTCTTCTTTTTTCTTTCGTCCCGCGACGGCAAGGCCGGTTAGGGCGCTGACCATAAGGGCGACGGTGCTGCCGATGCCGTCGACGCCGGTTTGGGGACTCTTCGGTTTCTTAGGCGGAATTTTCGGCGGAATCACGGGAGGAACTTCCGGGGGAATTTCCGATGGTACTTCCGGCGGTGTTTCGGGAGGTGTCTCGGGAGGTGTCTCGGGAGGCGTTTCCGGCGGTGTTTCGGGAGGTGTTTCCGGCGGTGTTTCGGGAGGTGTTTCCGGCGGCTTGTAGGTGTTTTTCACTTGAACGTTCAGCACTTCCGTCAAGGTTACGTCTTTGGCGTAACGGATGATGTATCTGCCGTCTTTCTGTTTTACGATTTGGATAAAGGTGTCCAGATTTTCCGAAGTGAATTCTTTGTCTTTATCTTCGTCAGCAAGTGTGAACACTTCGTAGCGGTAGTTGCCGCTTGCAAGCACCTTTTTCAGTTCGTCGGTCATATAGTTCAAGGTGACGGTCTTGCCGTCCTTGTCCTTGCCGGTGATTTTTAGGCCGGCTTTTTCGGTCTTGATCTCGCCGGTATAGCCGGGGATCTCAATTTCCTTAATGGTATAACCTTTCTTGCGAAGGGTGCCTTTCAGGTTTTCCAGCGTTTTCTTCCAGCCATTTTCTTTGGTGATTTTAATCTTTTGGATGGCGCCTTGCTCGTCCGTGACGATGACCGTAATTTCATCGGGGATTTGGTTGCTGCCTTCCATCCACTTTTTCAGGATCTCGATCTCGTGAGTGGGGCCATAGTGATTTTCCACCTTTAGTTGCCAATCTTCGTTAGCCTTTAAAGGCGTCACGAGGGTTGTGGGGTCATAGCGTTGATAGAGTTCGTTGTATTCTATACTCTCTGCGATAAAGAGATCCGCGTAAGGTACGCCTTTAATGACTAAACGCGGCATATAGAGCGCATACGCTCCGTTCTCGTCTTTCCTCAGGTAAAAATTATACGCGTCAAGGCCCGGCTCGTTGGTGATGACGTCATAGTACTTCACCGGAATGGGCTGGCCGTGCGTTTCCACTTCCACCTCTTCAAAGGCAAACATCTTTTTAAGTTCTGCATAAGGAGCGCCGGTAATCGGATGTTCTCGAACGGTAAAATGAAACGCTCCTTCTTGAATCTTCTTCCCATCGAGATAGAGGTTCAATTTGATATCGCGATACGTACCGTCCTCGTTCTTATAGATATCGGAATCAAAATGTCCGGTTGTATAAGTTTCGTAATTGTCCGGTTGACCTTCTTCGTGATATACATTGGCGTAGCCGATGCGAATGGTGAATGCTTCCTTTTTGTTGGTGAATTCCGGCGCATACAGGTCCGAATCCTCTTCAAGCGTATATTTCCCTGCCGCCAAAGCCTTAGGATCCAGCTTCTGAAAAGTGCCTTTCCAGTCTCCTTTTGCTGTCAGCGTCAGTTTTTTGTACACGGGTTTGCCGTCATCGTCGTAGCTCTCGACGACGCGCTTGCCGTCCAGGAGCAAGTAGAGGTCGATGGAATCCGGGATGTCTTTCTCTGCAATATTCTGCCAACTCTTTTTGACATCGAGTTGGCCCCAGTTGGAGTTCGTGAGGGTCACGATATGCGTATCGTTGCCTTTGATCACAAAATCTGCCGTCTTATCCAACTTACGAGCCGAGAAACCGTCTCCATAATAGTCATCAGTCCACAAGTAAGGAATTTCCACGGTCAAAGTGCCGTCCTTATTCTCCGTGAGGACAATCGCATAGCCACTGTCTAGATTGTGATAGCCGACCATTCCGGTCCAGTCGTATTTCAGATATTCGGTGAATTTACGATCCTCGCCGTAATACTTGAATTCCGATACTTCCTTTAGCAGAAGCGGATGCACAAATGTCGTCGTGCCCGTTCCCGGCGTATTCGCATCTTCGTGGATTTTTGTCTGTCCAATTCGAGTTAAGACTTGTTTTTCCGGATCGTAAAGATAGAAATAGAGGTCCTTGTCTGATCTCACAGATTCATCGTCATAATCATCATTGTATTTTCTGGTGATTTCGAGAATGCCGCCTTTTTCGGTTTTATCCGCGGTCGGTTTCTCCTCGGTGATCTCTACATGGTAACCGGTTCCTTGTTCCACGACCAGGTACTTGTAACCCATTTTGGCCAATTCATCGGCGGTGAAGGGGAGGCCTTTGTCCATCTTGAAAGCATTCTCCGGTAAGCCGATCTGAGAGAAGTCTTTGATGCCGAGCATTTTTAAAATTCTTTCTTTATCGGCACCGTTGTACTTGTTGGTTTCGAAACGAGTCTGCCACTTGTCAGCTTCACGGAGTAAAATTTCACCGTATTTATAGAGGTTATTGTCCTTACCGTAATTGGCCTTGACATAATCCCTATCTTTGTCCAGGGGAACAATAAAGAGGTCCACCCGGAGCGTGGTCGGAGCATGGTATTGGTCGACGCTCGGATCCCATTTTTTATTAAACTCAATTTTATAGTCGCCCTTGTCTACGGGGGTGGTTAAGTTGGCGTTCGAACCGAGTCCGCCGCCGTTCCGCGCGCGATTTCCCAGGACAAAAGTCTCGGAGTTTTTCCACGCTTCTTCGATCAAAGCTCGATTGTAGAGGGCCTTGAGATACGCATAAGTCGTGTGGTAGGAAAGAGATCCGGGAATCGTCTCCCCGTGTTCCTTGCCGCGTCCGTCCTCAATAAATTGGATGATATTCTTGCCTTCCGTAACGGGGGAGATATGCGAATAGAACTCGCTGCCGACATATTCTCCGTTTAAAGTAAAGTTCCAAGCTTTTTTTACAAAAGTAATATCCTTGCCGTAGCTGTCCGCATTGTTGTTGTAGGCATAGACGCTGTGGCCGTCGCCGATGTGCACAAAGCCCAAGGGGCAATTCCAGATGCCGCCGCCATTGCTGCCACCCAGCTTCGCGTCCGTGTGGCCCTTTGCCAAGTTCTCAGTAATGAGGATATGCTCGAGCTTCTGCGTAATGGGGGCGAAAGAGATATAGATACCGCCGCCAAATTGTCCGGCTCTGTTGTCCAGGAACATCGTCTTGCCGAAATGGACATCGTTGGAGTCGACATAGATGCCGCCTCCGTTCGCGCCGCTTTCGTTCTTGTAGATCAAACCGCCGTCGATCTTTGCTTCCGCCTTATTCGTCTTGATCCACTCTTGGTAGTTCTTATCCACGGTTACTTTTTCATCGTTCAAGATATTGCTCGGGTCGCCGATGTATTGGGAAGAGATGCCGATCCCCCCGCCTACATCTTCGGAAACATTCCCGGCAATAATGCCGTCGGAGATGGTGATTTTGGAGGCCGGGAAACCGTTGATGCCTCCGCCCATTTGGTATTTGGTGATGGAGCGGTTCTTCGCGATAATGCCGCCCTTGATGTCCACGATGGCGGGATCGCCGCTGGAACCCGAAAGATCCCCGGCGAACACGCCGCCCGTCATGCCACCGACATTGTTGTCGATCAAACCGTTTTTCATAGTGAATGTGCCGCCCGGTTGTACGAAGACGGCGCCGGCGGCATAGGGGCGGGAAGAAACTTCGTCGACTTGTTCGTAGGACGTATTTTTGGAAATCCGTCCGCCTTCCATGGTAAATGTTCCGCCGCGATTGACGTGAATGGGGCCGGTGTAGCCGTGCTTATTGTAGGAATTCATAATCACGGCATTCTTCATCACGAGCTCGCCGTTTACGTCGATAACAGAACCACGATCGGAGAATTCGGTCCGCGCCACATCGCCATTGCCGTCGATATAGACGGCGGTTGTGTCCGTGCCGAGGGTCAGCTTGCCGAAGACTTTAAACAGCGTGTCACGGATAAAATCGTCCGCTCTCTTGATGATCGTGTCCCCTTGGTCTTCCGAGGGGAGGGGGTTTTTGTCGAGATCGGCTTTTTCGAGAGCTTCTTCGCCGCGCTTGCGACCTTCTTCGATGATCTCTCTTTGCTTGGCTTCGCCTTCGCCGGCGTGTTTGGCCGGCTGGTCAATGCGTATCCAAGGATCTTCCGTTCGCTTGTTACAGGCGGTTAAGGTAATGTCCTGGCCCTCGCCGATAGTCAGTGGTTCCGTCAGCGTAAAGCTTTTCGTAATTTTAATGACGGTAGGTTCCTTGCCCGCATCGGCGATGGCTTTCTTTAATTTCTCGAAACTATCAACATCAATGGTTTTTTGAGGCGTTTCGTTACTGCTGCCGAGAGTCATGGGCTCTTTCGCCAGTGCGTCGACTTCCAAAACCTCGCCCTGCTTTAAAACATCGGCCGGTTTCGATTCGTCTTCTTTGGCCGTATCCTTATCGGGGGAGGCTTTCGAAGCGTCGTCATTTTTAAGTACGTCGTCTTTTTTCTCGATTTCGTCTTTTATCTCGGCTTCGTCCTTTTTCTCGGCCTCGTCCTTTGCCGGATCGGTCGCCGGTGCCGAATCGGATGCTTCCGCCGGTAAAGCGTCGGCTTTCGGCGCCACAGCCTCTTCGGAAACGACATCAGCCGATTCTTCAGACACAGGCGCCTTCGCCGATTCCTCTGTAGCAACCGGCTCAGCGGCTTTTTCAGCAGATACCGCCTCCTTGGCTTCCTGTGCCGGTGCTTCGGCGGCGCTCTCTACAGGGCCGCCTGTGGCCTCGGCGACAGGGGCCGCCCTTTCGCTCGTGGCGCCGCCTTGCGACTCCGCCCGTATGGCAGTGGGGAAGTGGAGCACCATAAACACGCTCAGAAATAAAATCAGGAGCAAGTAATTCTTCTTGTAAAATTTCAATCCCTTCATCGTGGATACCAACCCTTTCTAATATGTAAAGAGTTTAATTTATATTACCTCTAAATAGTATCATATAGCGCGCCGTCATGCCATGAAAAATGAAAAAGATAATGAAATAATTACAAAAGGGGGGCAAACTCCAATGGGAAAAGGCGGCGGATTGAACAAGAACTTCTGTTTTAGTAAAATGGCAGTAAAGGAATGATTCCGACTCAAGAGGAAGGCGGTGATGGGATGGGACAGATTGTGGAGTTTCCCGACGTGAAGGAGTCGAAAGAAAAAATTCGCAGGCTGAAAAAAGAACTGGAGGAGCTTCTTCTCGAAAAGGATCACCTTCAGTGCATCACTTGTCAGAACATTCGAACGGCCTACACGCTGACATTCGGCGATTTGGAGTACAAACTTTACAAGGCTTCTTGCGACTACCTTCGTTTGCGCAGAAAAAAAGAATTGCTTCAGGCGAAAAAGAATCGTCAGGAGAAGATAAACATCAAAGCCATCGAGGGGCAGCTGGACGATGAATTTGTCGAGTACAAGAAAAAGCTGGACGAAAAAATCGCCGAAGTGAATCGAGCGTTGAAGCGATCCGCCATGGAGCGGTTGTCGGACGAAGAGACGAAAGAAATCAAGAAGGTGTACAAAAACATCGTGAAACGGCTGCACCCGGATCTTCACCCGAGCCTGTCCGAGGCGCAAAAAGAATTGTTTTACCGCGCCACGGAAGCCTACGAGCACGGCGATTTAGCGGCGCTGAAACTGATCGACGCCATTGTGGACAGCGGGGAGACGGAAGAGGCCCTGCCTTCGTCGGCTACATCCCTGAAAAAGGAAGTAAAGCGGCTGGAGGATTTAATCGAAGGCGTACAAAAAGCCATCGAAGCGATTCAATCGACGCCGCCCTACACTTGGCGGATTTATTTGGAAGACGAGGAGAAAAAGGCCGAGAAACTGAGTCAGCTGAAGCGGGATCTGGCAAATTTTGAAACCGCCATACGAACGCAGGAAGAGGCGATTCGGGGTTTAATGAGGGATGAAGCATGAATTCATTGGCAAAGATCGATCAACACGAGCTCATTCAATATCTTTTAAAGGGCGAAAACGAAATCACCCTGCCAACGCCCTTCGAGCGGGATATTTACCTCTTCGACACTTATGTGGCGGGCACGACCCATGTGGAGGGCATCGAGGCCATGGCGGAGACCCTCGGCGAAGGAGACCGGCTGGTGTTTTATCGCGAGCCGGACAACCCCCACGATCCTCAGGCAATTCGCATCGAAACCCTGAAGAAAGAAAAAATCGGCTACGTCCCGCGGAAGGACAATGTGGTATTTTCGCGACTCATGGACGCGGGGAAAGTCCTCTTTGCGAAGATCACCGAAAAAGAAATGCAAGGGAACTGGCTCAAGATACAGATAAAAATATATTTGCACGAGAGTTAGGCGACTTTTCCATCTTTATGAAATAAGAGCCGCAGAATAGCCCTTTAAACAGCAACAGCCCCCGATACCGGGGGCTATTTTCATGCCTTATTTTATTTCGTCGCCTAAATGTTTCAGCTTGTCCACCTGTTCCTCTCGTCCCAAGACGATGAGGATGTCGCCGATTTCAAAGTGATAGTCGATGGGCGGGTTGAAGAGCATTTTTCCGTCTTCTTGCCGTTTAATGGCCAGGACGGTGAGCCCGGTTTTTTTCGGGTTCTGTGCCTCGATGAGGTTTTTGTCTTCCGGTTAGGAGCCCTTCTTGACGATGACTTCTTCCAGATCCAGTTCTACGTCGCCGATGCGGGTGACCACGTCGAGGAAATTAATGATGTTGGGCTTAATCATCAAAGAGGCCATGCGCTTGCCGCTGATTTCCACGGCGGACAAGGTTTTGTCGGCGCCCACCTTTAGCAATTTGTCGTTGTCCGATTTGCTTACGGAATTGGCGATAATGTAAATATCCTTGTTCATGTTCCGCGCCGTAAGCACGGTGACGATATTGTCTACTTCGGAATCCAGCGTCGCCAAAAGCCCCTTGGCTCGCGCGATGCCGGCGTGTTCCAACACGCTCTCTTCCATGGAATGGCCTTCCACGACCAAAATATCGTGGTGACTGTAATCGTCCAGGTCTTCCCGCTTGTCGGTAATGACGACGAAAGGCAATCCTTCGTGAATAAATTTATTGATGATGACCTCGGCCAATTCGCCGGAGCCGCAGATAATGTAGTGATTATTGAGTACGGAAATCTTTCTGTTCATTTTACTTCCCTTCCACAAATCTCCAATTTTCCCTTCGACGAACATGGCCACCACCGTGGAAAAGGCATAGCCCACAATACCCACGCCCAAAAAAATCATGAGGACCGAAAACATTTCGGAGGCATTGCTTGTGGTGCCGATCTCGCCGAAGCCCACCGTGGAGATGGTGATCACGGTCATGTAAAAGGCATCGATGAAATCCACATCCAGCAGAATTTTGTAGCCGATCATGCCGAAGATGAGCAAAAACGCAAAGGAGTAAAAGGTGAATTTGAGTTTTCTTTTTTCGTCCATAGGCCCCTCCTTATGGCTTCGATGATAATATAATTTGCCGGAAAAAGCTGTTGATTTTGTCTTTTTGCAGTACGGAGATGAAGCAATTGCCGGAGATAAACAAACAGAAGAAAAATGTTCGATAGAAGGAGACAGTAATAGAAAAATTAAATGGACTCTTTATCGCCTTCTTTTACTGTTTACGACTCGGCGTTATGGTAAAATTTTATTAATATACCGGGTCTGAAATACCGACAATGCGGAAAGAAAAAAGCGGGGTGACAGGATTGGGAATCATCGACAATCGAAAGGCTACATTGAAAGAGGATTTGCTCCAAGAGATCAAAAAAGGAAGCAAGCTTTCCATTGCGGCGGCGAGCTTTTCGATCTACGCCTATGATCAATTGAAAAAAGGGCTGGAAGGCATCGATCAGTTAAGATTTATATTTACCTCGCCCACCTTCCTGAAAGAAAAAACGAAAAAAGAGAAGCGGGAATTTCAGATTTTAAGAAAAGAGCGGGAAAGAAATCTCTACGGCTCGCAATTTGAAGTCAAGCTGAGAAATGAAATGACGCAAAAAGCCATCGCCAAAGAATGCGCCGATTGGATCCGCAGAAAAGTTATCTTCAAGTCCAACACCACCGACGAAATCATGATGGGCTTTATGAATCTGGACGATATAAACTATTCGCCTATAAACAGCTTTACCACCGTGGACCTGGGCATAGAAAAAGGAAACAACGCCTACTACATGATTCAAAAAAACGAGGCGCCGATTAGCACGGACTATCTCAATCTCTTTGACGAACTGTGGAAGGACAAGGAAAAGCTTCAGGAAGTCACCGACGAAGTCATCGAAAGCATGACCACCGTCTACAACGAAAATTCGCCGGAATACCTCTACTTCGTCACCCTCTACAATATTTTCAGCGAATTTTTAAAGGATGTTTCGGAAGACGAGCTGCCCAACGAAGCCACGGGATTTAAAGACAGCAAAATTTGGAACATGCTGTATAATTTCCAAGAAGACGCCGCCACGGCCATCATCAACAAACTGGAAAAATACAACGGCTGCATCCTGGCCGACTCCGTGGGCTTGGGCAAAACATTTACCGCCTTGGCCGTCATGAAGTACTACGAAAATCGCAACAAATCCGTTCTCGTATTGTGCCCGAAAAAACTGTCCGACAACTGGAATACATACAAAGCCAATTACAAGAACAATCCTCTCGTAGAAGATCGCATGCGCTACGACGTGCTCTTCCATACCGACCTGAGCCGGGAAAGAGGCGAATCCAACGGCTTGGATTTAAGCAAAATCAACTGGGGCAATTACGATCTCGTGGTGATCGACGAATCCCATAACTTCCGCAACGGCGGAAAAGTCAGCGGCGACGACGAAAAAGAAAACAGATACCTAAAACTTTTGAACCGAATCATTCGCCAAGGGGTCAAGACGAAAGTGCTTATGCTCTCCGCCACGCCGGTGAACAATAAATTCATCGATTTAAAAAATCAGCTGGCCCTTGCCTACGAAGGGGACAGCGAATTAATCGACAAAAATCTAAAGACCAAAAAAAGCATCGACGACATCTTCAAACAGGATCAAAAGGCTTACAACAAGTGGACCAAATTGGAAGCCGACGAAAGAACGTCGGAAAACCTCCTAAACATGCTGGATCACGATTTTTTTGAACTGCTGGACAGCGTGACCATCGCCAGATCGCGAAAACACATTCAGAAATACTACGACACTACCGACATCGGCACCTTTCCCAAAAGAAATCTGCCCCGCTCCCTACGGCCGGGCCTCACCGATCTGGACAAAGCCATCACCTACAACGAAATCTTCGAGCAGCTCAACGCTCTCAAGCTGTGCATTTATACGCCCACCCACTACATACTGGCGAGCAGAATGGCGAAATACACGGATAAATACGATGCGAAAAAAATCAGCGGCGAACTTTCCCAATCCGGCAGAGAAACGGGCCTGCGTCGACTCATGGCCATCAACCTAATGAAGCGCATGGAAAGCTCCGTCTATTCCTTTCGCCTGACATTAAACAGAATCAACGCCCTAATAAAAGACACCATCAAAGAAATAGAAGCCTTCGAAGCCAATCGCAACCGAAGCATCCTCGCCATGGAAGACTTTTCCAATATGGATTTCGACGGCGACGAGGAAGAAGACGACGTCTTCACCATCGGGCGAAAAGTTCAAATCGACATCGGCGACATGGACTACACGACTTGGAAGAGAGAACTGAAAAGCGACGAGGAAATCTTTGATCTGCTCATCGCCATGGTGGAAGACATATCTCCCGTACACGACGAAAAACTCAACACCCTTATTCAAGTCGTAGACGAAAAGCAAAAGGCCCCCATAAATCCCGGCAACAAGAAGATCCTCATCTTCACCGCCTTTGCCGACACGGCCAATTACCTCTATGAAAACATCGCCCCCTATGTAAAAGAAAAATACGGGCTGAACACCGCCATTATTACGGGCACCGCCGACGGCAAGACCACCCTGCGCGGCGTGGGTGCCGATCTAAACACCGTGCTCACCCTGTTCTCCCCCAGGTCAAAAAACAAAGATCGGCTCATGCCCGACAACGAGGACGAAATCGACATCCTCATCGCCACCGACTGCATCTCCGAAGGGCAAAACCTGCAAGACTGCGATTACCTCATTAACTACGATATCCACTGGAACCTGGTGCGCATCATTCAGCGCTTCGGCCGAATCGACCGCATCGGATCCAAAAACGACATCGTGCAGCTCGTCAACTTTTGGCCCGACATCAGCCTGGACGAATACATCAATCTGAAAGCCCGGGTCGAGACGCGAATGAAAATCGTGGACATGACCGCCACCGGCGACGACAATGTCCTGAGTCCCGAGGAAAAAATCGATCTGGAATACAGAAAAAGGCAATTAAAAAAACTGCAAGAAGAAGTTACCGATCTGGAAGACATGAACACGGGCATGACCATTATGGATCTGGGCCTCAACGAATTTCGGCTGGATCTCTTAAACTATATTAAACAAAATCCGGAACTGGAAGATGCGCCGAAAGGCATGAGCGCCGTGGTGGAAGCAAAAGACGATCTACCCCCGGGCGTGCTCTTCGTGCTGAAAAATTTAAACGACGGCATCAACATCGACAGCCAAAACAGGCTTCACCCCTTTTACATGGTTTACCTAACCGAGGAGGGCGAAGTCTTGATCCATCACCTGGAGCCGAAAAAACTCCTGGACTCCTTTCGCTTCCTCTGCCGAGGGAAAGATGCGCCGGAACAGGCGCTATGCAAGGCCTTTAATCGAGAAACGAAAGACGGCAAAAACATGAGCCGCTACTCCGGCCTCTTGGAAGAAGCCATCAAAAGCATCATCGAGATCAAAGACGAAAGCGAACTGAAAAGTTTCCTGGTTGGCGAAGGCGTGAGCTTTCTCGACGAAAGCATCAAAGGTCTCGACGACTTTGAGCTCATCAGCTTCCTGGTGATCAAAGAAAGAGGCGAAGGCCATGCTTAATCTGCCGGAGTCCACGGCGATTCGCCCGCCGAAAATCATTTACAAAAAAACCATCTACGAGCGATTCAAAGAACAGCTTTCCGGCAAGAAAAAAGAAAGCTTCGACGGGGACATCGCCCGCATCAGCCTGACCAACGAGCTGTCGGAAAAATCCCTTCGCTTGCCGAAAACCGACGGCGTACCCGCCATTTACGTGGCGCGCATCGACCTGAAGACCAAAGACTTTAGTGAAGACAACATCGCCCTCCTTCCCAAGCTCTTCGGCCAAAAAATGCTCCTCGTCCTCGCCTTTGAAGGGGAGTGCCGCCTCGCTCTTTTCGAAGAAAAACTGTTGGCGGGGGATTGGCAGAGGGAAGATGAGCTAAGCATCGAATTGAGGGGGCTCAATCTCGGCGCCCTTTGGGAAAACATCGCCTGTGAAATCGCCGGCATCGAAGTGAAAGAAGGCGAGAGCCTGCGGGACGCCGTGCTGAAGGACGAAGAAAAGAAAAAGCTGGAAAAGCAAATCGAAAGCCTGGAGAAAAGAGCCGCGAAAGAAACGCAGTCCAAGAAAAAGCTGGCCCTCTTTCAAGAAATCAAGGCGCGCAAAAAAGAACTGGAGGAAATTGAATGGAAAAATTAGACATGCAGACCAAAAACCGGGCCGACGAAAAATTCGAAGCTCTGAAACAGCTCTTTCCCAACGCCGTCACGGAGGCAAAAAATGAATTGGGGGGGGTGATACGTGCTATCGATAAAGATATTTTAATGCAGGAAATCGCCACGCAAGTCGTGGAAGGTAGGGACGAGCGCTATCAATTTACCTGGCCCGACAAACGGCAGGCCATTTTGGCCGCCAACGCCCCGCTGTCGAAAACCCTGCGCCCGGCGCGGGAAGAAAGCGTGAACTTCGACGATACGGAAAACCTCTATATCGAAGGGGACAATCTGGACGTGCTGAAGCTCTTGCAGGAAACCTATTTGGGCAAGATAAAAATGATCTACATCGACCCGCCCTACAATACGGGGAGCGACTTCGTCTACAAAGACGACTTCAAGCAGTCTGCGGAAGAATACATAGAAGGTAGCGGCCAATACGACGAGGAAGGCAATCGCCTGGAAAAGAATATGGAAACCAACGGCCGCTTCCACACCGATTGGCTCAATATGATCTATCCGCGGCTCAAGCTGGCGCGGAATCTCTTGAGCGACGACGGGGTTATTTTTATTTCCATCGACGACAATGAGCAGGCCAATTTAAAAAAGGTGTGCGATGAGATTTTTGGAGAAGGGAACTTTGTTGCTAATTTGGTCTGGGCTAATAAGGAAGGAGGAGGTTCATCAGATAGCAAACACTTTAGGATAAGACATGAAAGTATTTTATGTTATGGGAAAAACAAGGTGTTTTTTGATCTTAAAGGAATTCCGGTATCTGACAAAGAAAGATACAGGGAGACTGATGCCTATTTAGATACGCGAGGCCCTTTCCAATTAATAAAATTGGACAGTGCCAGCATCCAATATAGTGATTCGTTAGACTATCCAATTGAAATGCCAGATGGAACATTCATTAAGGCAAGCACAGAAAATGTTCGTAAGTCTTGGAGATGGTCAAAAGATAAATTTGAATGGGGAATAAAAAACGACTACGTTGTGATAAAGAGGGATAAGAAAAATCAATGGGCTGTTTATACTAAACAATACCTGAATGCAGATAACGAAGGAAAGATTATAAGCAGAACAAATCAACCATTAGGTATAATTGATAGCTTTTCTACAACACAATCTAACAAAAAGATGAAGGCTCTCTTGGGAAAAAATATATTTCAATACTCAAAGCCTGTAGAGTTGATAGAGTATTTAATAGACAGAATTTATGACCGGGACTCCATCATCCTCGACTTCTTCTCCGGGTTTCGTGTCATAATAGTGATAGAGGCAAATAGTTATGTAAATATAAGGAGTTCAAGACTTCTACCAAAGTTTAAAACTCAAAAAATAAAT
>QWCK01004477.1_pt1 | contig 13713 bp, 9 predicted proteins | sample 1972571 | NCBI WGS metagenome assembly QWCK01 (sample SAMN09866710, study PRJNA288562) | Human gut metagenome isolate term2_stool, whole genome shotgun sequencing... | isolation source: gut | host: Homo sapiens | place: USA: California
TTCAACAGGGATATTTTACCACCTGTACCATCAGAAAGTATTTGCAAATAATCATAAAGTTTACCTGCCGCGTGTCCCCAATAAGAAGTCCCTTCTTCGCAAGCGCCGTCAGACTTCACAAAGTTGATAAACTTATCTACCGATTTCATCGAACGGTATACAGCTTTTGCCAAACGGTCTTTATTGTTCTCCATCAAAAGGAAACACTGCAAAGCATTGGAGTTGCACCAAGGATTCCAGTTATTGATAATCTCACCCGGTTGCCAGTTGAACGCCATCCACCACATATCGTCATCGTTCATATAAGGGTCGAGGATACGTTCCTTAATAGCTTTGCGCATTTGCAGAGAAACCACCGGATTGATTTTGTCGAAAGGCTTACGGAAGAAATAGTGCACCCAAGCCATCAATGCACCATATCCGCCGGAACCAAGATCAATGATCTGTTCGCGGAAATCAGGAAGAGAACGTTTGCTGCTTTGCCGGGGCAGGTGAGCAGACAGTACCCATGAATTCATTTCGCAACTCATGTAAGCCCCGTTGAGCAGCTGATCGATGAAGCGTCCTTTGCCTTCCGCCAGTTCTGCCAGCATCAGTGTATTCAATGCCTGACGATTGGCGTCATAGGGAACTTCCATGATTTTACGATTACCGGTCCGCTCATATTCAAGATAGGCGGTAGCAGGGATCAGTTGCCATTTGTAATCGAGGAGCTTCTCGCCTGCCGCGATAAGACGCTGCTTGTTGGGTCCCATCAATGAGTCCCAAGCGGCACGGTCAGTATAGGCTGGATAAGGTACCCATGCCTGTTTCATTACCAGCACATTCTTCAACGTAGTTTCATCTGCCGCTTTTTGCAGCATATCGCGTTCTGTATAGGCATTGGCTTTGAAGGAGCAACTTCCAAAGGCAGCTAACAGAAAAACACAAATTAAATGCTTCATTCGATTCATGGTATTTTGTTCGTTTAAGTATGGCAAAGATAACGCATCTCTCAAAAAGTAAGGTGAGCAAATCATACGAACCTCATGACAAAAAAGTACAGACTTCAAAAAAAGTACATCCAGAAGCTCTCAGCCCTCTCGTGAAACAGACGCTCTGTTCAAAGCAAACAAACCTTCTATTTAGGGCAAACAGAGCCTTCATTCAGAGTAAACAGAGGTTCCGTTTTAAAACATCCTGTTGATTATAAATAGAAACTTCATTTAAACTTCTACAAATTTCCACTGATGGTAAAACCTAACTTTATTCCCAATCGCTAAACTCAAAACTGAGCTGCTCCCAAACTCCATGTTGTTCATCTGCCTCCTCTTTCGGATTGGAAACAGAAAGCCCGATCAAGCGGATAGGATGCTGTTCGTACTCCACACTTTTCAGTAACTCTTTAGCGAGTGGAAGGATGCGGTCTAATGTATACAGCTCCTGCGTCTGCGTAATACTTCGGGTTATCTGACTAAAATCATGAAACTTGATCTTCAGAGTCAATGTATTTCCTTTAAACTCTTTACGTTGAAGACGTTCTATTAATTCTACCGCTACATGATACAATTCGATGATAACGGAAGAGTGGACCGATATATCTCTTTCCAGCGTTCGTTCACAACCGATAGACTTCCGAATACGAACTGCCTCAACCGGACGCTCGTCAATCCCCCGCGAACATTCATAATAGAGTGCCCCCACCTTTCCAAAGTAGGCCGTCAGCATTTCGAGCGAGCATTTACGTAATTGAAGACCATTGTGAATACCAAGCAAATGCATCTTCTTTGCTGTCACAGGTCCTACTCCCCAAAAAGATTCGATCGGAAGTCCTGCTATGAAGTCCAGCGCCTGATCAGGATGTATGGTACACAGTCCGTCCGGCTTCCGATAGTCCGATGCAATCTTTGCAAGAAATTTATTATAGGAGACTCCGGCAGATGCGACCAGGTTCAACTGTTCCCGGATACGAAGTTTTATCTCCGTTGCAATATCAACTGCCAGAGAGATTCCTTTCTTATTCTCCGTAACATCCAAAAAGGCCTCATCCAAAGACAGAGGCTCAATTATATCGGTATACTCATGAAAGATTTCGTGTATCTGACGGGAGACGGACTTATAAACGTCCATTCTTCCGGATACAAAGATAAGCTGGGGACATAAACGTTTCGCCTTCTGAGAAGACATGGCGGAACGGACCCCGTAACGACGGGCTTCATAACTGGCTGCTGCCACAACTCCCCGCTCCTCGGCATGCCCCACCGCCAAGGGTTTGCCACGAAGTTCCGGATGATCACGCTGTTCTACAGAGGCGTAGAAAGCGTCCATATCGATATGTATTATCTTACGCTGAAACACTTGTATTCAAATTCCATAGCAAACTTACTATAATTTTCCGAATAAACAGCCTCTAAAATAATATGCACCTATTTTTTTAGAGGCACAGGACATAAAAAAGATTCAATATCATAGCGATTCCATTTCTAATAATACTATATTTGTATATTGTTATCTATAATCTATCAACAGGAAAATATTTGAAATACAAACCATAAAGTAAATTTAGTATTATGAAAAAACTACTATTCTATTTATTCATTCTATGCAGCACTTCCATAGTTGCTCAAAATGGAATTACTTTTGAAGTTGAACAACTCTCCAAGCCCGAAAAATTATATCCCGTGGCTTCCCCTGATGAAATCTACAGATATCTGATGCTATTTGACAATGAATCAACCATTCGAATTACAGAAAAAGACATCTGGAAACCTCCATTTAATGTAATAGCCAAGAGTGAATCTCCTGACAGTTTATTATACTTCGGGTATAATTCTTTTTTCTGCGGTATGTATCAGGCTTATGCAGATCATAGGCCGTTCGTTTTATCTCCGGATATGATTTGGCTACTGATTAATCAAGGTTTTGCCCAACATGTGAATGCCAACCATGAGTCTTTGAGAAAATATTTTGTAAATTTCTCCGGAAAGGAATCTTTAATTGTACAATCCAATAAGAAACTGAAAGACCCGAGTCTTTTATGGGAAGAAATTTTCCCGCAGTTTACGGAACAGATAAGAAAAGAGGTAGGAGGCAATTTGGTTGAAACACTCACTTGTAATTTCTCTACAACGACTTCTTTGGAAAAGACTGTTTCTGAAATAACAATAATGGAAACGGTGAAATCATACTTCGAGTTTATCACCATAATGATTGTTTGCGGTATTCCGGAAATCACGCTTGAAGGGACACCACAAGACTGGGAAAAAGTTTTAAATAAAGCCAGAGGACTAAAAGAATATAAACTCGAATGGTGGATTTCACAACTTGAACCTCTTTTGGAGGAGTTTGTGAAGGCATCAAAGGGAACAATAAACCAAGAGTTTTGGCGCAATATGTTTAAATGTCATTCGCCAAAGTCATGCGGAGCTCCCGAGACTTTTGATGGATGGATCATTAAATTCTTTCCTTACGACAATGAGGGGAAAAGAAATAATCTAAAACAGATTGTGGGTCGTAAAAAGCTTCCGAGCGAGATAGTAAAAGTTGATTTAAAGTATATTGAAGCATACAATGACACCGTAATTGAAACACCACTGGAGTTGTGGTCCGGTTTCATCGGACTCAAACAAAAGAATGAGAATTTTGCACTGAGACCACAAATTGGCTGGATGGTCAAAAAGAAAAACACAGACAACACCGGACTCATAAACAGATTGAAAGCCGATGCCAAAGGCAGGGGTATCAACCTTAGAGTGAAAGAGTTCCCTTCCGTCCTGCTGAAACTTGAAGAAATAAAACAGTTGGAGCTTACCTTTATTAATGAAATTGATATACCGGACGAACTGTCAAAAGTGAAAATCGAAAGGTTGAAGCTATCCGGCAGAATTACTAAAGAAGAGATGCAACGTATCAAAACTTTATTTCCCAATACCGACATTAAGATAAACGGAAGTAGAATATAACAAAAATATTACCGAGTAATTCACAGAAACATAAAAGAAATAATCAGGATTTCATATAAATAAAAAATAGGGGCTGAATTCTGCATTGAGAATTCAGCCCCCGCTATTTAATCTACCTAGAAAACAAACCTATATTTATTCAAGCCGAACCCTCATATCTACTACCGTCGGCTCTACAAAAGACTGACTACCACCGGTTTCACCACGCAAACCATTATTGGAAGTTGCGTCATTATGATTCGGCGACTGGTCGAGCACATACCACACTCCGTCCCGTTGTTCGATGTCTTCTCCATTCAGCTTCCAGTAACCGACCAGACCATCTGAACCAGAATCGACAAACATCATATTTTCACGAATCTGATTCGCAGTACGGGCTACCGACCATAAACGGACTTCACTCATAAATCCGTTCCATTTACGGTATCTGTCATAGTCATAAGCATAACCGATACAGAAACGTTCGTTCAAGTCGAATGTCAGTGAGCCTACCGTCTTTTCTGCTATTTTCTCTCCATTGAGATAGAGAGTAGACATTCCCGCAGAAGCATCGTAAGTGAACGCTACATGATACCACTGATTCAACAGGAATATGGATACATCGGGCATCTGAAGTGCAACACTTCCGGCCATTTGAAGCTCGTTGTCAGGATGATTCAAGTCACCGGTACGCATAATCAAAGTACCTTCATTGCCCATAATGGTGCCCAGATTCTTCCAACGTTCGGCATAAACCAATGCTTCATAGGTGACAGAACCCATTGTTTTATAAGCAGTCGGCAGACGTACATCAAGCCAGCCCGGATTGATACGGTATACTTTATCAATAATAATTGGTTTCCTTACTACAATATAGGTAACGCTCGAACTGCTTATCTTTTCAATGTCCGTACTGTTCACTATTACAGGCAGAATATACGTTACCCCGTCTTCCCCCTTGGTAATGTTCTTTACCGACAATCCGCAGGGATCAGCATACAGTTCGCCTGCTTTAATGGTCGAAGAAGTTCCTGTCATTTCATAGTTATCAGTCGCCAGAAGCTGTCCGGTCGTCCCGTGTTTATGATTGTAGTCATCCACAAGGTCCTGCCCTCCTACCTGATAGTTCACATTTACATTACTCTTTACCATAGTTGACAATCGCGACACCAATTCACACTCGTAGGTATCCGCTTCAACTTCCACTCTTATCACATTACTTTCAAAGTAAAGTTTCGGCTCCAACAGATCGCTTTCGCTGTCGTTGCAACCCACACTAGAGAAAGACAATGCAACTAGTGCACCTGCATATAAGATTTTGATACGTTTCATTGCTGTTCTGTATTTTCATTAGATTGATTGTCCATATATTCCTGATAAGCCTGCAGATTGATCTGTATAGCATGACGCACAAAATTGTAATCACGGGCATTATCATAGTCATTATCAAGTCGGAAAGCACCGACGCCACCTTTCGGACCATTGGCATGGTTATAAGCAGCCTGAGTCAAAAGTACACCACCGGTAGTCCAGGATGACTCAAAGTTCTCGGTAAAGATGTGCTTACGATAGTCGTAATATTCTCCACACCAGCTTTGCAAGGTACTCACTCTTCGGTCGAGATTGGAGTCGCCATACGCCTGAGTGATGAAATAGTCAAAATAAGGAGCAGATTCTTTGTTAGAGTTCCATATTTCACCGTCAATCATAAAATAGTAATACTTACCATTCGGACGCTCGGTTGCCATCGGACCAAAGTATTTTCCTATCTCTTCTACCAGATAATGCAGAAACTCACCACGCGGGCCACCTCTACGGTCTTTCAGACTGCCTACATATCTTCCGCCGTCACCACCGTTATCGGGTTCCCAGTCAATGTCCAGACCATCATAATCAGTCGCAACAATCGTGTCTACCAATGCTTTGGCATAACGTTGAATGGCTGCGATATGGTCTTCAGCACCTTTCTCTCCACTGGTAAATCCCCAATAAGCTTCTGTTGCCTTATTGACCAGTTCCGTGATTTCCTCACTGGAAGCATTCGGGTTTTCCGCCTGTACTTTTTCTGAAACGGAAGCAGGCGTAATACCAGTTCCAATATTATGCAGAATGTAACAAACCGTGATCTTACCGCCTTTCTTCTTTTGGAAAATCTCCTTATCAGCCAGTTTCGCTTCATTCAAGCCGAATGGACCACTCCACATCGATACCATGTCGATGCTGTCCGGCAAAGAAGCCAAATATCCTTTACGAATAGGTCCCTCGGGAGACCAGTTGCTGAACCATCCGAAGAAAATAGGACGTCCGTAACCCTGACTGGTTGCCTTCCATGCACGAAGATCGGCATAATACTGTGCACTTTCTTCATTGTCCATCGTGTTGTAACCGCCGATATGTTCAAAGTCCTTGCTCTCTATATCGACACACGACGCAATCATTATCCCTATAACAGGAAGTATATATAATAATCGTCTTAACATTTTCATATGAATCATAGTTTAATAGATTTTATTTTTACAATCCCACCACAACTGAGTAGTTGCTTTGTCTTTATCAAGACCGCCCAAGAGCTTCAATGCTTCTTCATAATTGGCTCTATCCTCTGCCGACTGATAGAAACTTACAGGATACACCATACGACGAATACCACCTTCACGAGTAACGCCCTGTCCGCGGTTGGTCTGCACCTGATTCAGTTTCGGATAACCGGTTCTTCTCCACTCAGTCCATGCTTCGTGACCGTTCGGATACAATGCAATCCACTTTTGGATCATGATCTTCTCCAGTTTTTGTTCCGTTCCACCGCTGAATGCGGGTGTTGCAGTAGTAGGAGCCGCAGCATTGTAACTGTAATAGGAGGCTCTCATATTATGGGCAATCGGAGTCAATCCGGAAGCCAGATAGTCGTCTACAGACGAACTGATACCATTTTCATCAAATGACGTGGCAACTCCTTGTTCGTACAGTGCTTCCGCATCACCAAATTCGCTTCCCCATCTCAACGCAGCCTCAGCTCTCAGGAAATAAACTTCGGAAGCACGCATCCAGTAAGTCGGAGTATTCGAGGTAATATTGGGCTTGGAGAAATCGGTATAAATCGTATTCTGCTGATTGGCATTGCCGGGAGGCACCGCCTGATAGTTTTTTCCATCAAAAGCCGCTACCGCATACGCACTGGGAGAAGCTTCAAAATAAGCACTCAAACGCGGGTCCTGATAGCCCAACAAATAAGAAAACATGGAAGAGCCCATGCGGCACTCATTGTATTGATTGGCCAGCCAATCGATGTTGTTACGAAATACCATTCCGGCTCCGGTGCTCATCTGTGCCTCGTCCGATTTGGAAGTCATCACTCCAAACGGATGATTCAAAGCCTGACGGGCATATTTCTGTGCAGTCGTTTCGTCCGCATAACTGATACGCATTGCCAGACGCAACATCAGCGAATTGGCGTATTTCACCCATTTTCTCGTATCACCGGCATATACGGCATCATAATCGGCAACAATAGTTGCCCCTTGTTCCGCTCTCACTGTCAAGGCTTCGATAGCGGCCGTCAGATCGGCAAACATGGCATTGAATGCAACTTGCTCGCTGTCGAAAGGTATCACCAGTGCAGGTTCTCCTGCATGGGTGTAAGGAATGGGACCGAAAGACTCAAGCGTTTTGTGCCAAGCAGATATTTTCAGAATCTGAGCCAAAGCAAAGATTTCCGGTGTTTCGTTCTTTTCGGATTCTTGTTTTATCTTTTTCCAGGAAGACAGCAGTGTCGTATATGAGTTGGTATAGGTAGCCGCCACCCAATTGTCCTGTAAGTAATAGGTAGTATTGTTGCTACCACTATACCAGTTATTATTCTGTCCGAAAAATCCGCTCCACGAATCGGCTGACAGATTGTATGCAACCTGATACTGGTTGATGGCCTCCGTATCGTCAGCCTGAGTTCCTACGGTGATTACAGCTCTTTGCATCGCCATAACAGCACCTCCGACAGCAACACCATCTCTTATACCCATTTCGTCGGTCATCTCGAACGGATTGGTGTTTAACTCTTCGAAGTCACAAGCAGTAAAGAGCGACAAAGCGCAAATTCCTGCTAATAGTTTATATTGATTTATCTTTTTCATGGGTCAGTTATAATTTAAATTTAATACCGAAACCGAAACTTCTCACACTCGGCTGCATAAAATAGTCATTACCTTGACCGTAAGTTCCTACGGACGGAGTCAGTTCCGGATCGTGCGGAGCTTTGCTATAGAGCATCCAGGGGTTATTGGCAATGAATGACAAAGTAACATCTTTCAGCACATTCTTAAACCAAAGGTCGGGGAACCTGTAACTCAAAGTCAGCTCTTGCAGACGGATATTGGTTGCACTATACACATAATATCCGGAAGTGGTATAGTCACCCGTACCTATCAGCTGATAATACGATTGCGCATCCACTCTCCCTTGTCCGGGCAGTAAGACACCGCCTGCATCGCGTGCTTCGGCAGATGCTTTGGATACTCCGAAGCGATCGAGAATAGCTTGGGTAGAGGAAGTTACCACACCACCAAAACGTCCGTTAATCAGGAAGCTGAGTCCGAATCCTTTGTATGACAGCGAGTTGCTCCATCCTAGATTAAAGTCCGGTGACGTCTTGCCCAAGAAAACGGGTTCACCTTGTTCGAGTCCGTACGAACCGTCTTGCTTGATTTCAACATACCCCTGACTGTCTTTCTTCAGGAAAGTATTGGCATATATATCGTTGATGCTGCCGCCTACTTTTAATATAACGCGTCCGTTGTCTTTCCTTACTTCGGGTACGTTGATGGGCTCGGGGCTCATGTCAGTACGATAGTTTTCCACCATTTCTTTGATTTCATTGACATTGCGCGAGAAGGTCAGATTGGAGGAGAAGCTAAAGTCTCCGAAACTGTCTCTGTATCCCAACGATGCTTCCCAACCGTGATTTTGCACATTACCAGCCTGCAAATAGATTTGTTTGTAACCCGAAAATTCCGGTAAATCGCCAATAAAGGTCTGATTGTATGTATTCGATTTATAGTAAGTAACTTCGGCACTCAGTTTATTCCATAAACGTACACTCAATCCCAATTCATAAGAACGGGTACGTTCTGCCTTGAAATCAGTAAAAGGATAGATGCCTGTGGGAGCCAGTGCACCACCGATAATCGGAGTGGTCACAGTTCCCGGAGTAAGTCCCGACTGTGATACCGGAGAACCGACTTCCGTATAAGACCCGCGTACCTTTAAATAGGAAATGAACTCGGGCAGTTTCACCATTTCAGAGATAATACCGGACAGACCTACCGAGGGATAGAAAAAGGATTCTTCGCTGGTGTTTACCAACCGGGAGTTCCAGTCATTACGACCTGTCAATGTAAGATAAAGCATACTTCTCCAGCCCAGTTCGACGTTGGCAAAGATAGCGTGATTACGTACGCGACTGTCACCTCCGTCTTCCGAGATACGACCGTTGGAAGGGTCGATGTTGCTGGCGGCAAACAGGTTTGTTACTCCGAGCAAGGTTCCTTTGTAGCCTCTTGCCAGCGACCAGTAGTTAGAGTAGCTATAACCCAAGTTGGCAGAAATATTAAAATCGTTGAACTGCTTGTTGATATTTAACATAAAGTCGGCATACTCCTGACGGTCTTTGTAATTGCTGTAATCATACAGACCTTTCTTTCCTTCGGCAAATTTCTGATCGGAAGTAGCATAAACCTTACGTTCAAACTGAACATGAGTATCGTCCATACGATAACGTCCGGCAAGATTCATCCAGTCGGTGATCTTATAGCTCAGACCGACATTAAACATATAACGGCTCTTCTCGTTCGTTGCGATGTTGCGATAAGCAGTCCAGTACGGATTCTGCGAACCATAGGTTGCATCGGCAATCGGCCAATACTGTATCGGAATATTGCGGCTCTGGTCATAACGCTCGAAAGTCTTGATATCTTCGAAGTCTTCTCCACGGGGGAAAAGGTAGGCAGAAATCACCGGATTCCAGTATTGTCCCTGCGATACCATGTTTTTATCTTCCTGTTTCACATAGGACGCTCCTAAATCCAACTGCAATTTATCGTCCAGAAAAGTGGCTGTATTGCGAATGGTGAAGTTCAGACGGTCATAAGAATTGTTGGGAACAATACCTTTTGAATTGGTGGATGAAACCGAAGCAAAAGTTTGATTCTGCTTTGTACCGGTAGACAAGGTCAACGAGTTGATAAAGTTGGTTCCGGTGTTGAAGAAATCACTCTTGGGATCATACGAATTCGGACGGGCCAGTTTGTCACCCCAGCTTTCGAACATACCTTCTTTATTTCCATACGTGTTCTGGAATTCGGGCACCATGTACGCTTTGCTGAATTCGGATGAAGAAGAAAATGATATCTGTAATTTGCCTTCCTGTCCTTTCTTAGTAGTAATCAGAACGACACCATTTGCCGCACTACTACCATACAAAGCAGCAGCCGAAGGTCCGCTCAGAATAGAGATACTCTCGATATCTTCCGGATTGAAATCAGCAATACCTTCCGTTCCGGCTTTGCCTTCACCCATGATACCACTATCTGTGTTTCCCATATTAGTATTAAACAAAGGGATACCGTCTACTACATACAGTGCATTGTTGTCGCCTTCGATAGATTTAGCGCCACGCATAACGACACGCGTCGCACCACCGACACCACTACCACTCTTGTTGATACTTACACCGGCTATCTTACCATTCAGTGAATTGATGAAGTTGGCATCTTTAATGCCGGTTATATCCTCGCTTTTTATCTGCTGCACATTGTAAGACAGTGCCTTTTCTGCCCGCTTGATACCCAATGCCGTCACGACTACTTCGTCCAGCACTTCCGTATCTTGTTTCATTGTAATCGGGTAAAAGTCCTTATTGGAAACAGCAATCAGTTGAGTTGCATATCCTATATAAGATATTTTCAAACGGGCATTACCGGGACTTTTAATCGAAAAGTTTCCGTCAAAGTCTGTAATCGTCCCTGTAGAACTGCCGTCCACAGAGATATTTACTCCGATCAGGGGTTCACCATTCTCATCGGTTACTTTCCCTTTGATATCTTTGACAGATTGTGCAGCTGCCGGTTTCTTCTCCGTAACTATAATATAATTACCTTGAATCTGATAAGAGAAACCTGTTCCTTTCAAGATTGCGTCGAGTGCAGTAGTCACCGATACGTCTTCCAAGTTAAGATCGGCAATTTTCTTTCCCTTCAATTCGGAATCACTATAATTTATAGACATCTTCGACTGTCTTTCCACAGTTTTCAATGCATCTACTACAGTGATATCTTTCTGCTGGATAGTAATTTTACTATCACTTTGAGCAAAAGCAAGGGTCTGCATCAATAATAGACCTAAAAAAATGAGAAAGACTCGCTTTTGAACAACATTATCTGCTCTTTTTTCGTAAATTTGTAGCATCTTTTTAGTATTAGTTAATTGGTTATTATTCTATGATCAATTGAAATAGCGTCGAGATACGCTAATATTAGAAGGACAATGATTTCACATCCGGGAGAAACGGCCATTTCTTCCGGATACTTTTTTGCATAGTACATTAAGTTAAAAAAGGTTCAACAATCGTTTTTCTATATTTTATCAGTTATATAGCATTTATTCCCCTTAATTATATATTTCACATCCCCTGCCACCTGCGTTATTATCTTCATCACCTCTTCCAAAGTGGCTTGCTGTTGGAAACGGAAACTATACGATTTATTGTTCAGGCTGTGAAGGCTATAAACAAAGGTATAGGGAAATTTGCGTTCGAGACTCGTAAAAATCTCATCGAGATGCATATCACTGAAAACCAGTTCTCCACGCTGCCAGGCAGTCACATCCTCTATCCGAGGCGATTGGAGGCTACGTTTCCGGGTCTGTTTATTATACGTTATCTGCTCATTGGGTTTAAGTATTACATTAGATATCAGATTATTAAATTCTACCTTCACACTACCTTCCAGCAGAGTTGCAATCAGTTCATTGTTCTCCGGATAGGCATTCACGTTAAACTCTGTACCTAAAGCTGTTATTTGAAAATCATTGGCTTTCACTATAAAAGGATGTTTTTCATCCGGCTTTACCTGGAAATTTGCTTCGCCAATCAAATATACACTTCTGGTCTTACCGGCAAACTGCTCCGGGTACAGTAAGGTGCTTCTCGAATTTAGCATCACCCGGGTACCATCGGGCAATGTAAGTTCACGTATTTCCGCCGTTGGTATGAAACATTCTACCAAGTCTTTTTGCAGTTTGTCTTTCTCCAACATCAGATAGATAGAAACAGACGATACTGCCAACAGGAAAATAGCTGCTGCTCTCCATATAAGTAACTGATACTTTTTACCGGAACCGACAGACTGCATTCCCAGATTTTGTTGCATCCGTAATATGGACTGTTGCATTCCGCGAGGTACTTTCTGTTCTCCCGCTTGTTGCCACAACGTGTGAAGTGCTTCTTTTTTTTCTTCCGCATGATTGTCGTCAGCCAACCATCGCTGCACTTTTCTACGCGTAGCCAATGAATACTCATTATGCCCGAATAACTCTATGATCTGTTGAATATAGTTTTTCATCATTAATTTCTTCCTTTATACACTAAATACAACTAAAAGAAAAACACTACTTAAAGGAAAATAGAAAAAATAAAAATAGAAGCACTTTTTTTAGTTCTATCAGTGCTAAATACACCTGGTGCTCTACCGTACGGATGGAAACATTAAGCTTTTCTGCGATTTCTTTATAACTTAATCCCTTAAAACGACTCAGCTCGAATATTAACCTTCGCCGTTCAGGCATTTTTTCCAAAGTCAGGCGAACAACCAGCAACATTTCTTCATAATATATATTATTAAGGGCATCTTCCCCTTCTATCAATTCATGAAGTACTGTTTTCTCAAGGTATCCTTCCTGATATTCCCGTTCGATTTGCTGATGCTTGAAGATATTCAGAATAATGTTTCTGGTCATTATAAAGAGGTAGTTATCTAATTCATTTTCATTGTCAAGCCATATTTCCGGTTGTAACCAAAGCTTACAGAAAATATCTTGAGCAACATCTTCAGCATCAACTTCCGACTTAAGCAACAGCTGGGCATAATTCTTTACTTTCGGAAAATTAGAAATAAAAAAACGCTGAAACTTCAGCTCAATTTGGTTAACATTATTTTCCATATCCGCTAAGATTATTATCGATTACAAGTATAAAAATAGACATTCTCAAAGATTAGAACATAATAAAGATATATTATTAATACTTGTTTGCATATATTTATAATTATTCCGTATATAAAACAAAAACACATAAATATTGACAATACCAAATAGCGATATCGTCATACCAAAAGAGAAGAGAATAAAAGTATGTATAAGAAATTGACTTTGTATCTAAAAAAAGGAAAAATAACAAATCAACAATAAAAAGGGGAATAAGGGAGAAAACCCATAAAAAGAAAAAGCTCTGATAATCAGAGCTTTCATTTGTTTTCAGGTGGAGCTGGAGGGAATCGAACCCTCGTCCAAACGAGGAAATCATAAGCTTTCTACATGCTTATCTTTGCCTAAATTTTCGTGCAGGAGCAGAACCAAAGCCATCAATTCCTGCCTTATCCTCTAAAGTTTCATCAAAAACGCGAGGCCGCTTCTGACTATCCCCGATGTTACTGCACCACTGAACCGGAATGCTTCGGAGCAACAGCTTCCGAGTGATGTCTCGTCCTGGCACCTAGTGCCTGGATTAAGCTAATCTACTGTGATTCGA
>QWCK01004478.1_pt1 | contig 13710 bp, 16 predicted proteins | sample 1972571 | NCBI WGS metagenome assembly QWCK01 (sample SAMN09866710, study PRJNA288562) | Human gut metagenome isolate term2_stool, whole genome shotgun sequencing... | isolation source: gut | host: Homo sapiens | place: USA: California
TAATTAGGTTTTCTGAATCTAATTTTGTTAAAAATAAATTATATGTAACTTTTTTACAAAATAGATTTGTTATTATTTATTTAGATAGCGATGACACTAATATTAATAAACATCTAAATCTACTTCTTGGTCAAGCTGCAAAATCTTATAATCTAAATTTGAATTTTGGTGTTAGTAGCGCTTTTCACAAAATTTCAAATTCTAAAACTTTTTATGACCAAGCTATTAGAAGCCAAAAATGGTCGGAATATAAGGGTAGGCAGAGTCCTGTTGTGTTTTATAAGGATATGGAGTTGGGGCTTTTGTTGACTAGCTTAGATGATAAGGATCTTTACGAATATTCTTATAAGGTTTTAAAGGATATAGATTTAAAGGAGCTTAAAGAATATAAAGAATTGTTCCTATTGTATGGCAAGTACAATGGTTCAATTTCTGCTATTGCCGACGAGATGTTTATGCACAAAAATACCATTCAGTATAGGCTTAATAAGCTTGAGTCTATGACTGGATACAACCCAAGAAATTATAACGACTATCTTGTTCTATGGTTTGCTTTCTTTAATTTAAAAATTGATTAAATAAAAGACTCCCCAATTATTATCATCTAATAATGAGGAGTCTTTTACATTTAGGAGTTTTGACTATTATGGATTAATTTTATTTGAATTTATATATCAATCTAAATACTTGTTCTACACATCTACTTAGATTGTCTCTTGCCACTTTTTTATCCATAGCTTCATCTAAGCTAATTACTTCTCCAATTATTGGGAAATAGGCATCTATACCCTCATCATTTACAATATTTGCATCATTTGTGGCAACACCTGAAAAGGCGATTACTGGTTTATCATATTTTTTTGCTAATTTGGCTACTCCTATAGGAGTTTTTCCGTAAGCAGATTGGTTGTCAAGCCTTCCCTCGCCTGTAACTACTATGTCCGCTTCTTTTATTATTTCTTCAGCGTTTATTAATTGTAGTATTAGGCAAATTCCAGAAGATAGTTCAGCATTTAAATAGTTTTTAAAAGCATATCCCAATCCACCAGCGGCCCCTGATCCTGGATAATCACAATCAGCGTCTTTCATAATTTCCTTTGTCTTTTCGTGAAATGCCATATGTAAAGAATTTAATTCTTTTACTTGCTTTTTATCTGCACCTTTTTGTGGACCGAATATATAAGCACTTCCATTTTTACCTACCAAAGGATTTGTCACATCACAAGCTATAGAAAATTTACATTCCTTAATTCTTGGATCTAGAGAGCTTGCATCAATAAATTTTAAATCTTTTATCCCCTCAGCTGATGGATGTACTGGTTGATTGTCATCATCTAAAAACTTAACACCCAACCTAGTTAACATTCCTATTCCTGCATCATTTGTTGCTGATCCACCTATTCCTATGATATATTCTTTAACTCCCCTATCTAAGGCGTCAATTATAATATCTCCTACACCATAGGTTGATGCCTTGATTGGTGATAATTCATTTGCTATCAACGTCAAGCCAGAAGCAGAGCTCATTTCAATTATAGCTATTTTGTCTTCACTGATTTCTTCATTATCAACGACAATATATTCTGCCTCTATGTCTCTGAGTAGCGGGTCTTTAACTTCTACTTTTATTATATCTGCTCCCTTAAGATCAGATAATGATTCAACCATTCCTTCCCCACCGTCAGCTATTGGTTTTACTGTTATATTCTCATTTTTATTAATCTTTGTTATTGCTTCTTTAATAATATTTCCTGCTTCAAGTGAGCTTAAGGAACCCTTAAAAGAATCAATTAATACAGCTATGCTCATACATTTCTCCTTAAACTAAGTATAAATTCATATATAAGTATAATAAAAAAGACCAGAATAAATATATAGTATAAACTATAAATTTATTCTGGCTATAAGGTCAGTTATTGTTACGCATAACAATTTAATAATTTATCTTAAATTACCCATCCTAAGAGAAGGTAGGTTGCCCCGCTTGCTAGCATTATTTTGATTGGGTCGTAGTCCTTTTTTTGCATTATTATGAAGGCTAGTATGAATAAGCCTAACATTTTTATGTCTAGATTTTCAAAGGCTACTGGATTTACGTCAAAGAGGGCGGTTTTTAGAATATCTAGGCCTGCTATTAGAATCATGACTACAATAGCTGGTCTTAGAAATTTCAAGACTTCTGTAATAGTGTCTAGGTCCTTGTACTTTTTATAAAAGTAAGATAAGGCTCCGACTATGATTGCTGATGGCAATATGCAACCCATGGTTGCGGCTAGACTTCCTGGAAATCCTGCTACTCTTTGGCCGACAAAGGTGGCTGAGTTTAGTGCTATTGGTCCTGGGGTCATTTGGCTTATAGTTATTAGGTCGTTAAATTCTCCTACTGCCAGCCAACCATTTTCTGTAACTACTTCTTGTTGGATTAAAGGAAGGGCTGCGTAACCTCCTCCAAAGGAGAATAGTCCGATTTTTAAAAAGCTTATAAATAATTTAATTAGCATGTTTTTTCCTTTTTATAAGTGAATTAATTAGGCCTATTATAATTAGACCTCCTATTATATAAACGATATTTACTTTGAGGAAATAGCCTAAGATAAAAGCAACTACCATAATTACCGGCACAAATTTCGACTTGTTTTTTAGTAAGTCCTTGGCCATGTCGTAGGAAACCTTAAAAATTAGGGCTGCTATAGCTGCTTGCATTCCCTTTAGAAAGCTTGCTATATAGACATTTGCTATAAAGGCTTCATAAAACATTGATATTACTGAAATTATTGTTAATGGTGGGATTGCTGTGCCTAAAATTGCGACTAGCATTCCTGGAAGACCTGATATTTCTGATCCTACTACTATCGACGCATTTATAGCGACAGCTCCTGGTGCCGATTGAGCTATTGCTGTCATATCAAGCATTTGATCCTTATCTATCCATTTTAATTTATCTACAAAGGTATCTTTCATCAAAGTCAGTATTACATAGCCTCCTCCAAAGGTGAAGGCTGATAGGTACAGAGTTGATTTAAAGATTTGCCATAATTTATTTTTCTTTTCCATAATTCTCTCTTTCTATTTATATCTTACTATATTTCTGGGTATAAGTAAGGTGAGGTGAATATGAAATTAATACTTGCAGTTGATAAAAATTGGGCAATTGGTAGGGATAATGCTATGCTTTATGACCTAAAAAAAGACCTTAAGCACTTTAAGGAAACTACTACCGGCTGCCTTGTAATAATGGGAAGAAAGACTTTTGATTCTATGGGAAGAGCTCTTCCAAATAGGGAAAATATCATCCTTAGCCGTAATAAAAATTTAAAACGCGAAGGAGCCTTGGTTTTTAACGACCCTAGTGATGTTATAAACTATGTGAAAAAATCTCCTAAAGATGCCTTTGTAATTGGTGGGTCTGAGATTGCAGAAATTTTCCTTGATAATATCGATGAGGCAATCATCACAAAAATCGATAAGGAAAGCGAAGCTGATACCTACCTACACAATTTTGATGAAGACTCTGATTTTACCCTTGTATATGAGAGTGAACCAATTAATGACAATGGAATTTCAATAAAATTTGTAAGATATGAAAGAAAGGATAAAAAATGAAAGATAAAATATTATTTGTAAGTGACCTTTGCCCAGATTGTGCTGGCATTTTAGGAGAAATCAAAGAAGGATCTAATAAATATGACGATTACGACCTAGTAAATATAACATCTTCTATGGCAAGCCTTAAACTATTTTTAAAATACAGGGATACCCTAGATGGCTATGCTAATGTTAGAGAAAAACACAAAGCAGGTGTGCCTTCTGTGGTTATAGGAGAAAGTGAAGTAGAATTTTTATAAAATTTGTTTATTAATGAAAGGCCCGGCTTGATGCCGGGTCATACTTAATTTTTTAAAGAATTTTATTTATTTTTTCTTTTAATTTTCTAGTATCTTCTTCCACATTTGGGCTATCCATGATGGCTCTAACTACGCATACTCCATCAACTCCAGAGTCCTCTAAAATATCAACATTGTCGATATTTAAACCACCAATAGCATAGACATCTATGCCTACATTTTTCTTTATTTCTATTAGGGTTTCGACACTGGTTCTTTTGGTTTTGACATGGGTTTTGGTTTCAAAAATCGCTCCTACTCCCAAGTAGTCTGCCCCTTCTTTTTCTGCTTTTTTGGCAGCTTCTACAGACTTAGCTGTTGCTCCTATTAAGCAATCAGGACCTAAAAGTTTTCTAGCTAGTTTAATTGGCATATCGTCCGCACCAAGGTGGACTCCAACTCCAAGGGCCCAGGCTAGGTGAGGCTTATCATCAATTAGCATAGGGACCTTGTAAGTATCACAAAGCGCTTTTACCTTTTTTCCTAGGGCTAAAATCTCTAGGTCTGTCTTATCCTTCTCCCTTAGTTGGAGGATGTCAACTCCACCTTTAAGGGCAGCCTCAACTCTTTCTAAAAATTCTTCCTCGCTATACTTATCCGAATTTGTTACAAGATATAGTTTTTTCAAAATTTAATCTCCCTTACTTTTGCTTTTGCTAGTATCTCATCATTAGTAATTGTCCCTATCTCATCCATTAAATTTACAAAAAATGTGTAAAGCCTGTCTGTATTGGCCTTTTCTGCTGCAATTTCCATTAGTAAAAGTCCAGCAAGTGCAGCTGAGATGGGGTCTGTCACTGCCATAAGGCTTGAAATCAGACTTGTTAGCATACAGCCCGTGCCGGTAATTTTACTTAGGTTTTCCACTCCATTAGAAACTGTGTAGTATGAATTTTTTGTAACTACAAGGTCAGTTTGGCCGGTTACTAAAACAGTCGTTTTGTAAGTCTTTGCAAGATTATGGGCTTCTCGGGCAATTTTTTCAATATTATCTCCAAAAATTTTATCAGATTTTCCAACATCAATTCCCTTAGCATTTGACCTGCCATTTGCCATGGCCCTGATCTCAGAACTATTCCCCTTAATTAGATCAAAGTGGTATTTATTAAGGAGGTCATTTGCAAAATCATAACGAAGGCTAGATGCTCCGACACCTACCAGATCAATTGCAAGAGGGATTTTTTTCTTATTTGAAGCATTTGACGCTCTATCAATCGAAACCATCCTCTCGCTAGTAATGTTGCCGAGATTTACACTAAGAGAGTCGGACATTTCTACAATTTCTGCCACTTCATCTGGGTGGGCAGCACAAATTGCCTTTGCTCCCATAAATAAAATGACATTTGCAACCATATTTATTGCTATGGGGTGGGTTATAGCGTGAACTAAGGGAGATTTTTCCTTTAAATCATCCCTAGCTTTCAAAATTTTTTCTAAATCTGTCAAAGCCCCTCCTTTATTTTTAAAGATTGATATAGTCTGTGAATACTGGAGTCATGCCCAAGTCTTTGAGATCCTCGAAGGTTTCCTCAGTTGATCTACTATCGTCAATTTCAAATTGCTCATCACCTTCATCATAGCTCTCTTTTGACCTGTGACCTATAGATGTGTCAACAGATGCGGAGATTTTTGTGGCAGCGTAGCGAACAGCAAGGTCTCTAAATTCTTTGGATTCCCTGGTTGAAAGGGTGATTGATGCGAAAGGCATAAAAATTCTTATAGCTGCCATGATTTGGAAAAATTTCTTGTCGTCAACTATATTAAAATGTAGGCTATCATCAGCTCCGTGGGTTGGTCTTATCCTTGGCAAAGAAATTGCAATTTCTGCGTGTGGGTATTTTTTCTGGATTTCACTTGCGTGAATGGCAAGTTTGAAGGCTTCTTCGATTGGATTACCTAGACCAAAAAGAGTACCAAAACCAACTCCCCTAAAGCCTGCCTTTAGAGCTCTTTCCTGGGTGTCAAATCTATAAACAAAGCTCCTCTTGTGACCGTAAGGATGGTAGTAGTCGTAGGTTTCTGGGTTGTAAGATTCTTGGAAAACTGTCACAAAATCAGCCCCAGCTTCTCTTAAAACCTTATAATCTTCTACGTTGGCTGGATAAACTTCAATTCCTATAACCTTAAAATACTTGCTTGCAATCTTGCAGGCTTCGGCTATATATTCGATAGATGAGAACTTTTTAGATTCTCCAGTTAAAATCAACACGTCTTCAATGCCAGTATCTGCAAGAGCCTTCATCTCCGCTTCGATTTCTTCATAGTTTAGTTTTGCTCTTTTGATGTCAGATTTAGCTCTAAAACCGCAATATCTGCAGGAGTTTTCACAATAATTTGCTATATAAATTGGAGAAAAGAGGCATACATTGTTGCCAAAATACCTGGTTCTTTTTTCCTTAGCAACTTCTCCCATGACTTCTATATATTCTTCTGCCTCATCACTTAAAAGATTGTAGAGGTCTCTTGCTGTTGGATTATCTGCCTTAAGACTTGCCAAAACATCAGCCTTTGTGACCTTTACATCCTTTAATTCTTCGTATGCTTTTTTTACCTTATCTTTTATATCTGAGTCGATTATATCCATTCCTGGGAAATAATCTAATACACTTGTAATATTCATATCAGTCAAAAAAGTCCCTTAGTGGAGAAGATGGGTCAGCACCTGATTGTAAAACTCTACCTGGTTTTGCAAGGTAGGCGAGTCTTCCTCCTTCAATTCCGAGTCTAAAAGCCTTAGCCATCATATTGATATCGCTAGCACTAGCTATACCAGTATTTGCCATGATAGCAGCCGCTCCCATTTCCATAGCTTCCGCAGCTTGACTTGGCACTCCAATTCCTGCGTCAACAATTACTGGTAGGTCTACTTCGTCAATTATTATCTTAATAAAGTCACGAGTTGCAAGACCCTTATTTGATCCGATTGGACTAGCAAGCGGCATAATAGCACTAGCTCCAGCATCTCTCATATCTCTTGCAAAGTTTAGGTCTGGGTACATATAAGGAAGGACTACAAAGCCTTCTCCCGCAAGGACTTCTGTGGCCTTTAGGGTTTCGGCGTTATCTGGTAAAAGGTATTTGGAATCTCTCATGATTTCAATTTTCACAAAGTTTCCACAACCCATTTCCTTAGCAAGTCTAGCTATTCTAATAGCTTCGTCTGCATTTCTTGCTCCTGAAGTATTTGGAATAATAGTTACTTCTTTTGGTATGTAGTTTAAAATATTTGCCACATCCTTGGTATTAGCTCGTCTTAAGGCAACTGTAATCATTTGTGAACCTGCAGATTTAACGGCTGCATCGATTAATTCTGGGGAATATTTGCCAGAGCCTAGGATAAACCTTGACTCAAACTTCTTATCTCCAAGCACTAAATAATCTTTATTTTCCATATTTTTCTCCTATTATTATCTTAACTGCGCAGAGGGCTTCTAAATTTGACACAATTCCTATATAAGGCGCGTACAAACCATCATCGACAGTAGAATTAAAGTCCCCAACCATAATTATGTTATCTATTTTCTTTACCTTTATATCCTTAAAATCGCCAAGACCCGACAAACCAGATGCCATAACAAGTTTTTTATCGGGTTTTCCTAAAAAATAATCAAAAACTAAACTCTTCATCTCTTTTTTGTCGAAGGCTTCAATGAAAACGTCAGTTTTTGCTGAAATCTCATCTAGGTTATTATTAGAGATAAAAACTTCTTCTGCAAAAACCTTTGTATAAGGAATAGTTTCTGCAATTTTTTCCTTTGTCTTTTTCACCTTGGATTTGCCGATGTCTTCTTGATCGTAGTTTTGCCTATTTAAATTTGAATATTCTACCTTATCAAAATCATAAATATGAAGCTCTCCTACCCCACACCTGGCAAGAGCCATGGCTATATTTGAACCAAGACCTCCACAGCCTAAAATTGAAACTGAAGCGTCTTTAAGGATATGGTTAATTTCTGAGTTTTGTCTTTTTAAAATATCATCTCTCATATCAACCCCCTCCCACAAAGGAAAAAACCTCTACCTTGGAGTTATCCCTCATAATAAATTTATCAAAATCGACTTTTTTAACCAAGCTTTCATCAACTTCACAAGCCAAAAAGTCTGGATCGTAAGAATTTCTTATAAGAAAATCTCTCAGATTTTCCCCTTCAACAAAGGAAACTTCCTTGTCATTTAATTTTATCACCTACTCACCCCCTCAAAAAAAGGCACAGAAAGGATAACCATACCCGAGGTGGTATGCCCCTTTTGTGCCAAGCTTTATTTATTACAAAAAAATTATCTTTTTTTAGTCTTTCCATCAAAAAAGACCCTTAACTAGGGGTCTTTAAACTCATCTTATAATAAGAATTCTTAGCTTTCTTACGCAGGTCCTAACCTTACAAGTTTAAAGGGTTGATAACAATCTCTCAGCTAAAAGCACCCCTAGCTAATACTATTATAAAACAAATGGCAAATAATTTCAATTATTATTTGCCTAATCTTTTTTTATCCAAACTTTATTTATCTCTAAATTTTTTATATTTTACATAGGCATTAGCAGTCATGAAGATGGCGGCTAGTAGGATTATCCACCAAAAATCATTGCCTTTCTTGTATTGGAGAAAGGTTAAGATGTAAACTAAGACTGCTGTTATTAGTGATGTATAAAATTCCAATTTATCAAATTTAGTTTTTTTCATCTATGACTGCCCTTAGGGTGTTCCAAGAAAGTAGAGCACAGTTTACCCTTTGTGGCATATTTTGAATGTTCTTGAAAGCAACTGCATCTTCTAATTCTTCTAACTCTTCGTCTGTCACATCGTCTCTTTTGATCATCCTTTGGTAGATGTCTGCCATTTTATCTGCTTCTGCCATAGTTTTTCCAACCAGCATATCGCACATTACAGATGTGGCAGCCTGGCTAATGGCGCAACCATCTCCTGTGAAAGCTGCGTCTACAATTTTATCTCCATCGAGTTTTAATTGCAAAACTATCTCATCACCACAAGATGGATTGTGGCCGTCTTCTTTAATGTCAGGTTCTTCTAGGTCATGCTTATTGGCTTGGTTTCTAGAATGATCTAGGATTATCTGACTATATATTTCTTGCATATCCATTATAGTCCCATCACCTTTCTTACTTCTCTTAAGCTTTTTGCAAAGATTTCAACTTCTTCTTTTGTGTTATAAATCGCAAAAGATGCCCTGGCTGTAGATGAGATTCCAAGATAGGTGTGAAGAGGCATGGCGCAGTGGTGGCCGCTTCTTACAGCTATATTTTTAGAATCTAGGATAGAGGCTATGTCGTGTGGGTGAATGTCATCAAAGGTAAAGGCTATGAGAGAGCCTTCCTCGCTGCTTGTAGGATGGACGATTTTAATATTTTCTATGTCTTTTATTAAATCATAGGCATAGCGGGTTAATTCCATCTCGTGGGCGTGGATATTTTCCATACCGATTTCTTCCACATATTTTATAGCTTCTATCAGGCCAATTACCCCGCCAACATTTGGTGTTCCTGCCTCAAATTTAATCGGAGCCTTGGCAAAGGTTGAATAATCTTCATAGACATATTCTATCATATCTCCGCCTAGGTTAAAAGGTTTCATCTTATCAAGTAGGTCATATTTTCCATATAAAACTCCAATACCCATTGGGGCGTAGATCTTATGGCCAGAAAACACTAGGAAATCACAATCAAGATCAGTAACGTCAATTTTTTTGTGGGCAACAAGTTGGGCTGCATCTACTATTGTTGTAGCACCTACTTCCTTAGCCCAGGCGATTATTTTTTTGACATCGATAATTTCGCCTGTCACATTTGATGCACCTGTGATTGAAACTATCTTGGTTTTACCATTTATTTTTGACTTTAAATCCTCATAATCAAGGGAAGCATCGTCCTTTAAATAAGCAAAAACGAGCTTTGCTCCAGTTGCCTTTGCTACCATCTGCCAAGGCACTAAGTTTGCGTGATGCTCTAAGATTGTAATTAAAATCTCATCTCCTGCCTTTAGGTTATCAAGTCCATAAGAATAGGCAAGGAGGTTCATAGCTTCTGTGGTAGTCTTGGTGTAGACTATTTCGTTACGAGATTTGGCATTTATAAAGTTTTTAATTACTTCCCTGCCATTTTCATAGGCTTCAGTCGCTACCCATGAAAGGTAGTGGGCACCTCTGTGTGGGTTGGCATTTTTGTATTTATAATAAGAATCGACTGCTTCTATAACTTGCTTTGGCTTTTGGCTGGTGGCGGCTGTATCTAAGTAGATTACATCCTTACCAACCTTAGCTCCGTCAAGGTAGGGAAAGTCTTTTCTAATTTCTTCAAAATTCATACTAATTCCTTGAATTTAACTTATGAACTTCAGCTGCTATCTTATTTCGAAGGTCTTCGTCTTCGATTTTATCAAGGGCTGGGGCAAAGTTTGCCTCAAGCATCATTGACTCAGCTTGTTTTTTACTAAAGCCACGGCTCATGATATAAAATAGCATCTCTTTGTTCATCCTACCAACACTTGCTGCATGCTTGCCAGCTACTTCTTTTTCTTCGTTAAGAAGAATTGGTGCAGATTTATTTACAACTTCATCTGATAGCATCATTGAATAATCACCAATCTTGCCGTCTGCCTTAGTGCAACCACGTCTTAGATCAACAATTCCCTTGAAGTTTTTATGAGCCTTATCTTTTAAAGCTCCATTAAAAAGGGTATCAGAATCTGTATTTATTCCGTAATGCTCATTTACAGTCATTAGGTCTAGGTATTCTTCCTTAGATTTGAAGTAAACGCCATTTTGGGTAACCCTGGCTTCTTCGCCTCTTAGGATATTTCTAATATTAACCATAGACTTAGTAGCACCTATTTCTAGATAGGAAATATCAAGCTCTGCCCTGTCTTCAAGCCTTGTTGCGATTGAGTTTAGGTTAGTAGAGTCGTTTTTAAGGTCAACTACAACTACGAGTTTTACCTTAGAATCTTCTTTTAGATTAACTAATATTTGAGAATTTATAAAAATCTTATCTTTGGCAAGGTCAGAAAAGTTTACCAAAAATGAAGAAGAAGTATTTTCTCTTGCGTTTATTTCAATGTTTGACACAAGGATGTTGTTCTCATCATTTAACTCTAAGTTTATAAATTCTGTCTCTTGATCTTTATCTATATCAAAACTTAAGAAATGATTTCTAAAGTCTCTGTTTTCTTTATTTATTTCTTTAGATAAACCGTAGGTTTCGCCTTCAAAAGCTTTTTTCACTTCGCTTTGGCTTTTATCTACATTTTTATCATAAAAAGGCTGGTTTTTAATATCGGCTAGGTCGTAATCAGCGCTGTTAAGACCTAGGTAGGCCCAAGTAGGAGCCCTCATTTCGTTTATCTTTGTCATCAGCCGTTTGCTCCTTCCAATTCCATATCAATCAGATTGTTCATTTCAACGGCGTACTCTAGTGGAAGCTCTCTTGAAATTGGTTCAGCAAAACCTCTTACAATCATTGATTTAGCTTCATCTTCTGGAATACCCCTGCTCATTAGGTAAAATACCTGGCCTTGGTCAATTGAACCAATCTTCGCCTCGTGGCCACAGTCTACGTCATCATTTCTAATATCTAAAACAGGAATGGTGTCTGATTGACTTTCCTCTGAAATCATTAAGTTTTCACAGTCAACAGTAGATTTTGAACCCTGTGAGTTCTTTCTCATCTCAACTAGAGAACGGGTCATAGACTTACCGTTTCCTGCTGTTATTGACTTGGTTAGGGCTGTTGAATAGGTATTTGGAGCAAGGTGGATCATTGAGCAGCCGTTATCTATATATTGGCCGTCACCTGCAAAAGTAATACCTGTATACTCAGCTCTAGCACCTTCTCCAGCAAGTACGCTTGTTGGATAAAGCATAGACACTTTTGAACCAAAGGATCCTGAAACCCAAATCATCTTGCCGCCTTCTTGGATAATGGCACGCTTAGTATTAAGGTTGTACATATTTCTAGACCAGTTTTCTATGGTAGAAAATCTAACTTCAGCGTTTTTGCCGACAAAGATTTCTACAGAACCTGCGTGAAGGTTAACTACGTTATATCTTGGAGCAGAACAGCCCTCAATAAAGTGAACCCTAGAGTTATCCTCAGCGATAATCATAGTATGCTCAAATTGGCCAGCACCTGGTGCATTTAGCCTGTAATAGGATTGAAGTGGAATATCAACCTTAACTCCTTCTGGCACATAAATTAGAGAACCACCTGACCAAACAGCACCGTGAAGGGCTGCATACTTGTGAAGTGTAGGTGGGATTGCCTTTTGAAAGTATTTTTTAACTAAATCTTCGTGCTCTCTAAGGGCAGATGTAAAGTCCATAAAGATAACACCTTGATCTTCCAAATGCTTTTGAATAGAGTGGTAAACTTCCTCACTATCGTATTGGGCACCAACACCAGCTAGGCTTTCTTGCTCAGCTTGAGGAATACCAAGTCTATCAAAGGTATCCTTTATATCTTCTGGAAGAGCCTCCCAAGTAGACTTCTTATCTGTAGGTGGCTTAACATAGGTTGTGATATCCTTCATATCAAGCTCTGATAAGTCCGGTCCCCAAGAAGGATTGTCGATTTTTTCGTAAAGCTCAAGAGATTTTAACCTTCTTCTTCTCATCCATTCTGGTTCGTTTTTCTTATCAGATATTTCATTTACAATATCAGCGTCTAAGCCCTTTTCTGTAATATCTGAATATATAAATTCATTAAAGAAATCATAGTAACCACGGTCTATGTCCTTTAATTGTTCTTCAATATTAATTTCTTTCATATTACACCCATTCGTAACCTTCGGCCTCAATCTTATCCATTAGACTATCGTCACCTGTTTCTTGAATAACGCCGTCTTTTAGGATATGAACGTAGTCAGCCTTGATATTTGATAAAATCTCCCTGTGGTGGGTAATAAGAATAACTGATTTTTCCCCATCAAGGAAGTTTTTAATCCCCTCTGAAACAATCCTTACAGCATCAACGTCAAGACCTGAATCTGTCTCATCTAGTAAGGCAAGCTTTGGATTTAGCATCTGCATTTGAAGGATTTCTGATTTCTTTCTCTCGCCACCAGAAAAACCAACATTTACATATCTATTAGCATAAGAAGAATCTAATTTTAAGTCTTCCATTTCCTTAGTAAGTTTTTTATTAAAAGCTAAAATCTTTGGCTTACCGCCTGTGATTTGCTCTTCAGAAATTCTTAGAAAGTCAGAAAGCTTAACACCAGGAATCTCATCTGGGTGTTGGAAGCTCATGAAAATACCAAGTCTTGCTCTCTTATCAACTGATAGATCTGTGATATCTTCGCCTTCAAAGAAAATCTTTCCTTCTTTAACTGTATAAACAGGATTTGCCATAATAGTATTCATAAGGGTTGATTTACCAGAACCATTGGCACCCATAACAACATGGACCTCACCCTTACCAACTGTTAAATTTATTCCTTTAAGTATATCTTTATCTCCAGCCGATACATGGAGATTCTCAATTTTTAATAAATCGTTCATTATCTACCTCTTTTATCTATTTTTCGCTCTTTTAAATCATACCGTTTTGCTATGGATTATCAATAATCCCGCGTCAATCAACATACCGTAAAAAATAAAAAAAACGAGCCAAAGCCCGTTAATTAAATAAGTATGCTAATATTCGTTTAATTTATTTTCAACTAAATCGATAAGACTTTTAACAGCTTCTTCTTCCTCGTCGCCGTCTGCTCTTATAACTATCTCATCGCCTTTAGAAGCACTCATGCTCAGAACTGACATGATAGACTTAGCATTATAACTCCTTCCAGCTTTTTCAACAGTTATATCACAAGGA
>QWCK01005743.1_pt1 | contig 13693 bp, 18 predicted proteins | sample 1972571 | NCBI WGS metagenome assembly QWCK01 (sample SAMN09866710, study PRJNA288562) | Human gut metagenome isolate term2_stool, whole genome shotgun sequencing... | isolation source: gut | host: Homo sapiens | place: USA: California
TATATTTTTTAAACTAAACCGACTAATAGGTTCGATTTTGATTTTTACTTACCTAGGAATAAAAATTTATAAATTTCATAAAGTTATGAAAGGCTCTACGCTTATTGATAACACTTTATGCGAGAAAAAAATAAGAGAATTTGGATTGAAAAGAAAAGTAGAGATTTATATAAATAATAATTTAAAAACACCTCTTACCTTTGGCATTTTAAAACCCAAGATAATCCTACAAGATCATATATTAGCCGATGAGAAATTACTAGATCATGTTTTGATCCATGAACTAATGCATATAAAGAAATTTCATATTTTACTAACTCACCTGGTCAATATAATAGCCTGCATATATTGGTACAATCCACTCTTATGGCTGAGCTTAAAATATCTAGACCAGGACATTGAAATCAACTGTGATAAGCTAGTGGTTGAAAACTTAGGCGACACAATAAAAAATAGAAAAGAATATTGCATGTCAATGTTAAAGTTATTAGAAATAGGAAGTAATACAAATAATTTAGTTTTAGAATTAAACCAAAATAAAGAAAGGATGTTTATTATGAAAAAATGGAAAAAGACACTTGCAGGATTGGTAGTTTTTATGTCTACATTTACATTTTGCTTACCGGTATTTGCCAATGTGGCTGACCTAAATCAAAATAGAATCAATTCCCAAGGTGAGATAGTAAATAAAATTGACGCTAAATATGGGGATAGAGTTCAAATAATTAGTGACGAAGAGTATCAAAAGTTAGAATTAGGAGAAGTGTCAAGTATAGGACTTAGATCAGCAAATGTTGATGAGAGTATCAGGTTAGATAGATTTGCTAATACAGAATATAAATTTAACATGGATACATGGATAGGTCCAGTCCATGATGGATTTACAGTTAGATTAAAAGATATGTCTTGCTCCGGAGGAGTTGATTATTCAGTAATTATTGAAGAAGATGGAAAAATTATTTATGATGAAAGATTTGCTTCAGACTCAACATTAAAAGTAAAAGCTTATAGGGGTAGTAAATATATAGTTACAATTATTAATCAAACAAATACAACATTATCAGGAAAGGTAAAGATAAACTCATACGTAAGGTAGATAGGAGGTGAAATAATGGATTTAAATCCTATGAGATATAGTAATGGCGATTAGTTTAGATGCTATATTATATAATATAGCTAGAAACAACAGTTGGAAAATAGAATATATTTGATTTTAATGTCAAATATATTGAGGTCAGACAAAATTATAAGAGGGAGGTAATTATCGTGATTTATACGAATCCTCAGAGGTATAAGAACGGCGATTGATTATATTCTACTTTGTTGGAATAGTGTTGATACTATGATAGTTATTGGATTTTTATGGATAAAAAGAAATGAAAAATATAAAAAAACTTTCTATAGCACTTGTGCTTTTTGCATTAGTTTTTAGTCTGAATGTAGTAATGGCTGCGAAAAAAAGCAACAATGCAAAATGCTTTTCAAGCAAGAATTTTTTAGTAGAATCTAGAGATAAGAAAGGATCTACGCATTTTCAAATCCGCTTGTTAAAAGGAAGTGTAGCTACTTTTGCTAGAGAAAAATGGAAAAAAGGTGATACCGTAGTCATTAAGTTAAAGTCTTTAAAAGGAAAAGATTTAGAAGTAGGTATTTTGCCTGCTGAAGATATTAAAGCTGGCTGGGGCTATAATGATTATGGAGCTCCTATAAAAAAGAGGGTAGAAAACCAAGAAGATGAGATAAAATTTACTATTCCGAATGATGGAGAATATGGAATTTATGTTAGAGATATGAAATCAAATGCTTTTTCTTTTCTGGAATTATTTAGGGGAAAAGAAATAGTATCTACAAAGTCGGAAGGGAAAAAATCAGAAAAAGATCATAATGGCAATGGTAATGCCAACTTCTAGTTTTGCGATGGCTAAAGAAAAAAACACCGCAAGTAAGATACAAGATTTAGAAACTCCGATAGTTGAGGATTTTGACGGTTTTATGATTGTGCCTTATGCCAGTTATTTGACAATAGATAGCGAGAGTATTGGTAATAGTGGAACATCGTGGGATCAACCAAAGAACTGTAACGCATATCGTGTTTGGGTAAAAAATGATACTAATAAAAGTATGACTGTAACAATTAGATATTCAACAGGTTGGTTCAGCTCAGAAACACACACAATGACAATTCCTGCTAAAAAAGGTAAATCTCTGACAGTTAATAATGCTAAATCTGGAAAACATACTATAAGTTTTACGACTTCAAGCGGTTATGTTTCTGGAACTGTGTCAGTCAGGGTATCAGACGAAGACCTGTAATATTAAGTTCTAATAAGCTATCATCAATCATCAATGAATCTATTAAATAATCAAAGTAGAAATTATATAAATGAATATTTAACTGAAAGCATCTATCACAATGGTAGGTGCTTTTTTGATGTCTAAAATTAAGGGATTGAGATATTGGTAAATAGAATAAAAGAAATAGCTGAGTTTAAGAGCGAAGAGTCGAAATCTGTAAGCAGAGACAGTTCTGAAAAAGAATTTGAAAGATAAAAAGGAGTGTAAATTATGGATTATAAAGAAATAAGAAAAGAAGTAGAAAATATGATAAATAATAGTTATAGCGATTTTGTCAAAGCAGTTGTTGGTATAGAATTGGGAATAAACGACGAAAAGGGTCTTGATCTTATATATGATAAATATATGGAAGATGATAGTGCAGGTTTGCTAAATGAAAATTTTGATTATATTATTGATGAACTTAAAGAACAAGGTAAAATAATTGATAATCAAACAGAGTTAAGCGAAGACAAAAGCTTAGTCAACATCATTGGAAATATATCAGGCGAAGTTAAAAAGACAGAAATTAGTTCTGGAGTCAATGTGTGTAATTTTGCAGTTGTTAGCAGAAATGATGCTGGAGACAAAGTGTATGCCAATTGCTCAGCTTATGGTAGTAAGGCAAAGGATGTAGAAAATTTAAAACAAGGAGACTTTGTTAAAATCTTTGGAGAAGAAAAGCCTTATATAGATAGCAATGGCAAAGAGCATAAAAATGTTCGTGTATTGTCGGCAAAATTATTAAAAGCTAGAGAGCTTGATAACGAAAAGCCTAAAAAGGAATCTGTCTTAGGCAAAATTGCTAACTACAAAAAAGAAGAAAAAGAACAATCTAAACCTAAGGCAGAAAAAGGAATTGATAGATAGTTTATAGCACTTGAAATATTTATTAAAGTGTGCTATAATATACTTACAATTAGAAGAGGATTGGGGGTTAATGTTTATCCTTTAGCTTAACCGGGAGCGTCGGAAATACCCGAGACAGCGAAAAACATTACAGTTTAGATTTATCTGTAGACCCTAGCGTGGGAGATGGAGGTATCTTCGGAAACACGTTAAAAATCGTATAGAAAGGAACTATAATCAGTTTATAGTTCCTTTCTTATTTTTGGAGGTTATATATGAATAAAATAAAAAATATAATTAAGTGGTTTGAAAATTTTGATAACAAAAATATCAAGATTGTTGGTCTTGAGAACGAATTTCAAATAAAGCTCAATATAAACGCACTTCCTCATTTGCTTGGTTTGCACTACATTAATAAAAATTATAGAAAAACATCAGGCAGGGACTTACTAAGTTATTTAAAAAGAGCAGAAGTGAGTGATGATGAGATTTTAAAAAAGGTAGAGCTAAATAATAAAAGCCAATTTATGCGTGTTCAAGCTCGTATCAATAATATTGTGCCGTTTTTAAAAAATCTGCAAAACTCTACAATATTCGAAATGACTAATAAAAGTACGAATATAAAAAGTAATTTTTTAGGGGTAGACTTAGATAATTCTAATTATAGAATGTTAGGAATTGTTTCAACTCCTTATGATAATTATTTAGAAACATTTTTAATACAAGATAATGATTTGTATTTTAGAAATTCTAAAATAGAAGATCCAGTCATTTCTATTACAGAAATTTTAGAAGATGGTAAAGAAAAGCTATTTTCATTCGATGAAGATAGACAGTTAAAATTAGATAAAATTAGTCAATCATTAAATATAGACGAACACAGAGACTTGGTTAAAACTACCGACCTTAATAAAAGAGAAAACTATTTTATGTATGATGGTTTTAAGTATTATCCAGTAAGACCATGGAATAGCAAAGAAAAAGAAATGTCATTAAATGAAATATCTAAATATTTATTTACCGATGGATTGTTTAATAATGAGTATAAAAGCAGTAGAATAGATGAATTTTATGCACAAGTACCAGATAAATATAAAGATTGCGACTTGTTTTATAATGACACTACACAAAATTTATATTTTATATCAGAAAAAGGACTGCAAGGATATTCTAAATATCAAGGAGCAGACCTGACAAAAGAATTAAAACGATGTTTTGATTTGCAAGATAAAAATATAAGCAAAATTAAGCCATCTGTATTGTCACGAATTAAAGAATTTAAAGAGGAAGAGTCTAAGTCTATAAAAAAGGATAATGTTAATATAGATTTTGAGAGATAGGGCAAGTTCATTATACTCGCTCTATTTTTTAATCATATTTTAAGCGTAGCACGGCTTTTAAAAGCCTGCCCATATACTTAATAGGATAGGAGCATAAAATTGAGTTGTGAGCCTATTAAGTGGCTTAAAATTGAAATGAGCGAATTGGAGGTGTAAAATGAATAAATTAGAGAGAATTCTTGATAAAATTGAGAAAGAAAACAAGAAAAAAGAAGATTCAGCTGAAAAAATTAAAGAGCTTAAGTTACAAGCTAAAGAGCTTGAAAAAGAATTTGAAAATAAAAGAAAAATTGAAAAAGGAGAAGCCTTTGAAAAGTTTGAAAATAAAATTACAAGTAAAGCTACTTTAACTGATGGTAAGTTTGTATTTGATTTTTTGGAATTCGTATTTGATGATAAAAAATTTAATGATATATTAACGGATTTAACTGACTCATATTTATCTAATAAATAACATAAATTTTAAGCGATGCATATCAAGTAAAATTTATGTAGCACAAGGGTTAGGGAATGTAGTTCCCTTATATAATTACAAAAGGTGGAGGGTTTTATCTCTCCACCTTTTTTCCTTTGTCTCTATCCTGATCTTTTCCATAATAATTATCATAGTTGTTCTTATATTGTATATATTTAGCAAAGTTGTCTTTATTAATATTATACTTATCCATTAGCTTTTCTTTCTCTGCCTGTAATGTATCTAACTGTTCTAATATATTTTTAGTGTCTGGTAGTTTTCCATATTTTTTTAAAATATCTTCAGCTGACTTTTTATATATTGTTAGCTCGCTCTTATATTCACTTTCAAACTCTTTATCCGTAGGGTTTTTCTTGTAGTACTTATAGATTTCACGATATTTATTTATAGTGTGAACATTTTCCATATCATTAGATAGCTCGCTCATTTGTTTTTCTATGTTTTTAATGCTGTCCATAATATTTTGTCTATCAGAAACAGTTTTTTCTATAAGCTCTTCTAATTGTGTGGCTGAATTAATGCCTAAGTTTCTTAACTCCACTATAGTCTCAGCCATAGCTTTTAAATTATGTTTAGTCGCCCAAAACTCATATCCTTTTGACGTTTTTACTTTTTTAGATGTAGATAAATTAATAACATTATTAACTCTTTTCTTATTTGGATTGTTCCTATTTTTAATAGCTTCATTAATTCTTTCTTTAATTTTATCTTCTGTATAATCTTCGCCAATAGTTTTAGCACGTGTAAATCTCTTCTTATCCTTATGTTTAAATGCAATATACTTTCCGTTCTTAATTTCATAATCTAAGTCCTGCATATTTTTTAAAAACTCGTCCCAAGAATTAGACTTATTTATCATTCTATCAATATCGAATTGCAATTTAGATTTCCAAGATTTACCCTGTTTACTTTGCTCATATTCATACCAAGATTTGCCAGCCGTTTTATATTTTCTTTTGTACGCTTCATAATATTTGTCAATCACTGATAGCTTATGTTTTTCACATAACTCATCACTTTTAGTTCTAATTATATGATAAGTTCTTTTATTAGATCTATAGCATTTGCCTGTTTCAAAATTTACATTATTAAAAATAATGTGGTTGTGAATATGCCCTCTATCTATATGAGTTGCTAGTATAAATTCATACTCATCTTTCAATACTTTTTTGCATAGCTCCATTCCAATTTCGTGTGCTTTTTCTGGAGTAACTTCGCCTGGTAAAAAAGATTGAATTAAATGTCTTGCGTAAACAGTTCCTTTTGTGTTGTTACTTTTTCTTGTCTCATCAAATTGTTTATACGCAGTAGACGGATTGCATTTATATGATGATACCAAAATATTTTCATCTGTTTTTTCTTTCTTGGTTATATAATCTATAGCTAAATTTACTGTTGATTTTATTGGGTGAATTTTAGTAATCGCCATTATTTTCACTCTCTTTTTTCTTAGGACTTTTTAATAACTCTGAATATAATTTGCACAAACTTTTTGATAAATTATCCAAATCTTCTCGCATATTTTTTATATCATTTTTATAAATAACTGCGTTTGTGTTTGCGACTTTTGCTATCTGATTTATATTATTTCCTACTTTAGAAATTTCCCATTGCAAATCTCTAAACGGATCAAGATCCACTACATTTATTTCTTTTTCTAAAACACATCTTCGAATAAAATGACTCATAGTTTTACACTTAGCTTTTCTCATTTTTTCTTCAAAAAGTTCACGTTCTTTTTCAGTCAATCTTATTTTTAACTGTATATTTCTTTTTCTGTTTTCCATAAATTTCTCCTTTCATTGCATACTTAATTGGGGTCTTAGGGTTCTCCCTAACAAGCTTGAAATTGATAAAAAAAGAAGCAGACCTTAATGGTTTGCTTCATCAATTTCTTCGCCAATGGGTACCCATTGGCTGTGCTTGCTACTAACAAAACTACAATAAAGACTGCTTTCAGATTCACTTACATTTCTACTGTAAAAGCCATCTTTAAAGAGCTAAGGTTTTACTTGCTTTAAGCTTGTGTATTTAAAATTTTATTATTATAATGTTGTTCCAAATCTATCATATTGTTCTCTCTTTTCTTCATCAGATAAAACTTCATATGCTTCATTTATTAGTTTAGTTATTGTGTTTGCCTTGTCTGAATTTTTATTTTTATCAGGGTGAAATTTTGCCATTGATTTATAATATGCTCTTTTAATTTCTTCTTGAGTTGCTGTTCTGCTTATTCCTAAAATTGAATAATAATTTTTAGCATATTCATTTTCATTATTTGAAAAGTTTTCATTTTTATATTCATTATAATAATTTTGTTTATTGTTGTAATTATATTCATTTTCTAATTCATCTTCTATTTCTTTTTCCATAAAGTAGTTAAGGTTAAACTTTTCATCTATAAAGTTTATTCTTATTTTATAAATTATAATACTTATAATAATTAAGAAAACTATGTTAATTATATTATCAATGGATTCAATGTGTGTTAGTGTTAATTCTGAATAAGTATTTTCTAAAATTCCCATACTTTTTAAAATTTCTGTAATTAATGGAAGGAAAATTTCTATTCCCAAATATGCACTAAATAGCGATGCTAAATAATTAATAATTATATTTAAAATTCGTATTTTTCTGCTAATGAAAACTAACAAAACTGCATATATTATAAGAATAATTCCTACTATAAATAAGGACGAGTCATGGCCGAATTTTTCATATAAAAGCGAATAACTTGCGAAACCTATTATTATAAAGTCTACTGCAAATAATATTGCAAGTGTAGTATATTTTAAAAACAAATAAACAAGAAAAATCATTAAAATTATAAAAAGTGCCATTTTATACCTCCGTACTTTACTTAAACTTTTCTATATAATATTTATCTCTTTCTAAGTGAGCCATTCTTACCTCTGCCATTGATTTACTTACTTCAAATATCCTTGACAAATCATCAACGTCTTCATATTTAAATTTATTAACTAAGTGGACTGGCATTAAAATATTTTCTGCAAAAACATTTGCTTGCATTTCAAAAATATCTTTAGCCTTTTCATCAAATTTTATCAAGTTATTTTTTAAAAGCTTATGATGATTTAAAACAATGTGTCCAACTTCATGAGCTAAAGTAAAACGATTTCTTTTGCTTTTATTTTCCAGCTTACTTATAAAAATATTGTATTGTCCATCTTTGTAAATTGTGAAACCATCTTTTGAAACCTCTTTTAGTTTTTTATCATCATATATAAACAACTTCCATCTTGTTTTTTGTACATATGCTTCTAGTGGAGCAACGTTTGGATAATCGTTACATATATTGGGAATCATAGCCCTATTATAAAAATTATTAATTGTAGTATATAAGTAATAATTGCTATTCCAGTTCATACTAATTACTCCTAAATTGATTGATCATTGATATTATTATTTCTTGTTGTTCTCTGTTTAAGCTTTTTATATCTCTTGCCAATAAAAGTATTTCCTCATCATTTACATTTTCTCTTTTGCTTTCGAGTAAATCACTTCTTTTAATATATAGAAATTGACATATTTTATCTATTTTATCCATTCTAGGCATACTGTTTCCTGTCATATAACTAGAAACAGTAGTTTTTGCGACGCCGATATAATTAGCAAGCTCAGATTGAGTTTTACCTCTCAAGTTTAAATAATATTTAAGGTTGTTTACAAAGTTTTCTTGTATGTTTGGCATTTTAATACCCCCTTATTACTTATATTATACACTTTAATTGCAAAAAATACAAGTATTTTTGCAATTATTTAGTACTTTTTTTGAAAAATCACTTGACAATCCAATTAAAATGTACTATAATGTTTTTATAGATGAAGGGGTGAAGAAAATGTGTTTAGAAAAAATTAGCTTAAAAAGTGCTAGAGTTAATGCTGGATATACCCAAAAACAAGTAGCTAATAAGCTTAAAGTGGCTGAATCTACTGTTGTTAATTGGGAAAATGGAAAATCGATAATTAATGCTAAAAACTTATTTAAATTATCATACCTTTATAATGTGAAAGTAGACAATTTTTCTTTGCCTTATGTGTGCAATTAAATTGGACTTTAGTTATAATAAATAATATCTTAGAAATAGAAATAGTAAAGGAGAGAAATAGTAATGGAACGAACAATTTATAGAACAAAAAATAAAAACAGAATAAGAATTAATTTCTATGCGCCGTTTTGGCAAATATTAAAAGCTATAGGTGTTACTATAGGCATTTTAAGTGGAGTTGTATTATTTTACATGTTATATATGTTTATGTGGGCTATTATGGGGTGTTAGTATGTATGAAGTGAAATATTCGAATTTTAAAATTTGCAAATCAATAACCTTATTGTTTAAAGATTATAAAGCAATTAATAGATATTTTGAAAAATATGACCTTGAGGTTACTGATGGGTCAAAAATTATTAGAACTGATGATTGCAAAGTTAAAATTACAGAGATATAAATTATTAAAAATTATATAACATCAATAACTACTTAACAATTAATAATATAAAGTACAACTTAATAGACCAAGACAAGACGTTCCTCATTCTAAGAGCGTGCAAACATATTCGCCATGACCTTTCTTTATTTCTTCTGGTGACACAGAAAAAAGAGAGCTAGCGATAAAATAGAGTTGAAATATAAGCGTGGAAGTTTATTCGCAGAGACGAGAGTGAGGCATAATGATACTTCTTTGGTAAAGGCCGTTCATCCGAAACAGAACGGAGGTGAAATTCCTATGTTGCCATTATCCAGTGGCACTTGTTAAAGTCATGAAACTTATTTATAGATAAATAATAGTAATAGTAATAGGGGGCAAATATTAATGGATAATCGTTTAGTAAAAGTATTCATCTTTTTTATTGTTGCTATATTTGCGGTAGCAATATTTCCTGAATACAGATCAATGTTTAGTGATATAAAACTAAGAATGGATAATAAAAGTTATTTTGGAGATGATAGAACAGAGGATTTAGTTGTAGAGCTTTTTACAAAGCAAGATACAAAACACAATAGCAATACGAAAGAAACAAAAAGAATAATGTTTTCTACATCTAAATATATAACTGAAAAAGATTCAAATAAAACAGTTAATTATGTTCTAAACTACGTATCTAATGTTGGTGGAAGTGTCAATGATATAGCTACAGAAAAAATCTCTAATGGTGGGTTAATTATTTTTAGACCAAAAGAAACAGTTATAAAAATTATAGATATAGAAGTGCCTAAAGATGCTCCATTTGCAGAAAATTTAGAAGAAACTTTGATAAAGTTTATAAGTAATGAAAAGTATACAAGAGAAAAATACAATGAAAGACATATTAAGAATATTGTAAATAATTAAAATGTGAGTAAAAATTTAAATAAAAATAGTAATAGTAATAGGAGAATAAAATGAATGATAATAATGTAAATAATAATATAGAGGTTAGTATAAAAGATAAGGCCTTTCTTACTATTAAAGAAGCTTCAGAATATTTTAGCATAGGTCAAACTAAAATTAGATCCTTAACAGATCAAAGCAATTGTGACTTTGTTTTGTTTAATGGAAGTAAAAGACTAATAAAAAGGGAAAAGATGGAAAAATATCTAGATGCTCAATATTCTATATAGTTTTAAGCTTTTAAATAGGGCTTGTTTGTGATATAATATATACAAACGAGTTCTTTTTTATTTAGTGAAAGGACGGGTTTTATTTTGAAAAGAAGAAAGGATAGTAAAGGAGTAGTTCTTAAGGAGGGTGAATATGAAAGAGCGAACGGTACTTATGAATATAAGTATCGGAATAGATTTGGTGAAAGAAAGTCATTATATGGCAAAACATTAGTTGAGCTTAGAGAAAAAGAAAACAATGTTTTAAGAAATTTGCTTGATGGTATCGATAGTTTTGATAAAAATGTAACTGTAAATGACATTTTTGAAATATGGAAAAAAGTTAAAAGAGGACTAAAAGATAATACTTTTAAAAACTACATTTACATGTATCAACAGTTTGTAGAACCAACTTTTGGCAAACTAAAATTAAGTAAGCTTAAAAGAACTGATGTTAGAAGCTTTTATAATAAGCTAAAAGAAGATGGAAATTTAAAAGTATCTACAATCGATTGTGTTCATACAGTTTTGCATCAAGTTTTAGATGTAGCTGTAGATGATGAATATATAAGATTTAATCCATCTGATAATGCTTTAAGAGAACTCAAGCTTGCTTATCAAGGTGAGTCTGAGAAAAAAAGAGCGATGACATTAGAGCAGCAAAAAATATTTCAAAACTTTTTGTATAAATGTAACGATCAGAAAAGATGGTATCCAATATTTTATATAATGCTTTGGACAGGAATGCGTGTTGGTGAAATTACTGGTCTTCAATGGGATGACTTAGATTTTGAAAATAACGTTATAAATGTTAATAAAACTCTTGTTTATTACAGCAAGGGTAAGGGTCTAAGTCTAAAGTATGCGATTAATACTACGAAAACTGAAGCTGGCACAAGAACAATACCTATGACGAGCGAAGTTAAAAAAGCATTTTTGATGGAAAAAGAATTGCAAGAAGCGTTTAATATTAAGTGTTGCGAATCAATAGGTGGATATAACGATTTTGTTTTTCTTAACAGATTTGGTAATGTTCACAATAATGGAACTCTTAATAAAGCTTTGAGAAGAATAGTTAGAGACTGTAACTTAGATATAATTGATAAGTCTCATAACTCGTCTAACGAAGCAGTATTGTTGCCACATCTTAGTAACCATATTTTAAGACATACATTTTCTACTAGACTTAATGAAAGCAATGTAAACGTTAAGGTCATACAAGCTATTTTAGGTCATGCAGATGTTTCAACAACTATGGATATATATGTAGACACCACAGAAGATTTTAAGAACGACTCAATGAAAGAATTTGAAAAGTCTATGGAATTTATGTTTTAATTTATTACGACTTACTTACGACTGATTTACGACCGATTTTAGTAAAAACATAATAAGAAATATAGACTTACAACATAGTTATCCAAGTAAAAGTTAATAATATACACACTTAGTAATTTATGTAAATTTATGTACAATTTGAGAAGATTTTCCCAACAATGAAACCTATTGGCGCTTATCCAAATGCAGATGCGGCACCAAAGGCAAGCGTTAAAGCGGACGAAAAGATTGATTTCTCAAAAGTTGAGATAGAGCCACTATTCAAGGATATGGTAGACTTTGAAACATTCTCTAAATCAGATTTTAGAGCTGTTAAAGTAAAAGATTGCGTTGCAGTACCTAAGTCAAAGAAATTACTTCAATTTACACTTGACGATGGTACAGGCGAGGACAGAGTGATACTAAGCGGTATACATGCATACTACGAGCCAGAAGAGTTAATCGGCAAGACACTTATCGCCATAGTTAACCTTCCACCAAGAGCCATGATGGGCATCGACTCATGCGGCATGCTTTTATCAGCAGTACACGAAGAAGAAGGCGAAGAAAAGCTTTACTTACTAATGGTTGATGATCACATACCAGCAGGATCAAAATTATATTAAAGAACACGCTAATTATGAAACTGGGGTTTGTTATGAATCCCAGTTTAATTTTTATAATGAAGATTGAAAATTGATAAAAAACGTTAGTGACTCTACATTGAAATAAATTAGCTGATAGGGTTAGTATGAAGAGTGTTTTGATTATAGAGGATAACAAAGAAATTGCCTTACAAATGGAAAAGTATTTAGTTAATAATGGTTATGAAGTAGAGCTTGCATCATCTTTTTACGAGGCGACCTATAAGATGAATGTAGACATGGATGTGGCACTACTTGATATAAATCTTCCAGATAAAGACGGTCAGTATTTAATTGAAAAATTAAAAGATAAAGATATTAGAGTTATAGTTACTACTGTTAAAAATGATGAAGATTTTATAGTTAAAGCCCTTGATCAAGGTGCAGATGATTACTTAACTAAACCATTTTCCCTTGCAATATTAAGGGCGAGAATTGATGCAGTTTTAAGGACAATAGCTCTAAGTCAAGACAAAACAATCAATTATAAGGATATAAAAATAGATTTTAATCAGTCAAAAGTTTATTTTAAGGGAAATCTGGTGGATTTAACTTCGCTAGAATATGAAATCCTGGTCTTATTTATTAAAAATCCTCACAGAGTTTATACCAGAAGTCAGCTGCTTGAAATGTTCTGGGAAGATAGGGATAAGTTTGTAAATGACAATACTCTCACATCAACTATTAAGAGAATTAGAGAGAAACTTGATAAAGAAGTAATTTCTACTGTTAGAGGAATTGGTTATAGGATGGATTGAGATGATATATGTATTTTGGATAATAAGCCTGGGACTTCTTTATTATTTTTTAGAATCAAGAAAGAAAAATAGAATAAATGAGCTTATAAATCTGATAGAAAATATGAAAAATCAAAATTATAAAATTCCCATGAAGCAAGACGATTTTTCGATTTTAGAAGATAAGATTTACAAGCTATTTATAGAAATAGTCGAAGCAAAAGAGACAAGTACTAGAAATAGTGAAAAGCAAATAGAATACCTAGAAGACATCGCCCATCAAATCAAAACTCCCATCACATCTATGCTTTTTTCCATAGAAAATTTGGAGATGGACTTTTCAGATAATGATGATATAGGAATTTTAAAAAGACAACTCTTAAGATTAAACTCT
>QWCK01004484.1_pt1 | contig 13692 bp, 10 predicted proteins | sample 1972571 | NCBI WGS metagenome assembly QWCK01 (sample SAMN09866710, study PRJNA288562) | Human gut metagenome isolate term2_stool, whole genome shotgun sequencing... | isolation source: gut | host: Homo sapiens | place: USA: California
AAAGGAAGTAAAGAAGAAAGGTGACAACGCAAAGGTTGCTGTCCGCAACATCCGCCGCGATGCAAATGATGCATTTAAGAAAGCAGAGAAAGCTGGAGAGATCACAGAGGACGAGTTAGCTGATCTGACTGAGAAGATGCAGAAACTGACTGACAAGACCATTGAGCGTGTTGACAAGGCAGTAGAAGAAAAGACAAAAGAGATCATGACTGTATAGTCTCTGAAATTGATACGGAGGCAGGAGAGACTCCTGCCTCTTCGTTTTATGCAATAAGATAAGAAAAGGTGAGGAAAATGGCATTAGAAAGTAATATGGTAATACCGGCTCATGTAGCACTTATTTTAGACGGAAATGGCCGCTGGGCGAAAAAAAGAGGTCTTCCTAGAACCTTTGGTCACAAAGAAGGCTGTGTTACAGTAGAAAAGACAGTAGAGATCGCTGCCAGAATGGGCATCAAATATCTGACTGTTTACGGATTTTCTACTGAAAACTGGAAAAGGTCCGAAGAAGAAGTAGGAGCGCTGATGCAACTGTTCCGTTATTATATGGTCCGCCTGTTAAAAATCGCTTCTGCCAACAATGTGCGGGTAAAGATGATCGGTGACAGAAGACGTTTTGCCCAGGATATTATTGACGGCATCAACCGTCTGGAAGAAGAGACAAAGGATAATACAGGACTTACCTTTGTGATCGCAGTCAATTATGGTGGAAGAGATGAGATCCGCAGAGCAGCTGCGAAACTGGCAGAGGATGTAAAGGCAGGAAAAGTGGAGGCAGAGGATATTACAGAATCTGTATTTGCTTCTTATCTGGATACCGCGGATATCCCGGATCCGGATCTGCTGATCCGTACCAGCGGAGAGTTAAGACTGTCCAATTATCTGCTGTGGCAGCTGGCATATACAGAACTGTATGTTACAGATTGTCTGTGGCCGGATTTTGATGAGAAGGAACTGGAAAAGGCGATCTTTCAGTATAATAAGAGAGATCGACGGTTCGGCGGGGTAAAATAACGTATTCAAAAAGGAGATTTTTATGTTTACAACACGATTGATCAGTGGTATCGTACTGGTCATCCTTGCTATTTTCTTCGTTGGAAAAGGAGGCGCCCTCCTTTTTGCAGTGACAGCCCTTATTTCACTGGTAGGCCTGTTTGAACTGTACCGCGTTCTCGGGATCGAAAAAAGATCAGTAGCTGCAGTTGGCTATCTGACAGCTGTCTGCTATTATGGGATCTTATGGTTTGAGGGACAGAAGTATCTTACATTAATGATCATTGCATCCCTGATGCTTTTAATGGCTCTCTATGTTTTTACTTTTCCAAGCTTTAAAACAGAAGAGATAACCGGCGCCTTTTTTGGTGTGTGCTATGTTCCGGTAATGCTTTCTTTTCTGTATCAGACCCGCAGCATGCATGACGGAGCTTATCTGGTATGGCTGATCTTTTTAAGCTCCTGGGGCTGCGACACCAGCGCCTACTGCGTAGGAATGCTTCTTGGAAAACATAAACTGGCGCCTGTATTAAGTCCGAAAAAGTCCATTGAAGGGGCTGTAGGCGGTGTAGTTGGTTCTGCACTGTTAGGCCTTGCTTATGGTGCTTATTTTGGTCATAATATGGAAGAAGTGGCAAATCCCATGGTTGCCTGCGCCATTGCCTGCGCTATTGCGGCAGTTATCTCACAGATTGGAGATCTGGCAGCGTCTGCTATTAAGAGAAACCACAATATTAAAGATTATGGCCATCTGATCCCGGGACACGGAGGTATCCTGGATCGTTTTGACAGTATGATATTTACAGCTCCTGCTATTTATTTTGCAGTTACTTTTTTAAGATAGTAAGATAGGCAATTTAAATTAAAAGGAGCAGCATGATTTTAAGCATTTCCTTTACAAAGGGAGAATAATTATGGTAAAGAACATATCAATCCTGGGTTCAACCGGTTCCATCGGAACCCAGACATTAGAGGTAGTAAGATACAATAAAGATATTAAGGTAACGGCTCTGGCAGCCGGTTCCAATGTGGATTTGATCGAAAAACAGATCCGCGAATTTAAGCCGGAGATCGCCTGCCTGTGGAGTGAAGAAAAGGCAAAAGAACTGAAAGAAAGGGTAAAAGATCTGGATGTGAAGATCCTTTCCGGTATGGAGGGCCTGATCGCTGTTGCAACAGAGCCAAAGGCAGAGATCGTAGTTACCGCAGTAGTGGGAATGATCGGTATCCGGCCTACCATCGCTGCCATGGAAGCAGGAAAAGACATTGCTCTGGCAAATAAGGAGACACTGGTCACAGCCGGTCACATTATCATGCCGTTGGCAAAGAAAATGGGTGTGAAGATCCTTCCGGTAGACTCCGAACATTCTGCAATCTTCCAGTGCCTTCAGGGAGCAGCCGGAAATAAGATCCATAAGATCCTTCTGACTGCTTCCGGAGGTCCTTTCAGAGGATGGAAAAGAGAACAGCTGGAAAAAGTCCAGGTGGAAGATGCCTTAAAGCATCCAAACTGGTCTATGGGCCACAAGATCACCATCGACTCCTCTACTATGGTCAATAAGGGCTTGGAAGTAATGGAAGCCGGCTGGCTGTTTGGTGTATCCTTAGATCAGATCCAGGTAGTGATCCAGCCTGCAAGTATTATCCATTCCATGATCGAGTATGAAGATGGAGCAGTGATCGCCCAGCTAGGTACACCGGATATGAAACTGCCGATCCAGTATGCATTATACTATCCGGAAAGACGTTTTCTTCCAGGAGACAGACTGGACTTTACAAAGCTTCGTGAGATCACCTTTGATGTACCGGATCCGGAAACATTTAAGGGATTAAAACTGGCATACCAGGCAGGAAAGACAGGCGGAAGTATGCCAACTGTATTTAATGCAGCCAATGAGATGGCAGTAAGTCTGTTTTTAAAGAAAAAGATCCCGTATCTGACCATTCCGGACATGATCCAGGCATCCATGGAGCATCATAAGAAGGTTGATGCACCAGATGTAGATCAGATCCTGGCAGCGGAAGCAGAAACTTATGACTTTATCCATTCAAAGTGGAATATTTAAGTTAAACGGATATGTCACCTGGCGGTGATATTACCATAAATGAAAACAGGAAAGGATGAATGAAATCCTATGAATATTGTACTGGCAGTGCTGATCCTTGGGGGAATCATCCTGTTCCATGAACTTGGACATTTTATATTCGCAAAATTAAGCGGGATTGAAGTGACGGAATTTTCCTTAGGGATGGGACCGAGGCTTTTAAGTTTTGTAAAAGGCGAAACGAGATATTCTTTAAAACTTCTGCCTTTTGGCGGTTCCTGCGCCATGTTAGGAGAAGATGAGGATGCAGAAGGGGACAGGGCTTTTAATAACAAACCTGTATTTAACCGTATTGCCGTGGTTTTTGGAGGCCCTTTATTTAATTTCATTCTGGCTTTCCTGTTATCCCTTGTTATCGTAGGCTGTGCCGGTGGCTTTTATGAGCCGGTGGTCATGGGTGTAGAAGAAGGGTACCCGGCTGAGCAGGCGGGGATCCTTACAGGAGATGTGATCATAAAAGTAGACCACAGAGCGGTCCATTCTTACCGGGATCTTTCACCTTATCTTACAGCCCATCCTCATCAGGATGTGACCATTACCTGGAAACATACAGATGAAAATGGGAAAACAGAGAAGAGATCGGCAAAGATCACTCCGGTTTATAACGATAAGACAGGGCAGTCCATGATCGGTGTGCGGTTTGAGGCAAAACTTCAGAAGATCACAAATCCGGTGCAGCTGCTGGTGCAGTCGGTTTATGAGGTGGAACACTGGATCTACTATGTATTTGACAGTTTTCATATGATATTTGCCGGCAGAGTAAGCGCAGATGATATCAGTGGCCCTGTAGGGATCGTTACTACCATTGACCAGACGGTGGAGCAGGCAGCACCTGCAGGAAATACAGTGGTTGCCATGGTACTTGTGAATTTTGCCATTCTTTTAAGCGCAAACCTGGGTGTGATGAACCTGCTTCCACTTCCTGCACTGGATGGCGGACGTCTGGTATTTCTGATCATCGAGGCTATACGCAGAAAGCCTATTGACCGTGAAAAAGAGGGAATGGTCCATGCTGCCGGTATGTTTTTACTGCTGGCACTTATGGTATTTATCATGTTTAATGATGTAAGAAAATTATTATAAAAGTGCTGCCTCCAGGCGGCATGCAATCGGAGATTAAGAATAAAGAGGAAAGAAACATGAGCAGAAAGGATACAAAAGTTGTTCATATTGGTGACCGGGTGATCGGCGGGGGAAATCCCATCCTCATCCAGTCTATGTGTAATACAAAAACAGAAGATGTAAAGGCAACGGTAGCACAGATCTTAAGCCTGGAAAAAGCAGGCTGCGATATTATCCGTGTGGCAGTACCTACCATGAAGGCGGCAGAAGCCCTTAAGGATATTAAAAAAGAGATCCACATCCCGTTAGTGGCAGATATCCATTTTGACTACCGTCTGGCGATTGCAGCTATGGAAAACGGAGCTGACAAGATCCGTATCAATCCAGGTAATATTGGAAGTACAGACCGCGTAAAAGCAGTAGTAGACCGTGCGAAAGCAGGAAATATCCCTATTCGTGTAGGTGTAAACAGCGGATCTCTTGAGAAAGATCTGGTGGAAAAATACGGTGGTGTAACAGCTGAAGGTATCGTAGAAAGTGCTTTGGATAAAGTACATCTTATTGAGGATATGGGCTATGACAATCTGGTCATCAGTATCAAATCTTCCGATGTATTAATGTGTGTGAAAGCACATGAACTGATCACTTCCAGAACCGATCATCCTCTTCACGTAGGTATTACAGAAGCCGGAACTTTATTTTCCGGAAATATCAAATCTGCTGTGGGGCTGGGTATCATCTTATATCAGGGCATCGGAGATACCATCCGCGTTTCCCTTACAGGTGATCCAATCGAGGAGATCAAGTCTGCCCGTCAGATCCTTAAAACTCTGGGACTTAGAAAAGGCGGCGTAGAAGTGGTTTCATGTCCAACCTGTGGCCGTACCCGTATTGACCTGATCCATCTTGCAAACCAGGTAGAGACCATGGTTTCCGGCATGGAAGGCTTAGACGGTGTTAAAGTAGCTGTTATGGGCTGCGTAGTCAATGGACCTGGCGAAGCAAGGGAAGCTGATATTGGCATTGCAGGCGGCGTAGGTGAAGGTCTGATCATCAAAAAAGGTGAGATCTTACGAAAAGTACCGGAAGAAGATCTGTTAGACTCCCTTCGCAGTGAACTGGAAGCAATGGCAGAAGCAAGAAAGAAGTAATCTGAATGGCAAAAGGTTTTTTAGAAGTATTTCCAACCCTTAATATTGCAGAGCCTTTAAAGGAGCTTTTAGCAATGGCAGAAGTAGAAAAAGTTACTTCTGCCAGAGATAGAAGCTCTATTCGTGTTTATATGAAAAGCACAAGGCTGATCCATAAACAAAATATCTATGATCTGGAGCGGGGCATCAAAGACCAGCTGTTCCCGGATAAACAGATCACCATTAAGATACAGGAAAAATACAGACTGTCTGGTCAGTACACACCGGAAAAGCTTTTAAAAATGTATAAGGACAGTCTGCTGCTGGAATTAAAGCATTACAGCATCGTAGAATACAGTATGTTCCGCAAAGCCCAGATCGTCTTTGAAGATGAAGGAAAAATGGTGCTGACTGTAGAAGATACCATGGTCAACCGGGACAAGACCAATGAGTTAAAGCGGGTTTTGGAAAAGGTATTTAATGAACGGTGCGGTCTGCCGGTAGAAGTAGCGTTTCAGTACATTCCGCCAAAGGAAAATGACCGTAGAAAGCAGATCGAGCTGAAGTTAGAGAGAGAAGCACAGGCTATTTACTGGCAAAATCATAAGGATGAGTTAGAAAATGTAAGTGGTGGAGAAAATATCTCGCAGACAGTTGCAAAGAGCGATAATGGTGAGAAAAAAACTCATAATAGTAATGCTGCTATTATGGATATTCCTATGCCGGAGGCAGCTCCATGGGACGCTCTTATGGATCAGGCAGCTTCCGGAAATGTTCCTGGCAATGATGAGACTATTTCTCCTGTATCAGATGGCATAAAACCAGTAGATGCAGGAAAAACAGCTGCTGCAAAACCACAGTCAGGCGGAAAAATGGAAAAACCTCAGCTTAACAAAGGCAGAAAAGGCTGGGGAAGAGATAAAGACTCCGGCTTTGGAGAAGATAGGAAGTTTTCTGTTAAACGTTCCAATAATCCGGATGTACTTTACGGCCGTGATTTTGAAGATGACTTTATGGAGATTGAGAAGATCGACGGAGAGATCGGAGAAGTTACTTTACGTGGACAGATCTTAACCTGTGAAAGCCGCGAGCTAAGAAGCGGTAAATTCATTCTTACCTTTGATGTGACAGACTTCACAGACACCATTACAGCAAAAATGTTCATCCGTCCGGAAATCTTCAATGAAGTAAAGGACATGATCAAAACGGGCATGTTCATTAAGATCAAAGGTGTTACCACCATTGATAAGTTTGACGGAGAACTGACATTAGGCTCTATTGTAGGTATTAAAAAGGCCGATGACTTTACCACCAAGCGTATGGACAACAGCCTGGAAAAACGTGTGGAACTGCACTGCCATACAAAAATGAGCGATATGGATGGTGTTTCTGAGGTAAAGAGCATCATCAAGCGGGCGAAAAAATGGGGTATGTCCTCCATTGCTGTTACGGACCACGGCTGCGTTCAGGCCTTCCCTGATGCAAACCATGCATTGGATAAAGGGGATACCTTTAAGATCTTGTATGGTGTGGAAGGCTATCTGGTAGATGATACCAAGCAGCTGGTAGAAAATTCCAAGGGACAGACTTTTGCAGATACCTATGTTGTTTTCGATATTGAGACCACAGGTTTCAGCCCTGTAAAGAACCGGATCATTGAGATCGGTGCTGTAAAAGTAGTAGACGGTGTGATCACGGACAAGTTTTCTACTTTCGTAAACCCGGATGTGCCGATTCCATTTGATATTGAAAAGCTGACCAGCATCAATGACGCTATGGTACTGCCATATCCGAAGATCGATGTGATATTACCTCAGTTTCTGGAATTTGTGGGAGACGCAGTACTGGTAGCCCACAATGCAGGTTTTGATGTTGGTTTTATTGGTCATTATGCAGAAGCGCTGGGACTGCCATTTTCACCAACAGTACTGGATACGGTATCTCTGGCCCGCCTTCTTCTGCCAAACTTAAACCGTTTTAAGCTGGATACAGTAGCGAAAGCTTTAAATATTTCCCTGGAAAATCATCACCGGGCAGTAGATGATGCAGGAGCTACAGCGGAGATTTTCGCAGCTTTTGTAAAGATGCTGCGGGATCGGGATATTGAAGATCTGGACCACTTAAATGAATTAAGTACCATGGATGCCCAGACCATTATGAAACTGCCTACCAACCATGTGATCATCCTGGCAAAAAATGACCTGGGACGTATCAACCTGTACCGTCTGGTCAGCTGGTCCCATTTGGATTATTATTCCAGACGTCCCCGTATCCCAAAGAGCGTTCTGGACAAGTACAGAGAAGGTCTGCTGATCGGTTCTGCCTGCGAGGCGGGAGAATTATATCAGGCCCTTCTTCGCGGGGCTCCCGATGCGGAGATTGCCAGACTGGTAAATTTCTACGATTATCTGGAGATCCAGCCTTTGGGAAACAATGCGTTTATGCTCCGGGATGAAAAAAGTACAGTTAAGACAGAAGAAGACTTGATCGAGATCAATAAAAAGATCGTAGATCTGGGAACCCAGTTTGGTAAGCTGGTGTGCGCTACCTGTGACGTTCATTTCCTGGATCCCCAGGATGAGGTTTACCGGCGTATCATCATGGCTGGTCAGGGATTTAAAGACTCCGATGACCAGGCGCCGCTATATCTGCGTACAACAGAAGAGATGTTAGAAGAGTTTGCTTATCTGGGACCGGATAAGGCATACGAGGTAGTCGTTACCAATACCCGTAAGATTTCTGATATGTGCGAAAAAATTGCGCCGGTGCGTCCGGACAAGTGCCCGCCTGTTATCCCAGACTCTGATAAGACCTTAACAAAGATCTGTTATGACCGCGCTCATGAGATGTATGGTGAAGATCTTCCAAAGATCGTAGTAGACCGTCTGGAGCGTGAGCTTCATTCCATTATCACCAATGGATTTGCGGTTATGTATATCATTGCCCAGAAGCTGGTTTGGAAATCTAATGAAGACGGCTATCTGGTAGGTTCCCGAGGTTCTGTAGGTTCCTCCTTTGTGGCAACCATGTCCGGTATTACAGAGGTAAATCCGCTAAGTCCTCATTATCATTGTCCAAAGTGCCGTTACTATGATTTTGACTCTGAAGAAGTGCGTAAGTTCTCCGGTATGGCGGGCTGCGATATGCCGGATAAAAAATGCCCGGTATGCGGAACACCTCTGGAAAAAGACGGGTTTGATATCCCATTTGAGACTTTCCTTGGATTTAAGGGAGATAAGGAGCCTGATATCGACTTAAACTTCTCCGGTGAGTACCAGAGTAAGGCCCATGACTATACGGAGGTTATTTTCGGTAAGGGCCAGACTTTCCGTGCAGGAACCATTGGTACACTGGCGGATAAAACGGCTTTCGGTTATGTAAAGAAATATTATGAGGAAAGGGGAACCAGGAAGCGAAACTGCGAGATCAACCGTATTGTTCAGGGCTGTGTAGGCGTGCGCCGTACCACCGGCCAGCATCCGGGAGGTATCATTGTACTGCCTTTAGGTGAAGAGATCTATTCCTTTACACCGGTACAGCACCCGGCAAACGATATGACTACATCCACAGTTACCACACACTTTGATTACCATTCCATTGACCACAACCTGTTAAAACTGGATATTCTTGGACACGATGATCCTACCATGATCCGTATGCTGCAGGACCTGATCGGTCTGGACCCGGTTAAGGATATTCCTCTGGACAGCCCGGAGGTTATGAGCCTGTTTCAGAATACCTCTGCACTGGGGATCACGCCGGATGATATCGGTGGCTGTCCTTTAGGAGCTCTTGGTGTGCCGGAGTTTGGTACGGACTTTGCTATGCAGATGCTTCTGGATACCAAACCAAAGTATTTCTCTGACCTGGTGCGTATTGCCGGTCTGGCACATGGTACGGACGTTTGGCTGGGAAATGCCCAGACGTTGATCCAGGAAGGAAAAGCTACTATTCAGACAGCGATCTGTACCCGAGATGATATTATGATCTATCTGATCGCCCAGGGAATGGAACAGGGACTTTCCTTCACCATCATGGAGAGCGTGCGAAAAGGTAAAGGTTTAAAGCCGGAGTGGGAAGAAGATATGAAGGCGCATGGTGTGCCTGACTGGTACATCTGGTCCTGTAAAAAGATCAAGTACATGTTCCCAAAAGCACATGCGGCAGCCTATGTTATGATGGCGTGGCGTATTGCCTACTGTAAGATCTTTTATCCACTGGCTTACTATGCGGCCTTTTTCAGTATCCGCGCCAGCGCCTTTTCCTATGAGATCATGTGTCAGGGAAGAGATAAACTGGAATATTATCTGGCAGATTATAAAAAACGTTCCGATACTCTTTCTAAAAAGGAGCAGGATACCCTGCGTGACATGCGTATTGTCCAGGAAATGTACGCAAGGGGCTTTGATTTTATGCCAATTGATATTTATAAGGCAAAAGCAAGACATTTCCAGATCATTGACGGTAAGCTGATGCCTTCTTTAAGCAGTATTGACGGTTTAGGTGAAAAAGCGGCAGAAGCAGTGGTAGATGCAGTAAAAGACGGTCCGTTCCTGTCAGTAGAAGATTTCTCCAGCCGTACCAAGGTAAATGGAACTATCTGTTCCCTGATGTCAGACCTTGGACTGCTTAAAGACCTTCCTCAGTCTAATCAGTTAAATTTATTTGAGCTGATGTAGGAGATTATGTAAGAGATTATGCATAGTAGTCTGGTATCATAAAATTGACTTATAAAAGAATTTATGGTATATTTTTGAAAGAGTTTTTTCACATGTGGAGTGTGGAAAAACTCTTTCTTGCGCTTTAGGGGCAAATTGACGCACCAAAGTGTTAAAGTGTATGCGCTGGAAAAAAATGAAAACAGCGTAAATCAAAGTAGATGGGGGTTTATACTTTCAATGGAACGTGAAAAATTTTCTTCCAGACTTGGCTTTATCCTGATCTCAGCAGGCTGTGCCATTGGTCTGGGCAATGTGTGGAGATTTCCTTACATTGTAGGAGCTTACGGTGGAGCTGCCTTTGTACTGATCTATCTGGCATTTCTCCTGATCCTTGGTCTTCCTATTGTAGTAATGGAATTTGCTGTAGGACGCGCCAGCAAGCGCAGTGCAGCCCTTTCTTTTAACATGCTGGAGCCGAAAGGTACAAAATGGCATCTGACCCGCTATGCAGCTATGGCAGGAAACTACATGCTGATGATGTTTTATACCACGGTAGCAGGATGGATGATCTATTACTTCATCAAAATGCTTCGTGGGGATTTTACAGGACTTGACTCCGATGCAGTAGCAGGAGAGTTTACCAACATGCTTGGAAATCCTGCATTAATGACTGGATTTATGATCTTTGTTGTAGTTCTCTGTTTTGGTATCTGTGCCCAGGGTCTGGTTGCAGGTGTAGAGCGTATTACAAAAGTAATGATGGTCTGCCTGTTATTCCTTATGATGGCACTGGCTGTCCACTCCATGGTATTAAAGGGCGGTGCTCCAGGTCTGGAGTTTTACTTAAAACCTGATTTTGGAAAAATGGTAGATGCAGGACTAGGAAATTCCATTTTTGCGGCTATGGGACAGTCCTTCTTTACATTAAGTATCGGTATCGGTGCGTTAGCTATTTTCGGAAGTTATATTGGAAAAGAACGCCGTCTGACCGGCGAAGCCATCAGTATCACCATTCTGGATACACTGGTTGCATTTATGGCTGGTCTGATCATTTTCCCGGCATGTTTTGCATATGGAGTTGAGCCAACTTCCGGTCCATCCCTGATCTTTATCACGTTGCCAAATGTATTTAACCATATGGCATGGGGCAGACTTTGGGGAACTTTATTCTTTGTATTTATGTCCTTTGCGGCTCTTTCAACTGTAATTGCCGTATTTCAGAACATTATTTCTTTTGCAACAGACCTTACCGGCTGTTCTGTAAAGAAAGCAGTAGCATGGAATGTAATAGTAGTGATCATCCTGTCTCTTCCATGTGTATTTGGATTTAATATCTGGAGCAGCTTCCAGCCATTGGGAGCAGGTTCTAATATCCAGGATCTTGAGGACTTTATCCTCAGTGATAACCTGCTGCCTATTGGAAGTCTTCTGTATCTGCTGTTCTGCACCAGCCGTTATGGATGGGGCTTTGAAAAGTTCCTGGCAGAAGCAAATGAGGGATCTGGCATTAAGTTCCCAAGATGGGCACGTTTTTACGTAAGCTACATCCTTCCGCTGATCGTGATCTTTATCCTGGCTCAGGGATATATTGCAAAATTCTTTTAAATTAGAAGCAGTTAAGATCAGTGAAAAATGTAGGAAACACAGGGGTTGGTACAGGAAAACAGCAGTGCTGACCCCTGTTTGATCATTATTTTTCTAGTTGTCTAAAAAAAATTAAAAATTTTAAAAATTTATAGTTGACAATTGGAAGAATGTGTATTATACTGTGTAACGTAATCGAGATCGAGGCGTGGCTCAGTTTGGTAGAGCGCTGCGTTCGGGACGCAGAGGTCGCGTGTTCGAATCACGTCGCCTCGATTTATTACAAGGCCTGATGGTCAAGCGGTCAAGACGACGCCCTCTCACGGCGTAAACCCGGGTTCGATTCCCGGTCAGGTCATCTTGATGAGGCTGCTGCATTTGCAGCGGTCTTATTTTTTTAAATAAATGTGCCATTGTAGCGCAGTTGGTAGCGCAACGCATTCGTAATGCGTGGGTCGCCGGTTCGAGTCCGGCCAGTGGCTTTAAATCTGAAAGAAAAATCTCCCTAAAAAGCAAGGAAAATCAAGGGTTTCCGGCAGTTTGGGGAGATTTTTTTGTGGTCTTGGGTGTTAAGGATGAATAAGTATTTTTAAGATATTTTTGGTGGAAACTGGTGGAAAAGCTGGTGGAAAAATGACTTTCCACCACCATTCCACCAGAAAAACCAGATTTTGGTCCTGAATTAGATATTATTTTTACTAATAAGTATTTATAAGTGTTATTTTGGAAGAGATATAACAGAAAAAACTGGGAAATTTAGATTCTGAATTTATTATTATTTCTAATTAATATTTATAAGTTAAAAAGTTATGAGTTAATTATTTTTGCATGATATCAATTCTCCATACTCTAAATAGAAAATAATTTATGAGGTGGACTATGAAAACAAATACGGATCCAAATGGAAACAAAAATAATATTACTTTTCGGAAATATGAAAAATATGGAAATACGTATATAAGAGCTCGGCAATGGGTAACCCTGATTGATGGGACTGTTGAGCGTTTGGAAGGCAGCGGAAAAAATCGGGTAGATGCCAGAGCTGCTCTGGAAAAGAATATTTATGAAAGATATGGAAGCTTACAGAAAAGAACTTTCCAATGCCCGGTATGATAAGCGTACGACAAAGAAAAAACATGAGCCGGAATATGCATATTATAGTGCATCTACTTTAAACCGGATCATTCGGCTTGTTGTGGCCGCTGTAGATGAATAATACTATATGTACCGCCCGGAAAAATCCCCGGCAGTTGTACTCAGGCAATTTAAACAGAGTACACCTGCGAAAACAGAAGCAGATTTTCTCGTAGGGGATGAAATCGAGAAGGCACTGAGATATTTTCAACAGATGAGAGAAGAAAATAAATATCCCTTAGACATTACATGCGCAGATGTATTTACGATTGCTTTACTTATTGGAGCACGTCCAGGAGAAATTCTTGGGCTAAGAAAAAGGGACTGGAGCCAAAAGACAGGTGAACTATCCATTAAACGAACCGGCGCTTATGAAGACGGACGTACAAAAACAATGAATTCAATCCGAATTTTAACACCACCCGCAGCAGCAGCTACCATTTTACATAGAAGATGTGAAGGAATAAATGCAGATGATTTGATTTTTCCAGGAACAAATAAAAATGTATTATCACCGTCTAATCTCAATAAAAAACTGAAGCGATGGTTAAAAGAAGCTGGGATTAACAAAGACCTGCATCCCCATTCTTTAAGAGGTTCTTCAGGGACTTATCTACTGGATCATGATGTTCCAATTGAAGTAGTATCAAGAATGTTCGGACATCAGAATGTATCTACTACACAAAATTTCTACTCCGCTTATACAGAAACCAGAAGGAAAAAGGATGCAACAGAAATTTGCGGAGTGTTTGATGGATTAACGGAAAAGATGGAACGGGATATGGCAGGAAGATAAATGCTGGCAAAGACAGAGTTCTTACTATTGGTTATATTATGCATTGCGAATTAGGTTGGTTGACGTGAGAAGAGCATGTGTTTTATACTGAGAACAGTGGATTATAAAAAAATGAGGATATTAGTAACTAACTAAAACTTCCCACACCGATGTGGTGTGTTGAACCTTGAAAATTCAATATTTCAGCCAATAAAAAAGGCATAAACCTGTTCCGTTTGGTATAATGG
>QWCK01004489.1_pt1 | contig 13683 bp, 12 predicted proteins | sample 1972571 | NCBI WGS metagenome assembly QWCK01 (sample SAMN09866710, study PRJNA288562) | Human gut metagenome isolate term2_stool, whole genome shotgun sequencing... | isolation source: gut | host: Homo sapiens | place: USA: California
ATTTTACTTTTCAATGATTTCATTTTAATTTCCTTTCTTTTTTTATATTATATTCCTCTTCTTCTTAAGAGAGTAAATATCTTGCCTTTGATGAGCTTTTTGTTGACTGGTCCAAAGAGTCTGGAGTCGACTGCCTTGTCCCTGTTGTCTGCTAGGAGAAAAAACTCATCATCCTTTAATTTAACTGGGTATTTGATCCCGTCTGTAAATGCCAGGGTCTCTTTGTAGATCTTTGGCTCGTATTGGTAGGAACTATTGACCTTTAGCCCATTTTCATCAATATCAACTTCATCGCCAGGACTTGCTACAATCCTTGCAAACTTGGTCTCCTTGTTATAAGTATAGATCACGCTTTCTCCTACAAGGTAATTTTTTTCAAGTCTGTAATAAAGAATCATATCACCTGGACTGATATTTGGCACCATAGAAGTGTCGTCCACCCTATAAAGGCCAAATACAAAACTAAAAACAAAACCTATCAAGACCATCAAGGTTACAATCTTGATCAATAATTTAAGAAGGGCCTTGGCGACAGGGTCTTTGTTGGGATATTTAATTTTCTTTGAGGTCCTATTCATAATATTCTCGCCTTTCTTTCCTAAAATTCAATAGGCCAAAGGCACCAGCCACAAGGCCAAAACCTAACAAAAGCATTAGGAAGAAATATCCAGAATCACTTAGACCAGTTGGGACATTTTCTTTAATATTTATCTTTACATTCACAGTAGACTTGGAATTGTCTAGATAGGTGATAGTTACAGGGACTTCCTGGTATGGTTCTGTTTCTGTCGATAATTTAGAAAAATCTAATTTTTCATAATCTTCATCACTAATAGAAAATTCTTTGACTTTATCAGGATTTAATAAATCTTTCCCACCAACCTCTCTATGGAGAGCATTGTCACCAGTTTTGTTTTGGTCTGGAACTATATCTGGACCATCAGTGTTGTAGGTAAATATTCCATTTTTTACAGCTTCAATAATTTCTTCTTTTGTTAAAGGCACATCCTTAAAGGTTTCTTTCTCGTTAGGAAAGACTGTGCCCTTGGTGTTTTGGTTTTTGATTTTATATCTTATACCCCACCATTTAAAATTACCTTCTTTGTCACTTGCGAATAAAATAGTCTCTTTTACAAGTTCTTTTGGATCTGTTTTTGGTATATCATCTCCAAGTCCTTGATTAACTACCATATTTAAAGTGATTTTATTATCGTTGATACTAGGATTGTCAATTAATCCTTCCTTCAAAGTAAGACTTGCATTTTTGGGGTCACTTCCAAAGTCAATTACAGATTTCATTTTACCTTTGTCAGTAACTCCGTATCTATCAACAAATCTGACATAGTTTATTTGCTTTAGACCATCAAGTTTAAGTTTTTCAGTAGTTTCATCTCCTGCATAAGTTGTGTATTCAATGTAATTAATTTTATTTATCACTGCCTGATGAGTGGTATCTTCACTATATTTTTGATTAGTAGAACTAAAGCTTGGTTTCCACTTTTCAAAACCATAACCATCATCTACACTTACATCAGGAGCTTTAATACGATCTTTCAAATCAAGGTCTTTTATTACCCAATATACAGGATTTTCCCCTTCTATGGAGGAATGTTCAGAAGCTACAAATTCCACTTTTACGTAGTCTGGATCATCAACTTTTTGTCCTGTATCAGGATTTATAGTTTTTGGATGGTCTCCGCCTTTGATTACTTTATTTTTTCTAACAAGAGTCACTTTAAGAGGTTTTGACCTATCGTCTTTTTCTTGCTCTTGTTTTAAAATCTTGTAAGCATAGTCGCCATCATCTATAAAACCATTTTGGGAATTATATAAAGACACATAAGGCTTTTTAGTGCCATCAAAATTTCCCTGCCATTCATGACTTAAAAATCTTTCTCCGTCCATCATATCTATTTGTTTACTAGAATCATTAGGTATACTTTGATTATCCTTGCTTTTTGAACCAAGTTTATAGCTAACTTTTACATTAGGATTTGGCAGAAGATCACCTGACTGATCTATCGTTTTAAAAATCGCATTGGTATTTTGTACTTCATAAATGTCATAATCGTAGATTGACATACCAGTAGGCCCTCCCTGTCTTGATGTGACATTTTCAATAATTCTCACATCAATACTATCAAGTGAATTTTCAGTTTCTTCGTTCAAGTTTACATAGCCGTTATCATCTATAGCCACTTGGTCGAATATTCCAAAATCCAATGTGGTCTTATTATCAGTGAAATCTATGGTTTTAATAGTTTCATCATAAGTAGTAGGATTCATTACTACAAAATCTATTTTTGCTCCCTTTGGAAAAATATCATTAAATCTAAACGCTTTTCCTACCAGACCATGGAGATTAACTTTGACTATTACTCTGTTTTTTCCAAAACCTGGCTCTCCATCTTCTTGGCCTGTAGACCTTAGATTAAGTAATTGTTTTAGTGAATTTATCTCTAGATTATCAAGATTTGCTTCTCCGTTATTTCTTTCAGGTTCTGAGTCTGTTTTATTTTTGTAATTAGAATCCTGATTTTTTAGTTTCGAGAGTGTATTATTTTCTTCCTTCAATAAATTCTTTAAAGTCAGCTTTTCATTAGATTTTTCATAATAATTGTGATAAGCTTTCCTGCCGCCTTTGGGATCAGTATGAGATGGTTGAGCATGAGATTCTAAGAGCTTGACCTTACAGATTAGGCTTTGTCCTAGAAGGTCTAACTTGCCTTTATAATTACGATATACTTTATTATCAGAAAATTTTCTTGTATTTGATTTTTTTGATATTTGAGCTTTGTATCCGGGGCTTCGAGCGTTTTGTTGAGTCTCATCTTTTTTATCTTGTTGGCTATATTCTAATCCTGTAACATTTAAATCATCTGCAGAAATTACAGAAATATTAACAAATACTAAAAATAAAGCCAATAGATATGACAAGATTTTTTTTAATATTCTCAATCTGGCAATCACCTCCCTTATTCATATTCCAATATTCATCTTTTAATTATTATAACTTATTTATTTTTTATAGCAAATGTTTTCATCAATTTAACGGTGTAATTTTTAAGGCATTCAGTATAATAAATATAGTATAAACAAAGAGGAAGTTATGGATACTAATAATATCAAATCTTTTGATATGTCAATCATTTCAGACCCTCATATTCTAGATGAGTCTTTGATTGCCAATACCGAAAGTTTAAAAAAAGAATTAAAGGTCGAAAGAAAATTAGTTGTAGAAAGTGAATCACTTTTTAAAAAAGCACTAAGCCTTGTGGATGAAGTTCAGAGCGAATTCTTGATAATCTCTGGCGATATCAGCAAGGAAGGGGAACTTATAAGTCACAAGAAGGCTGCTTCTCTCCTAAAAAAATGGCAAGAAAAAGATCAAGATAGAAAAATTTTTATAATTCCAGGCAACCACGACATAAATTCTAGAAGAGCCTATGACTATAAAAATGACACTAAAACTATTCCCACAAGTCCAAAAGATTTTTACGATATCTATGATTTTATATATGAAGACTCATCTATTCTAGAAATGTATAAGGATACAGGTATCTTTAAAACTTATCTTAAAAAAATCAATGAAACTTACCAAAGAGATGAAAAATATTCTTATTATGCAAATGGTTACCTATCCTATGTAGCTAGGGTAAAAAAAGAGCACGAATACGATAACGGCCTTACTATTATTATGATTGACTCTTCGATCTATAGTGCCGATATGGAACAAGGCCATAGAGATGGTACAAATAATATAATTGGATCTGTTTCAAAAGAGCAGTTAAGGTGGATTGCTGATAAGATCGACGAGGCTAAGGCGCGAAATGACATGGTTATAGCAGTTTCCCACCACGCCTTTATCCCAAATTTTAGAAACCAAGAATTGGTATTTTCCCCTTTTATTATAAAGGAATACAAGGATAAAATTAAAGATAGCGACCCTAGACTTAATAATAAAACTCCAATTGAAGTATTGGCTGATAATGGGGTTAAATTTATTTTCACAGGTCACCTTCATGAAAACGGCACAGCCAAATTTGTATCAGAAAAGGGCAATACTATCTATGATATCCAGACAGGTTCAACTATCACCTATCCTCTACCAATTAGACACCTTAAAATAACTAATAAATCAGGAACTATATCCGGTTTTGAAATCGTAATTAAAACCGAACTTATAAGAGAATTTACCTACAAAGATGAAAATAAAAACATAGTTGATGTAAAAGATGCTAGTATGCACACCCTTGAAAACCAGCTATCCCTCAAAGAGGTAATTTCAAATTATATCAGGATACAGGCCAACAATCCAAAACTTGAAAACCTAAATATAAAAAAGGAAATCATAGATCAAGTAAATGCGAATACAAAGTACAAGCTCCCTTACAAGGACTATATGAACGAGGCGATTTTCCCTTCAATTAAGGATAAATTTCCAATCAAAAAAACTTTTGTTGGCAATGTTGATCTGGCACAAAGAGACGGCATATATTACATTTTGATAAAGGCTATAGGTAATAGGATAATAATTAGATCTAGGGATATAGAAGAGGCCTTAGATGTGATTTTTAAACAGATTGAAAGGGATATATTATACCCACCCCTTATGATTTATTTTATTGAAAAAATCCTAACTAAGCTATTTAAAATGCCTATAGATAATGACGGTCATAATTTTTATGACTTTGCAAACTTCATATACCAGTACAGGTCAAATGATATCGATAGACCCAAGTATGTCACAGATATGATAGATAAGCTTAATGATAGCTCTTATGATATTATAAATAGCACGCTTGACTATGCGGCTGATGAGATTAATGAAGCCTTTGATTACTTCACAGAAAATATAAAATTTATAAAGTACGGGTCAAAGAATAAGTTCTATGATGACTTAATCAAAACTCAAGGCTTTAGTTCAAACCTTACTTATAAGTATATTAAACTAAGAGTTGATAATTTAAAGGACTTATTAAATTTCTTTTCAAGATTTATTACCAAAAAATCTTCTATTACAGGAGTGGATTTAGCAAAGAAAATTGTCCACTCTAAACTCGTTAGAAAATTTAAAATGAATATGTCAGATAAGATGTTTGGACAAAAATCTTTGAGAAAATTTATAATAGATATGATTAGCGAAATGAACGAAGATATGGCAAAAATTTACCAAAATGATACAGATAATGATATAGATTATTACTTCAACTATATAGAATTTCACGATAGTGACAATTAGGATAGGGTTAAAAAAACAAGCCTCTTGTAAAAATTACAAGGGCTTGTTTTTTATTATCTATAATCTTCCTCAGAAAACACCGGATCTTGGGTGAAATTAATACCAAGTTTTCTAAGCATAGATTTTTGTGAATCATTTAAGATAACAGTTGAGTGGGCGTCAAATCCCTTTAATTTGCTTAACTGTTTAATTGCCATATGAGTTAGAGGATTTGTAGTTGCTGAAATTGATAAGGCTATTAGCATTTCATTTACAGACAAACTTGTTACGCTTCCTCCCAAATCTTTGGTCTTAAGTTCTGAAACTGGCTCGATGATGTGAGGAGAAATAAGTAAAATCTCATCATCAAGTTTGCCGAGTTTTTTAAGAGCGTTTAAAATACAGGCAGAAGGCGCACTTAAGAGGTCTGATTTTTTGCCTGTGATTACTTCCCCACTTTCAAGCTCAATTGCAAAAGCTTCTGTATCAGACACCTTAGCCCTCTCTCTAGCGGCTAGAGCTACTAGTCTATCATCTGCAGATATTTCTAGTTGACTCATTAGCATCTGAATTTTCTCTAAGGTATGAAAACTTTGCTTGGCCATTCTATAATCGATCAAAGTATTGTAATATCTTCTGATTATTTCTGCCTCTGAAGCATCTGTAGCTGCCTTTTCATCAATGATGCAAAAACCAACCATATTAACTCCCATATCTGTAGGTGACATGTAAGGAGAAGATCCCATAATCTTTTCAAACATCTTTTTTAATATAGGAAAGGCTTCTACATCCCTATTGTAGGAAACAGCAGACTTGCCGTAGGCTTCTAGGTGGTAAGGATCTATCATATTTATATCATCAAGATCAGCTGTAGCAGCTTCGTAAGCCATATTAACTGGGTGTTTTAGAGATAGGTTCCAAATTGGAAATGTCTCAAATTTAGCGTAACCAGCATTTACTCCGTTTTCATGGTCAAGATACATTTGAGATAGACAAGTCGCCATCTTTCCAGAACCAGGACCAGGACCTGTCACTACAACTAGGGGCCTTGTAGTTTTTACGTGATCATTTTTCCCAAAACCATCTTCAGAAATAATTGTGCTAAGATTATTTGGGTATCCCTCGATATCATAAGTCTTATAATTTTTAATTCCTAAATTATCCAGGTATTGGCAATACTTAAGGGCTTTTTCTTGATAATCAAATTGAGTAATTACAATTGCAGATACCAAAAATCCGAAATCTTCAAGATTACTTTTGAGCCTTATGGCTTCTGTATCATAGGAAATGCCGTTATCTCCTCTGATTTTTGTATTTTCTATATCTTTGGCATTTATAGTTATAATTATTTCAGTTTTTTCTTTTATATTTAAAAGCATTCTTAATTTAGAATCTGGTAAAAATCCTGGCAAAACCCTAGACGCGTGTGCATCATCAAAAAGTTTACCACCAAATTCTAGGTACAATTTATCAAAGTGACTAATTCTTTCAACAATCTTGGCTGATTGTTCCTTTATATATTTATCATTATCAAAAGCTAATTTCACAATATCCTCCATCTATACCTCTTAATTATACCAATAAATTTACAAAAAAAAATAAGACGGAAAAATTTTAATCTAAATCCCAAAATCTAAATTCAACTTTGGGATTTAGTTATTTTAAGTCTTATTTTGTAATTATTGTCTTTGCAGTCTTAAAAAGTATGACTACATCAGTTTTTAACGACAAGTTTTCTATATATTTTAGTTTGAGGTCGATTTTAATTGGAAGAATTTTCTCCAAATAAATTTTTTCGCTATTCTCAATTGAATTATAATATTCAGACTCATTTCTAAATTCTATAGAAGCATAGTCGGTTATACCAGGTCTTACTGCAAATATTACATCGTAGTAATTTGGATATAAATCTACCATCTTTGGTGTCTCTGGTCTTGGACCTACCAAAGACATATCACCCTTTAGAACATTTATAAACTGTGGAAGCTCATCTATCTTCCATTTTCTTAAAAATGCCCCAGTCTTGGTTATCCTAGGATCATTTTTTACAGTTAGGTTGTCAAGATTTTTATCAGCGCCAACCCTCATTGTCCTAAATTTTATAATATAAAATGGCTTTTTGCCCTTAGCTAGCCTTTCCTGCTTATAAAAAACCGGTCCATTTGAATCTAGTTTTATAAAAATAGCTACTATTAGCATAGGTATAGCTATTATAACTAAGACTATTAGTGATATTAAGATATCAAAAAGTCGTTTGAAAAACAAACTTACTTTTTTCTTATTAAGTTTTTCATAAATTAAATCTTCATTTACTTTATTCACGTTATTCCTCAAATTTAATAATCATTAATTTATTAAACTTCAATTTTCCTAATAGTCTAGTCTAAAACCATTCTAATTAACTTCTGGCCAGCCTTCTGTGGTATATGACTTGTAATCTTCATCAATCCACATTACTTCTGCACCAACTTTTTTGGCAAATTCCACACCCTCATCATGGTCAATAATAAATAGGTAGGTAGAAATAGTATCAGCTTCTGCTATATCATCCATTATTACAGACACTGATCTCCACCTTGTTGATGGATACATAGTCTCTGGGTCTATTATGTGGTGATATCTCTTACCATCTACCATAAAAAATCTCTGATAATCTCCACTTGTAACTACAGACGTATTTTTGATGCTAACTACAGATGAATATGGGTTGTCCTTATCTTCTAGGTCTGGGTTTTGGATGCCTATTTTATAGTAAGAGTTATCACTAGTTGGATTGTCTCCTATCAAAACATCATCACCACCTACAGATAAGATTCCATTTTTTAGGCCTTCTTCTTCAAGCCTTTCTGCTATTATCTTTGTAGCATAGCCCTTGCCTATAGCTCCTATATCAATCCTAACATCAGGATCTTTTATAAAAACTGTATTGTTTTCCTCATCTACCTCAATTGAGTCAATATCTTTGTGTTGACTTGCCTTAACAAGTTCACTTTCTTCTGGTATAGCAGCCTCATCTGGATTTTCTACTGAAAACTCCCTATAATCATGCCATAATCCTAAAAGAGATCCCATAGCAATATTTATCTTGCCGTTTGTTAGATCATACATTTTCTTTGAATAATCTATCAACTCTACAATCTTTGGATCAACCTTGACAGGCTTTTTGCCAGCATTTTCATTTATTGTTTTAAAATTATTCACACCTTCAAAGGCATCGTAAGAGTTATAGAGTTCATGGTAGGTTTTAAGTTCATCTCTTAATACCTTCACATAATGATCAAACTTTTCTTCGTCTTTTGTATAGGCCATAAAGGTTGTGATTGTATCAAAGTATTCAAAAACTTTTTCTGTATGCTTTTCTAGTTCTGTATCTTCATTTTTATTAGCAGTTTCATTAGTTTGCTTACTATCTTCAGATGCTTTTTTATCTGAACCATCTTCTTTAACTGCTTCTAGTTTCGGTTTTTCTATATTTTCCTTTTCATTAATATTGGCACAAGCCGAAAGTGTTGTAGCCAGTGCCAAAATCATAATTAATTTCTTCATATTATTTTATTTATATTGATTGTTTCCATATCCTTGTTGATAGAAAGACCTTCGTCTTCTGCCCAACTTAGTAAAATGCCTGCTGCGACCTTATCTCTAAAGTCATTCCATTTGCCTTCAAGACCAAGTTCATAAACTGTATCTAAAAACTCGGCAGTAGGTGATATAAATTCAGCATTTTCTATAAAGGCGTCCCTATTTCTCCTATCAAGTGTTGAAATAAAGGCATCTTGTATATCATTATTGTCTATTTCACTTGTCCCCGGCATAAGAACATATTTTTCAACATCTTGATCTATATCTATATAAGATTCTTCTATATCTTCATTTGTTTGAATCTCCTTGTTTATCCTAATAAAATCAAGGGATTCCGTATTTAACCACATATTTTTAAGATATGTGTCCTCATCTATCAGGGTCCATTTTTCAACTAACCAAGATAGGTTGATTGGTTTTCTGTCTTTCATATTTTTCTTACCTTGAATATTACAGCTTCATACTGCCAAAGCTCTAACTTAAGATTATTTCCTTTCTTAACTTCTATTTCCCTCTTATCTTTTCTATATTCACCGTATTTTTCATCTAAAGAATTAAATACTTCCTCAAAGATTAAATCTTCATCGTAGTCTATTTCATAGGATGGTTGGTAAACATTGGTCATATTTAATATAACCAGATACCTATCATCATCTGCTAGCCTTTCATAGGCAAAAACAGAGTTAATATTATCATCTACTACTTTCCAATTAAAGCCAGCTTCATCATAATCATACTTGAAAAAGGCCTTTTGGTCTTTGTAAAGTTTATTTAAATCTTTAACAAATTTATTATAGGAGTCATGGATTGGATAAGATAAGTAATCCCACCTTATTCCAACGCTTTCGCTCCATTCTTCAAAAGTGGCTATTTCATTGCCCATAAAATTTAAAATTTTGCCAGGATGGGTCATTTGATAGGTCATTAAGACTTTTAATTGCTTAAATTTATCTTCATATGAGCCATTCATCTTATCAACCATAGCTTTTTTGAGGTGTACAACCTCGTCATGGCTTAAAGGTAAGAGAAATTTCTCATTATAAAAATAAAACATAGAAAAATTAATATTACTTTGGTAATCTTTTCTATTAAAAGAATCAACTTTAAAATACCTTAGGGTATCATTCATCCATCCCATGTCCCACTTATAATCAAAACCAAGTCCACCTTCAGAAACTGGGTGGGTCACCTTTGGATAATCAGAAGAGTCTTCTGCTATCCTCATTACATCTGGGTGAGCTTTTTCTAAAGTTTCATTTAGATTTTTGATAAAGTAAATATTCTCTTCATGGACTCCTCTATTGGCATTTCCATTATAAAATACCATATAGGATACCGCATCAATTCTTATACCATCTAGATGAAAATTTTCAATCAAATACGACATAGAAGACTTCATAAAACTTCTAACGTGACCTTTGGAATAATCAAAATTATTTGATCCCCACTCAGAATATTTTAAGTCCATATACTTTGACTCATACATAGCTGTACCATCAAAATGGTCAAGACCGTAGAAATCTGATGCATAATGAACTGCTACCACATCAAGGATAACGCCAATGTCGTTTTGGTGGAGGATATCTACAAATTTCTTAAAATCTCTAACACTTCCATACCTGTGACTTATAGCAAAAAAACCTGTGGCTTGATAGCCCCATGAAGGATAATATGGATATTCAGTTACTGGCATAATTTCAACATGAGTGTAGTTCATTTCTTTGACATGCTTTATTAGACTGTCAACTATATCCAAGAAATTAACCTTACCAGCAAATCTCATAAAAGATCCTATGTGTAATTCATAAATATTAAGAGCCTTGTCAAAATTTTTGCCCCTGGTTTTTAAAAATTGCTCATCATTAAAAACATAGTCATCTTCTATTATTTTGGCTGCAAAGTCGCCTTCACCATCCATAGCGTGGGCAAAAGGGTCGGTTTTCTCAGTCCATTTCCCATCCTTAACTACAGTGTATTTATAATAATCGTTTACTTTTGCCTTGAAAAATCTATAAAAATACCCGTATTCTTCGTTTTTTATAAGCTTTTCATTTTTCCAACCAGTAAAATCACCCTTTATATAAACTTCATCTGCCTTTGGCGCATAAAGTCTAAAAATATAGCCGTCTTCATAAGCAATTGCACCCCATATTTTATGGCCTATGGTAGAATTGCCTTCTATATAATCTTTAATTTCTTGGTAATTTGTAGGTATTATGTTAACTTTCATAAGTATTTCCTATCATATTTTCTATATGTTTAGATAAAATTTCTATACCCTTAGTGTTTTTAGCTCCTCTTGGGATAATGATATCAGCGTACTTCTTACTAGGTTCTACATATTTTTCATGCATTGGCTTTACTTGCTCAATGTATTGGGTAAGACAAGATTCTATAGACCTGCCCCTTTCAACTGTATCCCTTAAGATTCTTCTTTTTAATCTAATATCACTATCAGCATCCACAAAGACCTTGGTATCGGTAAGTTCTCTTATTTTTTTCTCATACAAAACCAGTATTCCCTCAATTAGGATAATTTTTTTAGCCTTAACTTTTATAGTATCCTTGCTCCTAGTGTGGATAGTATAATCGTACACAGGCATATCAATTTCCTCGCCTCTTCTTAATTTTTTTAAATCTTCGCAAAAAAGATCAGTATCAAAGGCTTTAGGGTGATCGTAATTTAATAACTTTCTTTCATCAAAGTCTATGTCATCGTGGGCCTTATAATAATTATCGTGACCCACCACTATAATGTCGTCTTTATAAGTTTCTGCAATTATTTTAACTATCGTAGACTTGCCAGAGGCAGAGCCTCCAGCTATAGCTACGATTTTAGGATTTATCATAGTTTAATCTCGTTTTTTATTTCCCCTTCTAGATAAGAATAAAGGTTATCAAATACAATATCCGCCCTTATTTGCATAGCTTCTTCTGTATAAAAAGCAACGTGGTTTGTTAAAATGACATTCTTAGCATTTCTAAGTGGATAGTCTTCTGGAAGTGGTGGTTCCATATCAAAAACGTCTATACCCGCTCTTAATTTATCTTCATTTAATAATTTTGCTAGGTAGTCATTATCAACAACAGCCCCCCTTGCACAATTAATTAAAATTGCTCCATCTTTCATAAGGTCTAGCTCTTCTTTAGCTAGGAAATGCTTGGTTTCTTTATTGTTTGGTATATGAAGGGATACGATATCAGATTTTTTTAGTAAAGTCTTTAGGTCAACGTATTCTACGCCTAATTCTTTTATGTCGTCTTTTTCTGTCCTAGAGTAGGCTATGATTTTGCAACCAAAAACTTGAAGTAATTCAATAAGTTTTTTGCCAATGTGGCCTGTGCCTATTACACCAAAAGTTTTGCCTTTGATTAGAGAACCTAATAGGTAATTGTTTTCTTTATCAAAAATATTTTCCCTATTTTCATTAAATTTTCTTAAAACCCCGATAGTAAGTCCAATTACAAGTTCAGCTACAGAATCATCAGAGTAACCAGATGCGTTTAAAACTTTAATATTTTTTTCTTTGCAAGCGTCAAGATCAACGTGGTCTACACCTGTAAAGGCTACATCTATTAATTCTAAGTTTGTATTTTCAATAACTTTTCTAGAAAGTGGTTTATTTGTAATAATAGCTATGTCAGTATCTTTAAGTCTAGCTATTTTTTCATCTTCATCTTTAGCACTTTCCTTGTAATAAGTAAAGTCATGTCCGAGTTTTTCTAGCTTTTGTTTTTGTTCTTCTATATAAGATTCTTTAACCTCTAGCGGATCAATAAGACTAATTTTCATCTCTGTACTCCTTTACATATAAATTCTTTTCTAACATTATACTCTAAGTCTTATCTTTATTAAATTTAAAAAAGTTGGCGGTTGAAAATTTTAACAAATAAGGATAAATTAATAATATAGATAGAAAGGAAGAGTAATGGCAGTAGCTTTAGCTTTTAAAAATGGTTTGTGTCTTGATGCAATAAATTATTATTGCAGGGTTTTTAATCTAGACCATCCAAAGAAAATTATAAGATATAAAGATTTTGAGAAATTTAATCACCCACCTCAAATAAGAGATAGGATATACAATTCCCATTTAGATATATATGGCAATAGGATTTATCTTTACGATGTGACAAATGATGAAACCTATGTCAAGGGCAACAACGTTAGGATAGTAATAGAGACAGATTCGGATAACCTATACAGGGCTTATATTAATTTTAAAAAAGATTCTACCGTTACAAGTGAACCGCAGAGGATAAATAGCAAACTATTCACAACTTTTATTGACAAGTATGATATCAGTTGGCAATTTATTGCGGAAATTAAAGACTAAAAAAGCCAAGGTGAATTTAAGGCAAACTTAAATTTATCTTAGCTTTTTTTCTTTGCTCTTAAAGCTCTAAAAAAACTTTGTAGTTCTCTTAGAGATTCTTCTTCCATCAGCCCATAAGAAATCTCGGGCACATTTAGGTGGGGGCTGTCCTTATCTATAAAGGAAGTTGAAAAGCCTCCTCTTTTTGGATCCTCGCAAGCTATCACAAGTCTTTTTACCCTAGAATGCATTATAGCTCCTGCACACATTATACATGGCTCTAATGTCACATACATAGTGCATTCTTCAAGTCTGAAATCTCCTATATTTTGACCAGCTTCTTTTAGGGCGTAAATTTCGGCGTGATTTAAGGCACTTTTACCTTTGTAAGTAAAGTTATGTCCTCTGCCAACTATTTTGTCCCCACAAACAACAACGGCCCCTATCGGGACCTCGTCAATTGATTTTGCAAGTTTGGCTTCATTTATAGCTTCTGTCATAAAAAACTTATCAGCTTTTGTAAATAAATCTTGCATAATATTTCCTTTTGGTGTACCGAAGAGGATT
>QWCK01004490.1_pt1 | contig 13682 bp, 15 predicted proteins | sample 1972571 | NCBI WGS metagenome assembly QWCK01 (sample SAMN09866710, study PRJNA288562) | Human gut metagenome isolate term2_stool, whole genome shotgun sequencing... | isolation source: gut | host: Homo sapiens | place: USA: California
AACGGAGAAGCCGCTGTCGCCCGTTGTGCTGTTGGCAGGAATGTCTTGGCTTTTTTCATGATAGGCAAACTCAAATCCGTCCTGACCGTTGGGCTGGCCGACCAGAGCCTGCGTGAGCGCGTCGTATTGGTTGTTCGTCGTATGCGTATTGACCTTGAACGTTCCCATGAGCGAGTGCCCCTGCAAGACTTGTTTCTTCGGGTCGAGTTCATAGTCATACCAGTAATGCGTGACCGTCTTCCCCTGCTCGTCCTTGTCGGTGGTCGTATTAACGAGTGTCTTGGTAGCATCTTTCTCGGTCGTGCAGTAGGCAAGGCGCATATACCATATGGTGAATACCTTGTCTTTCATGTACTCTCCCGTATCGCCGTTCTTGACGTACTGTGTACGTTTACGTATGTTATAAGCGTAGAGGTTGATATGTGGATATACATCATCAAAGGACAGGGCGAGCGTCTGCCTGACGGCATTGGAGGCATCAAATGCTGGTTTGGAGATTATTTTTCCATTTGCATCAATGTAGATGCAGCCGTCTGGGTAATTATCCGTGTTCAGGCATAGTCGTGCGAGTGTAGCTACGTTCCCCGTTCCAACCTGAGCCTTGCTGGACATGTTCTTCGTCGAGCCTTGCGGATAGAAGCAGTTGTAGTAAGCCTCCTTGGAAGCCGTCACTGACGCAACCTGCAAGTTGCCATGTACCTTCAGTAGTGGCACGTCCTCGCCGAGATTGACAGATACCTGACCGAAGTACAGCGTGCGGTGCTCCCATGACAGATGTCCCTCGCAGCTGTTTGACTTGCATGCCTGCGCGATGAGCGAGATAACAGAAAGAATGTCATTGGAGGATACGGAGAAGTTCACAGAGCCGTCCACCGTTCCGCAGAGGGTATAGGTGAATTTGTCAGTTTCTGTAGTGAACCCGAATGCTTCGTTGATAGCATCGCATACGTGCTGTAATGCCGTAGTGGTAAGTCCGTCAAACGACCAATCCTGCTGCTTGACAGGTGCTCCGCTCTGGTCTGTAGTCGAATAGAGAAACGGCACACGGGAGAGAATCATCAACGGATGGTGGAACTCTGGCGCATACTTGAACTGCTTGCTGTCTTCTGATGGGGTGTAGGTGTCAAGCAAGCGGTATTTCAGTCCGTCGTTAAACGGAATGATATATGCTCCTGCGGGTAGGGTAACTTTCTTGTCACTGTTCCATGACAGCCTGACAAGGTTTGTCTTGCCAAGCTCTTCCTCGTGCTCACCTCCCTCTGTGAGGATGGCGTCGAGTAGTTTTGTGCCGTTGATGTCGTAGATGGTCATGATCTGTTTGTTGGATTTGGTTCTACAATTTTCAACACAAACTTGCCTATACCCCTCATAAACTGAGTAAATTGCGTACAGGACAAATAATAGCAATGGTAAATTACGTTCGGCTGAAAAGAAGTTTCTATATCAAGTTTTCCGAGAGCAAGTTCTGAACAAAAAGCTGCATACTTGGCAAAAAATTCCGTTTCTGTAGAAGCTGATATGTTCAACGTCAACGTTAGGTCTCTTTCTCCAACTCTGATTGCGCTATCGACGATTCTCGTGCCGTTTTCGAGCCGATTGTTATTTGTGATATATGATTTATTGGGCGCAGGCGCAAGAAGCGCGGAGAGAGAGGTCTCATCAAAAAAAACTCCCCACGTCGTATAGGCATCCTTGCCGTTTATTTTCAACTGTCCTTCAAGCATAATCAGGCTATTTTCTCTATATTCTTACTTATCCGGTCTATTTTCCCGGAGAACTCATTATACATTGACCTTGTAGACTTCCCAATTTCTTCTGTATAACTGTTGTTAAGTGCAAGCAAGTTTCTTATATCAAGTACGGCGGCATTTGTAGATACAGCAAGGCTACGCATTGCGGCGAAGTTATCTACAGCTGCGACAAAACGGTTATCTATCTGTCCCAGCTTGATGTTCCTCGCTGTAGCAAGTCCCATCAAATTATCTGCTTGCTCGTATGATATTTTGGACAGTCCATTAACCGTGGCATTCTGAGATTTTGTGTTATCTTGCGTAAATATTTCAACACCCTTTCCTGCAGCCATTTTCTGATACCGCTTCAACAAGCCGTTGTATGTTTCTTGTTGATTAAGAATACCAGAAGTCATTGTGTCGAGTATATTCACGTATTCGTTGAACTTCTGCTCCGTTGTTAACGATTGGCTCTTCATCGTCTTTAACATTTGGTCGTTAGCCTGCTCGATGATGCTGTCAAACATAGTCGAGAATATCATTTGCTTACCGATGTCCTCAAGCATTTTCTTTACGCTGTCACCAAAGGCCTTGCCGGCGTCTGTCCCGTTCCTGAATGCGTCAACAAGGGCGTCAGACATACTATTTCCAAGCTCTCCGAAAATGCCTGACAAATAGTCCTTCATCAGCTTTGCAGCTTCCTCGGCTTTATCGTAAAGGTCTATCATGTTTTGCAAAGCTTCCTTACCCTCTCCATTAAACTCTCGGCTAGCGATGATGCTCTCTGCCAGTTTCTTGTTGAAATTACCTGCCGAATCAACTAACTGAGGATAAACATCGAGTATAGAACTGTACAAATCCTTACCCTTACCCCATCCCAAAAAACCAGTCTTCTTGTGACCAGTCTTAATCTGGATGTCGGCCAATCCAGAGTAATCTTGTTGCAACCTACTGTACTCTCCGAACCGTTTTCCAAGTATTACAATTCCGTCTCCGAATTTCTTTTGCTGGCCGGTTGTTCCTCTAAGTTCAGAGTTGAGTTTTACGTATGCTTCTTCGAGTACACCGATAGCATTTATAGCTTTCTTGTAGTCAAGATTCCCAAAGACTGTGGCAGCCTGTTCGTACTGTAAATTTTGCTCTAATAAGGCCAAGTTGTATGCACGCTGCTGGGCTGTGACTTCCCTCATTATCTGTTTCAGTGCTTCGGCATGCCTTGCACTTGCTTGGAATGCCTTTGTGACAATACCGATAGCTTCACCAGCTGCTGCAGTAATACCACCAACGACGCCGCCTTGTGCGAATCCCCTGCCGATATTCGAGACAGAAGTCATAGCATCTGAGAGTGTTTCCATAGCTTCAGCTATACTTGTATTTCCTGCCGCATCATACATGTCGGACAACTTACTTGCGATGCCACCTATCAAATCTGCCGTCTCCGATGCAGATGCACCAAGTTTCTTTAATTTAGCTTCCGTACTCTCGCCCTTGTCATCCTTGTTTTTTGAGAACAGATTTTTCAAGTCCTCTGCAAGTTGCTTAAATGGGTTGGAGGACTTTGCCGCTTGTTTCAATCTCTCCAACTGCTCTGTGATCGCCTTAATCTGCTCTGGACTTGCTTTCAATGCTTTCAGCTGTTCAGTGGTAAATCCGAAATCAGGTGTTATGTCTGAAGTCTTGGTGTTCTTCAGATAGGATAACAATTCCTCCGTTTCCGTGATAATTTTTCTTATTTCCTTATCACTCTTGTCAGCTGCGTCTCCAAACAGATCTATGAACAGCGTGGACGATTCTCTCATTTTGGAGATTTCTTCGTCATTCACGGACTTTATAGATTCCTTACGTTTCTTTTCAAGTTCTTCAATAGCCTGCTCACGCCCTTTGATGTCCGCAGGCATAGATTCCAAGTCCTTGCGCTTCTTGTCAAAATCAGCGTTTATTTGTGTACGTCTTGCTTCGTAGTCCTGGAACTCGCCGAGTAGCTTTGTGTACAGGTCTTGCGTAGCTTTTCTTTTTTGTTCGCTTGCTACTTTTTCGTATTCTGAAAGCCCTAACTTTTGTCCTGCTGTCAGGTCTTTATCAGTCAGACTTAGTGAAGCTCTAAACGCAATTTCTTCTTCTTTAGTTGCCTTTGGATTCTTGTTTAACCACTCCAAGACCTTCTTGTCTTTGAGGTCGTCCAACATCTCACTCAGGCGCTTTCTATTGGCTACAATCAGGCGGTCATAGTTGAGGTTGATTTGCTCAAGTTCTTTCTCGTAACCGTCCTCAAGCAAGTCTATTTTCTCTTGTCTAATATCAAGTTCCATAGCTGTTTGCTGGTTCTTGACAGTATCAGCATACTCGGCAATGGCTTTATTGCGTTCTGCTGCCTCGTTTGCAATACGCTCTCGTTCGTTGTCAGATTTGTCGTTCTTTCCGCTTTTATCGGATCCCGTTGCAACTGATTGTTCAGATACCTTTATAGCCTCTTTCTGCATATCTACTCCGTAATCCTTCAAGATAGCTTTCTCCTCTACGGCAATATCGGCCATGTCAGTTTTAAATTGCTGAACAACGACTCTCTTCCTTGCAATCCTGGCCTGTCTTACGCTTGTAGCCCCAATTCCACCTTCAACAGCGGCGGCGAAAGACCCTCCGATAACCTCGTCATCCTTTGACCATGGATTATTTTCCTCTGCTTTTTTAATTTCTCTGTTATATGTAGAACGGGCTTTAGCTTTCCTCTTTCCAAGTTCAGCTAATTGCTCTTTAGCCCCTTCAAGTTCATATTTTCTTACAAGCGACGCAAGATAATCATCCAACGCCTTTTTGTTTTCTTTATATTTACCTGTAGTCGCATCGAGTTTGGCATTGTAATTGGGTACAATTTCGTTGAGCTTTCGAATAGCCGACTTCCGCTCGTCAAGCGTTAATTTTTCATTTTTTGCAGCTGCTACAAGAGTGTTCAATTTTTCGGTCTCCTCAGCAGTTTTCTTTGCAGCCTCAGATTTAATTGAGTTTAAAGTCATCTCTGCCTTGGCAGCTGCGTCAACGCTTTCCCTGAACAATGTATATGCAGTCGCTACCGATGCCAAGATGCCAAGCACAAGCCCCAGAGGATTAGCTTTTGTAGCCATATTAAAGAGTAGCATTGCATCCTTCGCAGAGGTTATGCTCTTGGTGAGCGACAAGAAAGCTTGAACAGTTCCCCATATTGCAGATATTTTTTGTACAGCCCATACTGCTACTACAGCAGCCTTATAAGCTCCGTATGCAGATATAACGACAAGTAATGCCCTACCAACAGTTTCCCAATTCTCTACGAGTTTAGAAGCAAGGGAAAGGCTGTCGTTAATGATACCCTCAGAACTTTTTCCGATATCATTAAACATCTGCTCTATGGCATCTTCAATATTACTTATTTGTCCTGTGATAGTGTGTGCTTGAGCTTCCATAAGGCCGCCAAACTTTGAGCCTTCGTTCGTCAAGTCCTCAATTGCTTTTTTTACTTGTGAGAACCCGACCTTCCCAGCTGTAACGAGCTCCCCAACCTTATCTTTTGTTACACCAAACTGCTTGGCCAGCTCGTCAGCAAGCGGAATTCCACGACCCATGAATTGGCGTAAATCTTGTGTAAATAAACGCCCTTGCGTCATAGTTGTTCCATATAGGTAAGTTAGGTCGTTAAGCGGTATAGAGAGACCGGCAGCGATATCACCAAGACGTATCAGCGTGTTGTTGACTTCATCTGCAGAAACGCCGTAGGCGAGTAGTTGTTTTGCTCCGTTAGCAACCTCTGACATATTAAACGGGGTGGTTGATGCCGTTTTGATAAGTTGATCCATTAACGTTTTTGCCTTATCTGCTGACCCGAGCATCGTAGAGAAAGCCATTTCGAGTTGCTGAAACTGACCACGAACATTAGCAACTTGTGATACGAAATCTTTTAATTTGCTCACGGCGAAGACCCCGACCATAGTAGCTCCAATTTTCTTGAAGGTTCCATCAATACGGTTCCCCTCATCAACAGCCGTTTTGCCGATGTTGTGAAGCTCCCGGCGAGTTTGTTGGGCGTCTTGACGAAGTTTGGAGTTGTCTATTCCCGTCTCAAAATATAGCTTTCCGTAATCGCTTTCCATATCAACCTTTTTAATCGAAACTTTCTATTATATTATGCACCTTATCTTTGTTCTTTGGGTCATCGGCTTTCACTACATCTTGTTTTTTTCTTTCATCGCTGTCGTAGCTTGGTATCGTGGCTGAATACATTATCAAATTAGCGTAACTGATGTTGTATAGCGCATAGTCGAATGTAACACCGAACGTTTTGACGAACCCCGCTATCACTGCCCAAATACTGTCGTTCAGCTCTCCTGTTTTGTCGCTCTCAACAGATTGACCTCTGTCAGGAAAGCTGTAATTCCGAAAAAATCTGCAATCTGCATACCTCCTAATAGCTTCATTATAAGTCCTGATAAGTCTTTGGGGGACATTGACATAAGGATTCTATTAGATAGTTGTTCCTCGGTGCTTTGCTTTACTTTTGGGACATCTTTGCAACACAAGTTAAATGCATCCCTAAACATTTTTTTACCTTTACTTTCTCGAGTTTTTTTTGTCTCTTTGTAATGCTTTGCACCGAGAATGAGAATTGCAGCTATTTCACCAATTATGCGGAAGTCCTTTGCGTTTGCTAGGCATTCTTCCAGCAACATTTCAGAGTTCATCTTTATACGAGGGAGCTTTGATACGAGCTCCGAAACCATGATAAGTGTTGCTGTTGTCGGTGGAGCCACATTGTAAGTTTCTCCATCAATGATAACCGTTTTGCCGCTTTCGAGGATAGTAGCCCCTACTTTTTCTTCTATTGTCTTATCATCCATAGCATTGTATTTATTAGTAGCGGGGTCAGGACTCGAACCTGCGTATCTTGCATTATGAATGCAAAGAGAGCTTCCTGCTGCTCTACCCCGCGATAATAGCGGAGGTTTTATTATACCTCCGCCATTGGCGTTTTAACCAGTTGCTGTTGTCTTGACGTAAGGCTTAACAGTCTTGCCCGTTTTTGGGCGAAGACAACGAGCTACATAGTGCAAGATCTTTCCGTCGGCTGTGTTGTAGCTTTCATCAACACGCAGTGTAGAACGTTCAATGAGAATACCCTCACAACTTTCGTCTTCCGGCGTTACGCGGAAAGCATGTTCTCCAGGAATGATACCATCGTCGTCATCGAAAGGACGTGTACCACCTTTCTTAACGAACAAATCAAATTCTAATGTGTAGGTGGTCTTGCTCGTTCGACTATCTACAACACCACCACCTTCCTCGGTCGCATCAACTTCATTGCCCGGCTTTGGGTCTAATTTTGTTGTGTTCTCCTTTGGGATGTCAAGTTTTTCCCAATTTGTTTCCGGTGTACCGTCTTTTGACTTTGTGTGTTCAATAAGACATTTTCCCCATGATAATACTGACATAATTTTTATTTTTAATAGTTAATTATTCGTTACCGTCGTAATACTCGTAAGCGAGCTTTACGACGACAAAATGTTGATTAATATCCTGTTCCTCATCGGTGTATATAGTCTGTTGAAGTCTAAATTTATAACATGACACACCGGCATTAAGACTTTTTACCCAGTCTTCGGCAAGTTTCTCTATACTCTCCGTACGCTGTCCATCTTCAACGAGAATGCCATTTTCGAAAGCATCAGTATCAGGCACGAAGATATTTACCGTCACCACCCCCGTTTGTATCTGGTCGGGCAGACCAGCTGTGAATATTACAACTGCGTCCTCAAGCTTACTATCACGCGGACGATAACCCTTCCTATACACCCCACCAGAAATCATCGAAGAAAGGGTGGACTTGCGTAGGAAGTTGTAAATATCTCCTTGTACCTGCTTACTTGTCTTTAGCATGTTAGTTTTCTACTTTTTCAAACCTAATTCATCAAGTATTTTTGGAACCAGCTTTTGTGCCAACAACTCTGCGCTATCTATTACGTCATAACCGCGTGCGGATACATACTTTGCATACTTCATTCCAGCTACAACGATAAGGATAAGGCCTTTTGAATGTTGTCTGGCAAGTCGTTCGGCAAACTCCTTCCCTGACTTCGAACCTTCAACGCCCTTACCTACTACTTCAAAAGAACTCTCTTGGATTATTATTCCGTCAGAAATAATCACGTAACCGACACTACTTCGAAGATTTCCAGTCTGATCTTTATAATTTCCGGATGTTCGTGCTTGGTTTATTACTTTTTCACCAACAACCATCATTTTTCGGATCATAGCCTGTTTCATTAAGAGAACACGTCTCTCAATATAAGCATTAATATCTTCTTTTGATGTCTTTTGCCTGATTGGCATTTGATAGTTATTTTTTATAGATTTTATGCGAGACGTTCTAAAATCTTAAACTCATAAGGTTTATTACCTTAAAAATATTCTCAGCTCTCGAACAATCTCTCGCAGTTAAATAAAAATTTCTATCTCTCCGACGGCTTCTAACGGAACAATCTTGATAATTGAGAATTCCCCAATTTCATTTCCTGACATGTCAACCAATCGAACTTGCTCGGCATCGAACGGCTGTTCTTCTATAAGCACGATATACGTTGCTATCGTGAAGTGCTCGCCATTAGATATTCCGAGATTATTATGGTCGTTTACTATATATTGACATGGTATAGGAGCTTTCCATGAGACACAGGTAGGCTTAGTAGGATAACCAGTTGCCTGGTCTATCCTGCCAGCCACCTTAGTCTTAATTTCAATTGTTCCGTTTTGAATGATCACAGTCGTGAACCTTTATATCCGTAATTACTCTTAGGAATGTAATTGTCCTCTTTAAGCTCTTCATAAATTCCCTTGGCACGGCTCCGAAGGTCAGCGCGCTGCTCATCAGTAAACGAGTAGGACTGACCTCCCTGAGAAATATCAGGAGCGTATGAAAGCCATAACAGGAGGTCTGCCTTGGCGAGTCGGAACTTGCGCGAGCTTAGCTCATCGTATGTCGCCTCCTCCAACAGGTATAACCCCCTGCTTGCCGCTACATCATCTAATGTGCGAAGCGGAATAGGATATGCGTTAATTCCTTTTAAGGCGTCGAGAATTGTTGACATTGCTATTCAGAGTTTACTCCCAATCCTTAGCGTCTGTACGGACGTAGAGATTGCGATATGCGGTGTCAAATACCGGAACTGCATCAGCCTGACCGATAGTTACCTCGCTCAGTGGCTCAACGGTTCCGTACTTCTTTACGACGACATGGGCACGCTCGGCGCGGAGGATAAGGTCGTTATTCTCTCGCAGGATGTCGTACTGGGTCGTTCCGAGCTTCTCAGTCTCTGAGAGAATAAGGCGACGGTCGGCGAACGGATTAGCGCTTGTTGTGGTACCGTCTGCGAATTCACGGGTAATGGTCTGGTCAATTACTCGTAGCTGGATACCATTTAGCCAAGCCTGCCTTGCCAGCATAGAGTTCACGGCGGAGAGGTCAGGAGTCTGCGATATACCTACAGCGTTTGCCATCAACGAAGCACAAGCCTTGATGACCTGCTCTGCGGAGCAGATTCTGTATAGCTCGTTAAGGTTGATGAACGCAAACTTCGGGTTCATCCCCATAGCCTTCGCTGTTTCTACAAACGTCATCAGGTCTCCAATAACGTCTGCACTGGCATTATTGTTCCAGTCAGTAGTAGTCTTTACCTTTTGCTCTGGGTCTACGTCGTAGTCGAGGTCAAACTCGTTGGCAAACGTAGCATTGTTTGTAGTCGTGAAAGCAAGCCTACCTGCATTTGAAGCCATTGCCCAAGCGATGTACTCCTCTTCGGAGTTTACGCCGTTAAAACAATAGTCCACGTCCTCTCCCCAATACTGAACGAGATTAGCGGCATCCGCATCCTGGGACAGAGCGAGCTCTGTCTGATACTCCTTAATCTCCGAACGCTTTAAATCTCTCGAAATGCTGATAAACGGAATGTCACCCTTTGCGCTCTCAAATATAGGACGGCGCTTGCGGACTATCGTTCCGTTATCGGTATGAAGGTCTGCAGCTACGTTCTTCTTTGCGAGCTGGTTGCCCAACGTGCGCCATATAAATCCGTTAACCTTCTTAACCGGGAAATATCTTCCAAAATAAAACCCACTGGAATCTACTGTATTCAGACGAGCAGAAACCATTTGCTGTGTAAGTCCCTGTATAAGGGTGTTTGTTATTGTTGCCATAGCTTTACTCCAGATTAATAGTTAATAATACCCTTGAGATATTTCGCGATGAAAGCTGGCAAAGGATTACCCTTGGTAACTCCGATGAGCCATGCATCCATGTCGAGGTTTGATTTAGTGTCGAAGTTCTTCCCTGTACCAGCGATAGCCAGCGGAGTGTACTTCAATTTAGAAGCGCCAGTCGACTCTTCCTCTGCCTCCACAATTTGCGAATCAATTTCAAGCGCTCCCAGCGCAGCCTTAAGAGTAAAGATGTCATGCTGCTTGCTGGTTGTATCATCGATAGCTGTGATTACGGTGGCCACGCCAGCCTCTACAGCCATTATAGAATCGCCGACTTTCAGGCAACTTCCTTTTTTTACTTTTATGATTTTGTCGGAAGCTCCGGCAGCTTCTGCGACATTACCAATCTTGACAACGTGCGAGATTCCGTTCACAGGGACGCTAAGAACGCTACCTTCACGAAGGTAGTCACCTCCAAGCTCTGATGTACTCACGGACACTCCGCCACGAATATCTGCTACTCTATGCATCAGGACACGCGGTGTTCTGTTGTCCTTTCTGCGAGATACTGTCATACTCATGTTTTAATTCTTTTAATAGTTAAACTTAGATTAGAAGTACTGACTATTCTCTTCCTGTCCGCCCTCGCGTTTCGTGATTACGGACATTTGCTCTTTCGTCAATTCTTCTTTTTTCACACCGCCATTATGCTCTGACGGTCTTCCGAATACAGCCCCTTTTGCGTCAAGTGTTTTAACAAGCCCGTCTACCTCCGTTGTTACCTCTCCGACAAGGGTTGTAAACTCCTCGTCAGAAAGCGTATCAACCGAGATGCGCTCGTAAGGCTTGCGAAGATTTTCTGGCAGTTTCTGATACACTTCGGAAAGTTTCTGTTTACGGGTTTCGGTTGTGCGTTCTCCATCCATCTTGTTCAAGCGTTCAGAAAGCTCCTTGTTGCTCTCTATGAGTTGCTGTGCCCAAGCGGGGACGGTTTCTGTACCCCCTGCTAATGTGGCTGTTGGCGTTACGCCTGTGACGTCCTGTGGTTCCGTGCCACCTGCAATCGGCTTGCCGTCTTTCAGCCCGTACTTTGTTTCATAGTTTTGCGTGGCTGTTTGTGTAGCTTCAGTTGCTCGGCTGTCACCGTAACTTTCCATAACCTCGATGAGTTCCTGTGTCACCCCCGCAACAGCGGTTGTTACCTGCTCATCAGTTGTAACAGTCTTGACAAGTTTGTCGGCAATCCTGTTCAGAATATTGGCATTGCCCCCCTGAAATTTGGCTTTCAATGCCGATAAAATTTTCTCTTTCATTACAAAAAAATAGTATAAATAGTTAATCGCATCAAAGATAATAAAAATTATATTATGATTACAATAAAATCACATATTTATTTTTAATAACAGTGTATTTATTTTTATATCAATGAGTTATTGCTGTTTAGTTAAAATAAAAATCATAAAAATAAATAAAAGTTAAATAATAAACAAATAAATAATATTTTTGCGAAAAAATTTGGTATTTTGAAAATAACAAACGAACTTAGCGGTGTGATTATAAGATAAACACATAAACAACAAAAAAATAACAGCGATATGAAACTTGAATTTAATTTTAACGGAATAGCAACAGCCAAACAAGGAACAAAAAAGGTGAAAGTTTGTGAGGGTTATGTCGGCGACAAATACTTTATCAAAGTGTTTTATTACGACATCAACTACGATAACAGCTCTGTACCACAATGCTGTAAAACCCCGTCTTCTTGTAAAAATCGTGAATGTGCAGAACGAATGGTAATCAGATTCTTTAATCAGAAATAAATAACAGCGATATGACACAGTTAAATTACAGCACACGATACATCAATCGCAACTACCTGATAAAGGTTGCTGGAGTTGATAACGAGGGTTGCAAGATTAACACTCTCGTAGGCGTGAGCGGAATGCTCGCCTTGATAGGCTGTGAACTCGCCAACAAGTTCCTCGACAGAGCCGAAAAGGGAATGGGCGATAACTGTGTATGTAAACTGAGACGTGGCTTAAAAGTGACTTTTTACGTAAAATAATAATTATCAATTTAAAAATTATGGAAGCAATAATTTCAACTCAACAAGACTTGAATCAAGTAGTAATGAACAAAGTTCAGAAGATGATTGACGGACGTTCCTCGGATGTGCATGCGACGATGGAACGCCTTGTTAACGAGGGTCGCATAGCACAGGATTATATTGCACCCCTCGGAGCAAACTTGAAGCGTAACGAGCATCATCCTGTAATCACATTCAGCGGAGACGAATCGCTGATGATGAACATGCCGGACGGTCAATTCTCAATCCATCGCAATGCCGTAGGACAGCTTGCAGATCGTATGGGGGTGCCGCAGAGATACCTCCGAACATTGGCAGATGGAGAAGTTTGGGAGAAGCAGTTAGCTGCTACGATTCTGAATGAACACTCAGGATGGACACAGCGAGCCCGCGTTCTCGTGCGTACGGTCGGAATGCAGGTCCGTGGTGTCCTGTCGGATTCCTACCGCCGCCTCAATTCTGTTCAGATTCTTACAGCTTTCATCGAGGAGGCCGGGAAGCAAGGTGCGGTTGTGTCTGATGCGTACATGAACGACACGAAGGTGTGGGCTGAAACGATACTCCCTCAGCCTTTTCTCGTTCCAACGAAGAATAACGGGGATGTTATGATATTCGCCGGTGCAAGATTTTCAACATCAGACTACGGAGACGGTGCTGTCGACATGAGAGCATTCCTTCTCAACGGGATGTGCCTCAATGGAATGGTGCGTGAAAGTGTGATGAAGCAGGTGCACCTCGGGAGCAAGCTTCCTGATAACCTTGCTTTGTCAAATCGAACATACGAGCTTGACACAAAAACAACGGTCTCTGCCGTTCGAGACCTCACAAAGGGGCTATACTCCACAGACAACATAATGGAGAAGGCCTGTGAGATTCAAGGAGCAAGCGAGATTGAGGTTGATTTTGAGAAAGAGATTAAGAAGCTCACCAAAGACGGAAGCCTACTGAAGCAAGAGGGGCAGGAGGTCGAGAAGCTTCTTATGAAGAACGACCCTGAAGACGGCGTGCAAGGTATGGCAACCCTATGGAAGCTCACACAGGCTATCACGGCACACGCCCGGGAACTTACCCCGGAGAGAAGCCGAGATTTACATGAGATTTCGGGTCGCCTCATGAATCGTGTTAAGTTACAAGCCTGATTTATTTTATTCTCTCTCGCGCAAATAGAATGTGCGAGAGGGGAAATTTGGTGAATCCGGTATAAGCCGGTACAGGAGGTTGCAACGTATCTCCGCACCAACAAGCGCAGTCGGTACAGATTTTCCTTCCACTTTGAGCCATCCGACAAAAATAAAAATGACTGAAACGATGGAGGTTTAGAATTGCACCAGAGCATTCCCGCGACACGGTCATGCCGTTGGGCGAAAACGTAAAGCGCATAATTTTTAAAAAAGACAACATGAAACCTACAAAACAACAGTTTCAAATGGCTCGCCATGAATTACTTGCCACTGCTAATTGTTACGAACCTGTAAGGCGCAAGGTGCTTCGTGGTGTATTTTACGATAATCAGCTCGGATGCTTCCGGTGGATTGGTAAAGCATACGACTACTCGTATAGCATGCCATGACACATTCGTGTACGTTCGTAATCATTCGTATACCACCGTATACCACCGTATACCACCGTATACCTATAATGATAATGAT
>QWCK01004494.1_pt1 | contig 13664 bp, 9 predicted proteins | sample 1972571 | NCBI WGS metagenome assembly QWCK01 (sample SAMN09866710, study PRJNA288562) | Human gut metagenome isolate term2_stool, whole genome shotgun sequencing... | isolation source: gut | host: Homo sapiens | place: USA: California
GGACGGCAACTTTCCCGCCGAGAGCATGGGGAAGGACGCCATTGTCGTGCGCGCGGACGGCCACGGCGTGGCGGAGCTTCTGGACGCAGTTTTGGCGCTGGTGCCGCTGGACCAGTATGCGGAGCAGCCGGCGGCACTGATGGAGGTCGTGCCGGGCGATCCGTGTGTCCCGGTGATCTGGGACGAATACAAGGCATTGTTGGACGCGCATGGGGAAGATTCACAGAGGATTCAGATGCTGGAACGCTTTGCCTTTTATGAGCGCGCCAAAAAAGCCTATGCCGTCGTTGCCACGGGCGAAACCGCCATCTATGCAAATATCCTGCTGAAAAAGGGCGTGGTACAATGAGCGGAAAAACAACTGTCCTTGCCTTTGATTTCGGAGCTTCCAGCGGCCGAGCCGTCAAAGCGGTGTACGACGGTGCGGCGCTTTCTTACGAAGAGGTGCACCGTTTTGAGAATTGCCCACGGGAAAAGGACGGACGCCTGCGCTGGGACTTTTCCGCACTGATGGATGAGGTGCGCACAGGGCTGGGAAAGGCGGGCGCGGTCGACAGCATCGGCTTCGATACCTGGGGTGTGGATTTTGGTCTGCTGGGCAAAAACGGAACATTGCTGGAAGACCCGGTGCACTACCGCGACGGCCGCACTGCCGGAATGGTGGAGCAGGCGTTGCGTACAATGGACGCCCGGACGCTCTATGGGGCAACGGGCAATCAGATCATGGCCATCAACACACTGTTCCAGCTGCTGGCCGTAAAAGAGCAAGCGCCGGAGGTGTGGCGCAGGGCGAAGCGGCTGCTGTTTATGCCGGACCTGTTCATCCATGCACTGTGCGGGGCGCAGGTGTGCGAGAGGACGATCGCCTCCACAAGCCAGATGCAGGACGCGCGCACCGGCGCATGGGACAGGGACGTGCTGGCCGCGTACCGTATTCCGGAAAGGATGTTCGCGCTGTCCGTACCCAGCGGCACCGTGGTGGGTGCGCTTGAGAACGGCGCGAAGGTGGTGGCGGTGGCGGGCCATGATACCCAGTGCGCGGTGGCGGCATTGCCCACACAGGCGCGGGACACTGCGTTCCTTTCCTGTGGGACATGGAGCCTGCTGGGGTGCGAGCTGGACGCGCCGGTGCTCACGGAAAAGAGCATGCGGCTGGGCCTTTCCAACGAACTGGGGGCCAATGGCCGCGTGAACTATCTGAAGAACATCATCGGCCTGTGGCTCATCCAGGAGAGCCGCCGGGCGTGGCGGCGGCAGGGGCGGGAGTATTCCTATGCGGAGCTGGAGAGCCTTGCGCTCGAGGCCGCGCCGCTGCGCTGCTTCATCGACCCGGACGATCCGGCGTTTACGCCGCCGGGAGATATCCCGGCCCGCGTGCGGGAATACTGCGCGGCCACAGGGCAGTATGTACCGCAAACCGTGGGAGAGGTGATGCGCTGCATCTACGAAAGTTTGGCACTCAAATACCGGTTTGCGCTGGGCCGGCTGGAGGCGGCAACGGGCAGGCGCTTTGCGGCGCTGCACGTTCTGGGCGGCGGCGCAAAAGACGGCCTTTTGTGCCGCATGACGGCGGACGCTACGGGCCTGCGCACAGCAGCCGGCCCGGTGGAGGCCACGGCTTTGGGCAATATCCTCATCCAGCTTGTGGCGTTGGGCATGCTGCCGTCCATTGATGCGGGACGGCGGCTCATTGCAAAAACAGAACGTGTGACGGAATATCTGCCCGGAGACACGGCCGCATGGGACGCGGCCCATGTACGGTATGAGGACCTGCTGCGGCGCGGCGGGAAAACAGAAAAATAACAAAAGATAAGGGAGAGAATGAGATGTTGTATCCGAAAATCGGGATCCGCCCGGTCATCGACGGCCGCTGGGGCGGCGTGCGCGAAAGCCTGGAGAACCAGACCATGACGATGGCGAACAATGCTGCGAAGCTCATCAGCGGAACGCTGCGCTACCCGGACGGCAAGCCGGTGGAGTGCGTCGTTGGCTGCACCACCATCGGCGGAGGCGCAGAGGCCGCGCGCGTAGCCGAGCAGTTCAGCACGCAGAACGTGGTGGCCACACTGTCCGTCACACCCTGCTGGTGCTACGGCACAGAGACGTTCGACATGGACCCGAAGACGATCAAGGCTGTGTGGGGCTTCAACGGAACCGAGCGCCCGGGCGCGGTGTATCTGGCCGCTGTGATGGCCGCGCACGCTCAGCGCGGTCTGCCTGCATTTTCCATTTACGGGCACGACGTGCAGGACGCGTCGGATACGACGATCCCCGCCGACGTGGCCGAAAAGATCCTTCGTTTTGCGCGCTGCGCCGTGGCCGTGGGCTGGATGAAAAACAAGGCCTATGTGAACTTGGGCGGTGTCGCAATGGGCATTGCGGGCAGCTTCTGCGACGCGGAGCTGTTCCAGAAATATTTCGGGATGCGCGCCGAATGGGTGGACATGACGGAGATCGTGCGCCGCATCACGCTGGGGATTTACGATGCGGAGGAATACGAACGGGCGCTGGCCTGGGTAAAGGCCAATTGCCGCGAGGGCTTTGACTGCAACGCGGGCAAAAACCTGCCTGAGGTCATTACCAGGTCCAAGGTCGTGCCCGCGGATAAGGACTGGGAGTTCATCACCAAGATGACGATGGTGATGCGGGATATCCTGTACAGCAACCCGAAGCTGGACGAGCTGGGCTGGCACGAGGAAGCGCTGGGCCGCAACGCGGTGGCAGGCGGCTTCCAGGGGCAGCGCCAGTGGACAGACTGGCTGCCCAACGCGGATTTTTCCGAGGCCATCCTGGCCGGCACTTTCGACTGGAACGGCCCGAAAATGCCCACGCCCTTTGCAACGGAGAACGACACCTGCAACGGTGTGTCCATGCTGCTGGGCACGCTGGTCTCCAACACCGCGCCCTGCTTCCATGACGTGCGTACCTATTGGAGCCCCGAGGCCTGCGAGCGTGTGACAGGCCGGCGGCCGGAGGGAGTGGCAAAGGATGGATTCATCCACCTCATCAACTCGGGCGCGACAGCCCTGGACGGCAGCGGCGCGTGCCGGAACGAGGCGGGCGATAATGTGATGAAGCCCTTCTGGGAGATGAAAGACGAGGACATCAAGGCCTGTACGGACGCAACGGACTGGTGCCGCGCGAATTACGAGTATTTCCGCGGCGGCGGCTTCTCCAGCCATTTCCGCTGCAAGGCGGAGATGCCTGTCACCATGCTGCGCTACAACATCGTGGACGGCGTCGGCCCGGTGCTGCAGATCGCCGAGGGCTGGACGGCCAATCTGCCGGACGAGGTGCACGATACCATTGATGTGCGTACAGACCGCACCTGGCCCACGACTTGGTTCGCACCGCGCCTGACGGGAGAGGGCGCGTTTAAGGACGTGTACAGCGTGATGGCGAACTGGGGCGCGAATCACGGCGTGACGGTGTACGGTCATGTGGGCGCAGACCTGATCACGCTGGCCAGCATGCTGCGCATCCCGGTGACCATGCACAACGTGCCGCAGGAAAAGGTGTATCGCCCTCATGCCTGGGCAAGCTTTGGCACACAGGACACACAGGCCGCGGATTACGCCGCGTGCAAGTTCTACGGTCCGCTGTATAAATAAGTATGTCAAAGAACGGCCGGTTCCGCGGGGAGCGGGCCGTTCGTTTTATTAGGGCAACACCGCACAATTCACGGCTGATGCCTTAAGGGTCGTCTCGCTTGCAGCTTTTCCGGCATCTGTCACAAAAATGCTCGCGAATACACAAAGTATTCGCTGCGCTTTTTGTTTAACCTGCCAAAAAATCTGCCGGCGCGATTCGACACTTAGAATTGTGCGGTATTGCCTTAGGATAAATTTGAGGCGTGGGGTATGGAAACAGAAAAGGATTTGAAGTGATCCTTTGCTTTTGTGCGCAGCAGTATTGGGGGGCACGGTTTGCCGTAAAGACAGGGAAAAACGTTATGCCAGCTTTCGCAGGGAATGCCGCACATTCTGAAAACAGTGATTTGCAGCCTCGTTTTCCCGCAAGGGAAAGGTTGTACTTTGAACAAAAAGCAGATATCATTGTAGTGGCGGTATCGGGGACCACAATGCATGGAGGGCCCGTTTGGAAGCATTCAGTACAGTAAGTGCGGCCGGATGCCTCGGAGAGCAGAGGAGATATGACAATGAAAAAGAAAAAGCATGCCCGCTGGAGATGGTATGAGATCCTGCTGGTTGGGGCGCTGCTGGGCCTGGCGGTGTGCAGTACCGCGTGGCTTACGTCGTATTGGGGACAGATGCGGGCCGCGCAGCAGACGTTTGAAAAGCTGGCGCAGGCCGTTCGTGCCGCCGCGCCGCAGCCGGAGGAAGAACGGGGCGAGGTGTGGCAGAAAGGCGTAGAGACGCTGCAGGCCCAAAACAGAGACTGCCTGGCCTGGCTGTACAGTGCGGATACGGGGCTGGATTATCCCGTGATGTATACGCCGCAGCAGCCGGAATATTATCTGCGCAGAGATTTTGAAGAACAGTACTCTTTGGCGGGCACGCCGTTTTTGGATGTGCGCAGCAGCCCGGCGGACAGCAGGAACCTTATCATCCACGGACATAATATGAAAGACGGGAGTATGTTCGCACCGCTGCGTTTTTATCTGGAAAAAGAGTATGGCCTGGAGCACTCATCCTTTGAACTGTCCTTTGCGGACGGTGTGCGGCGATATGCATTGATGGCGGTGCTTCATATAGAACTGACGCCGGAGAATGTAGAGCAATATTACAAACAACCGCAGACACAGGAGGCATTCGAAGCTTTTGTTGAAATGCTGGAACAGGAATCGCTTTATTGCGGCGGCGCCGGTGCGCAGTGGGGCGAACAGCTTTTGACGTTAAGCACCTGCGACAACCAGAGGGACAATGGCCGTATTCTGGTGGTCGCCCGTGAGACAAAGTGATGTGAATTGCTGTAGAACGATGAAGTAAAAGGCGGCAGACTGCCAATTGAAAAATCGAATCTTGTTGTGTTCAGAAATTTTAGATGGAGAGAGAAAGCCAATTGAAATCCGCATCTGCGGAACAGACTGTTGAAAAAGGCAAAGAAGTAAAAGAAGCGTCCGGGGAAAAGCTGGCGGTGGCAAAGCCTTGCATCTTTGCGCGGCAAAGTGCAGGCCACGCGGCGAATGCCGCCAAAAAGGGGTGGGGGACCGCACCCGCAGGCGCGTGTGGGAGCGGTGCGCCCCCCTTGCGGACAATCGCGCTGAAAGCGCGGCTCTTAGCGCGCAGACGCCCCCGCAGGGCCAGTGCCGAGGCATGTGCAGAGCGAAGCGGCCGCCGAAGGCCGCCGTGCGCGGCGAATGGAGCCAAAGGCCCTGTCCGCAGGCAGCTTTTTCGACAAGCTGCTCTGCATCTGCAGAAAACCGGACACAGAAGGATAAAGATAAAGCACGGCAGCCCCTCGGAGCAATGTTCCAAAGGGCTGCCGTGCTTTATCGGGTAAAAATAAATTTTGAATTCACTTTGAAGCGGGTGAAGTCGTTGCCTACACCAATATTGCTGTACGGAGCTTTTTTGCGGGTTTTATACGGGAAGCCTGTTGCAGCACTCTGTGTGCTGTCCATTCCGCAAAACGCATGAACGCCGTTTACAGCACCACGCCGTCCTTAAAAATAGAGATCTCTCGGTATCCTTTCTGCTCGGTGCGGGTCTGTTTCCCGGAGGCGACGTCCAGCACCAGCGCGTACAGCGCCGCGCCCGCTTCCCCGATGCTCTGCGAACCGTCTGCTATCGTGCCCGCGTTGAAGTCGATCCAGCCTTTTTTCTTTTCCGCAAGCGGCGTGTTGGTGGCGATTTTCAGCGTGGGGGCGGGCGCGCCGAAGGGCGTGCCGCGGCCTGTGGTGAACAGCACCAGCTGTGCGCCCGCCGCCGTGAGCGCCGTAGCCGAGACAAGGTCGTTGCCCGGACCGTTCAGCAGGTTCAGTCCCCGGGCGTGTACCTGCTCGCCATAACCGACCACGTCAACAATGGGCGCGCTGCCGCCTTTTTGCACGCACCCGCAGGATTTGTCCTCCAGCGTGGTGATGCCGCCCTGCTTGTTGCCCGGGCTTGGGTTTTCGTACACGGTTTCTCCGTGGGCCAGAAAATATTCCTTAAATCCATTCAGCATGGACGCGGCTTTATCGAAGACGGCCCGGCTTTGGCAGCGGCCCAGCAGCATGCCCTCCGCGCCGAACATTTCCGGCACCTCGGTGAGGATGGTGCTGCCGCCCCGTGCACACAGCATATCGCTGAACCGGCCCACCGCCGGGTTTGCGGTGATGCCGGAAAGGCCGTCGCTGCCGCCGCATTTCATGCCCACCACAAGCTCACAAACGGGCACGGCCTCGCGCCGGGCCTGTCCGGCGTGGGCCGCCAGTTCCGCCAGCAGCGCGCCGCCCGCCTCCATCTCGTCTTCCACATCCTGACAGGTGAGAAATTTCACCCGCGCGGGGTCATAGGGGCCGAGTTCTTCTGCAAATTGTTCATGGGTCAGATTTTCGCACCCCAGTGACAGTACCAGCACGCCGCCTGCATTGGGATGGCGCGCCAGCGCGGCCAGAAGGCGGCGCGTTTGGGCGTGGTCGGCTCCGGTCTGGGAACAACCGAAGGGATGGGGAAATGCATACAGCCCGTCGATGGAACCGGAGACAAGGCTCTGGTTCTCCGCGGCCAAGGCCTTGGCGCAGTCGTTCACGCAGCCGACGGTGGGAATGATCCAAAGTTCGTTGCGGACGCCTGCGCGCCCGTCCGCCCGGCGGTAACCTTGGAATGTTTCGGGCGGCACGGGGGACAGGGGTCGCACGTCCGGCGCATAGGTGTACTCCACCTCGCCGGACAGGTTCGTGCGCACATTGTGGGTGTGCACCCATGCGCCGGGCGGGATATCCGAAGCGGCGTGCCCGATGGGATATCCGTATTTGATGATGTTTTCGCCCGCGGCAATCTGGGCGAGCGCCAGCTTGTGTCCCTGCGGGATGTCCTCCCGCACTTGGACGGCGCGGCCCTCAAGGGAGAGCCGCGTCCCGGCGGGGATGGGGCACAGCGCGACGGCTACGTTGTCGGCCGGGTGGATGCGGATGCATTGCGGCATATCGGGCCTCCTCCTTTACACTGCGGGACGGGCCAGGCACGCGGCGAAAGCCGCGCGGGCGCCTTCGGTACGGATGCGGCGCAGGTTTTCCGCAGCGGCCTGCTCAAAGCCGGGCACCAGCGTCAGGTCCTGTCCCCACATTTTTTCATTCGTCATCACGTCATGCACCAGCGTTTCGTCCGAAACGCCGCGGCGGCTGTAATAGAATTCCAGCACCCAGCGGTCATCGCTGACGGTGTATTCGTTGCCCTTCGGCCGGCGGCATACAAGCCCCTGTTCCGTCAGGGCCTGGATATCGCTGGAATAGAAAGCGATGTATGCGGCGAAGCTCATCGCAAGGCACGGGGGCAGCTTTCCGGCCGTTTGTGCATATTCCAGCAGGCTGGGCATATTGCGCGCGCGCCACTTGGAGGTGGAGTTCAGCGTGATGCTCATCAGCTCGTGGTTGATGAACGGGTTGTTGAAGCGGTCCTGCACGGCGGCCGCGAAGGCTTCCAGATCCTGCCTGTCCAGCGGCAGCGTGGGGATGACTTCCTCGTGAAGCATGCGGTTCATGAAGCCCAGGATCACATCGTCCTGCATGCAGTCGCGTACAATGTCGTACCCGGCCAGATACGCCCCAAGCACAAAGCCTGTGTGCGCGCCGTTGAGGATGCGCACCTTGCGTTTTTTGTAGGGCGTCACATCGGGCACCACGGGGCAGTTCAGTCCTGCGGCCCGGAATGGCAGCTTTTCCGCCAGCCATTCGGGCCCTTCGATATTCCACACGCCGAACACCTCGCCCACGTCGATGAGCGCGTCCCGGTAGCCGTTCTCCTCCTCCAGCCGAGCGGCCTCGGCGGCGTCGCGAATGCGGCCGGGTACGATGCGGTCCACCAGCGTGGAGCAGAAGGTGCAGTCCCCGTTCACCCAGCGGGCAAAGCCTTCCTCCAGCCCCCACTGCTTTATGTATTGGTTCACACAGCGCAGCAGCTCCTTGCCGTTGTTGTCGATGAGCTCGCAGGAGAGCACCACCACGCCGGGCCTGCCCGCTCTCCAGCGGTGCAGCAGAACCTGTGTCAGCTTTGCGGGAAAGGAAGCGGGCGGACAGTCCTCAAGGCGGCACGAGGGGTCGTACACGATGCCCGCCTCGGTGGTGTTGGAGACGATGTATTCCAGCGCTTCGCCGGCGGCTACATCCATCATGGCCTCGTAATCCTGTTTTTCATAAGGGTTCAGGCAGCGGCTCACCGAGGAGATGACGCGCTTTGCATCCACCTTTTCGCCGTTCTGCCGTCCGCGCAGGTACAGCGTGTACAGGCCCTCCTGCCGGTTGATGAGCTGCGTCAGCCCCTGGGCGATGGGCTGCACCAGAACGCATTTCCCGTTCCAGCCCGCCTTTTCGTTGGCCATGTCGAACCAGTAGTCCGCAAAGGCGCGCAGAAAATTTCCCTCGCCGAACTGCAGCACGCGCTCGGGCGCGTTTTTCAGCAGATAGCCGGTATATCCGGCCTTTTCAAGTGTCTCATAGCACAGTTGTTCCATTTTTGCTTCGCTCCTTTTTGATGAATTCAGGGGCAGAACGCCCCGGATGCACGGTAATAGGCAAGGCTGCTTTTGAAGATCACACGGCTTTCCACGTAGTGGACGCCGGCCGGGGGCTGTATCCCGCGCAGCACGAAATCACCCATGAGCCGGGCAGCCAGATATCCCTGCTGCGCCGGGTCCTTATAAAGAATGTTCTGCACAAGGCCCTCCTCCATGTTGCGGACAGTCTCGCCGAACAGGTCGCTGGCAACGACGCGTACCTGCCCTGCCCGGCCCATTTGGGCGACAGCATCCGCCAGCAGCACGCTCAACCGTGCGCTGACGCTGAATGCGCCGGAAATACGTGCGTCTTCCGCAAGTGTCCGTCTCAGGCGCAGCGCCAGCTCCTGCTTGTCATGATAGCCGTCGGCCCTGACCAGAGTAAGCGGAACGCTGTTCTCCCGCAGATATGCTTCAAATCCGGCCGCCATCCGGTAGTGGGAGGGCGTGTGCGCGTCCCCCGCGCACAGCAATACCGCATCGCCGGGTGAAAGCTGCGCGCTCAGAAGCTCGGCGGCGATACGGCCGGCCATGTCGTGGTCCGCCTGCACGCAGGCGATGCGGCCGCAGCCTTCCGCGTCGTCACAGGCGAAGAACACAGGCGCCCCTGCGCTGCTGTACCGCTGTACCGCCCGCCGGGCAGTGTCCTCCGTGGGGCCGACGGTGAGCAATGCGTCTATTTTTCCCCCGTACTGCTCAAAGCAGGCGTTCAGCGTTTCGGCCTGGCCGCGCTCTGTGCCGGGATAATAGGGCAGCTCCAAAACTTCCAGGTTGTAGTCGTCCAGCTCGGCCATGCAGCGGCGAAACCCGTGCCACACGCTGCCGTAAAAATAGGAGTTTTCTTCCTGTGGGCCGGGAAACGCGGCCGCGATGCGCAGCGCGCTGCGCTTGAGCGCGGACGCGGCGGAATTGGCGCGGTAGCCGCGCCGTGCGCACAAATCCAATATCTGTTGGCGCGTTTGCTCGGAAAGGCCTTTTTTGCCGTACAGCGCCCGGTGGACGGTGCCGGTAGAAACGCCCGCCTCGGCGGCGAGTTCTTTGATGGTCACACGGTGCTCCATGATCCTGCTCCTTTTGCGGCACGGTTCCTACAATGCGCAGATAAAACGTTTTAGTAAAAATCTTGCTTTTATCATAACAGGCAAAGCGGCGATATGCAAGAGGAACAATGTAAATTTCTCACACATAGGCTGAATGCCAAAGCAAAGGAGAGCTTCGGAAAACGACCGTTTTGCAGAAAAGATTCCCGTTTTGCGGCCGCGCCCATGTGCCGGTTTGCGAAATGCTGCGGGTGTTTACTACGCAAATCTGTAATTTTATTATGGCTGCGGATACCGCGTCATGGTATAATAACCTCAAAGTTGCCGCTTGCGCGGCTGCGCGTGTGCAAGGCACACGTCCCTGTGCTAACGCACAGGGCTTTGAGAACATTGAACCATGCAAAACCGCAGCACGTGCGGTTTTGTTGGGGCCGCTGCGCGGCGTCATGGTATAATATGTTCGGTCAGCGAATGCGAGCCGCAGGCGAAGCATGAGTTTAGCGGCATAGATACCCTGTTTCTTAGTGAACACGCGCGGTACGCGAAGTGGGAGCTTAGAAATATGCCATAACCTCAAAGCCGCCGCTTGCGCGGCTGCGCGTGTGCAAGGCACACGCCCCCTGCGCTGGCGCACAGGGCTTTGAGAACATTGAACCATGCAAAACCGCAGGAGGTGCGGTTTTGTTGAGGCCGCTGCGCGGCGGCATGGTGTAATTAATAACAAGGGACGGCTGGGCACCGGGAAATGGAGCGGATGACCAATGAAAAAGTGGAAATCCTTTTCGGATTGGAGGCTGCGCACCAAGCTGTTTTTTATCCTTGCGCTGTGCCTTGTCGTCAGCATGCTGTTGTCGGTATACAATATGTTCCATATCTCCCGTGCGTATGACAGGGAGCTTTACGGCGCTCTTTCCAATTTTTTGTCGCTTTCCGTCACCGAGATCGGCTATAAGCTCGATAACGTTCAGCAGATGACAACGGACCTCGGCCAGGACAGCCAGATACAGACATACCTGTCCCACAACAAAGACGCATCCCGCGCGTTTTCCAGCGAATACAACGCACTGTATTATCTGGTGCAGGATTACTATAAGAAAAACCGTGTCAATTGTGTTTCCAACATCACGCTGTATACGGGGAATTTTACGCTCCGCTCCAACACGTCCGCCAACGTGTATGTGCCGGATGAAGTTTACAAGGATTTATATGAGGCGGCGCTGGGGGCGAATGGCGCAACGGTGTGCGTCACGGATTATTCCCGGGACTACGGCCTGTTTTTTGTCAAAGCGATCCGCCGCATCGAAAACCTTCGCTTGGATACGCTGGGCATCGAGGTCGTGCAGGTGGATCTGGAAAAACTGGTGAAGTCCAGTGTGTCGCTCAACCAGTACGACAACGTTATCTTTGTTTTAACGCGGCCCCAGGATGGCGCGGTGATGTATTCTTCCGCGGGCGAAGCCGGGCCTCAAACGCTGCCCACGCTGGACACCGAAAGCCGATGGGATATCTGCAAGCTGGACAGCGTGAAATATTTTGTCACGGCGGACGGCAGCGCGGATTATCCGTGGGATTATCTCTGTCTGGTGCCCTACAACGAAATATATGCGTCCATCCGCGACGCGCTGCTTTTCTGCATCCTGTTTTTCCTCGCGGGCATCGCGCTCACCTTTCTGGTTTGCCACTTTCTTGTGGACCGTATTACGCGCCGCTTTGCAAAGCTTATCAGCCAAATGGACCAGTTTGCCAAGTATACGCCCGATATGGTGCTGCCGGTGGACGAGTTCTCCGGGGAAGAGCGGGAGGCGGGCGACGAGGTCGGCATGCTCAGCCGTCATTTCAGCCATATGGCGCGGGAAATAGACGGTCTGATCCAGACGGACTACACCAACCGCATCCTGCTGCGGGAGGCCCAGCTGAAGGCGCTGGAAGCGCAGATCAATCCGCATTTTCTGTACAATACGCTCAGCGCGATCAACTGGCGGGCCAAGATGCGCGGCGCACAGGAGATATCGGATATGGTGGAGGCCCTGAGCAATCTTTTGCGCGTTACGCTGAACGACGACAGCGGGCTGATCCCATTGGAGCAGGAGCTCTCTCTGGTGCAGTCTTATATCGTGATACAGCGCATCCGTTTTGACGAGACGCTGGATTACAGGCTGGCGGTGGAGGCGGACGAGCTGAAAGACGTTTTGATTCCAAAGCTGACGCTTCAGCCGCTCATTGAAAACGCCATCCGCTACGGTCTGGAACAATCCACTCAGATTTGCCGCGTGCAGCTGAGCGTCCGGCGGCAGGGCGCGCAGCTTGTGCTGCTGGTGCAGAACGACGGTTCTCTGTATGAGGACGATTTGCTGGAAAAGCTGCGCCAGAAAACCGTGACGCCCCACGGCTATGGGATCGGGCTTTTGAATATTGAAAAAAGGCTGGAATTCGCCTTTGGAAAAGAAGCGGGACTGGAGCTTTACAACGAAGACGGAATGGCCACGGCGCGCATTACGATACCTTGCCGTGTGAGCTGAAAAAGCGGTATTGTGACGGAGGGGAGAGCAAATGCTGAAACTGCTGGTTGCAGACGACGAACGGATCCTACGGGAGGCGGTATGCTATCTCATCGATTGGAAAAGCATCGGCATCGAGCTGGCGGCAAGCTGTAAAAACGGCCGGGAGGCTTATGAAGAAGCCTGCAGGACAAAGCCGGATATCATTCTGACCGATATCAAAATGCCCGGCCTTTCCGGGCTGGACCTTGTGGAAAAGCTCTCGGAGCCGGGCCGGGTGCTGGAGTTCATCCTGCTGACGGGTTATGCGGATTTTGAGTACGCGCACCGCGCGCTCTCCCACCGGGTGCACCACTATCTGCTTAAGCCTTGCAACGAACAGCAGATCATTGAAGCGGTACAGCAGGCGGCACAGTCCATCTACACGCGCCGCCAGCTGCAGCAAATGGAGCCGACCTGTGCGGGTGTGGCGCGCCCTGAATACAGCGAGACGGTGCAAAAGGTCGTGGACTATCTGGAAAAGCACTACAGCGACGCCGCGCTGTCACTCAAAGGCCTGGCGGCCAATTACCTGTTTATGAACCCGGATTACGTGAGCCGCCAGTTCCTGCAGCAGACGGGCTACCGTTTTGTGGATTATCTGCTGGCGCTGCGCATCCGCAAAGCGCAGTGGCTTCTGGTGAACGGCGTGCCGCCGCAGCAGGTTCCCGAGCGGGTGGGTTACAGCGCGAATCCTCAGTATTTTGTCCACCTGTTCTCCAAGGCGACGGGGATGACGCCGCGGGAATATGCGCAGGCGCTGCGCATTGAGCCATAAAGAAAAAACAACACAAACAGCTCCCCCCGCACCGGGCGTTCGCCTTCGTGCGGGGGGAGCTGTTTGTTGAAGCAAAGCAGAGTATATCAGCAGTCTTTGCAGGCCTGTGTGCCGTATTCCCGCAGCATCCGGGCATAGGCACGATAAGTTTCCAGCGTGGTGCCGGGGGGTGTTTGATGGTCCATCGCAGGCAGATACCGCCCGCTGCGGATGACGGGCAGAAGACGCTCGAATTCCCGGCGCACGGCGTCCGGCCCTTCGAACATGCACATCTTGTCAAACCCGCCGATCATCAGGAAATCCGGATATTCCCGGCGTATGGCGGCCACGTCCACGCCGGACTGGCGCTCCAGGGGCAGGATGCCCTCAACGCCGGCTCCGCGGAACCACGGCACCGCCCGTGTGACGTCACCATCAGAATCCACGAACACACGGGTGCCGTGTTTTTTGATCTCCGGAATCAGGCGCTGGTAATATGGCTTGATGAACTCATTGAAAAGTTCTTCGGAAAGCATGGGCCCGTGGTTATAGCTCATGTCCTCGGCAATGGTCATAAAATCCGGCTTCATATAACGGGCCAGCGCGTCCACCTGCGCGATCTGCCATTCCAGCAGATCTTCGCAGATGCGGTGATACAGCTCCGGCTGGTCA
>QWCK01004495.1_pt1 | contig 13662 bp, 14 predicted proteins | sample 1972571 | NCBI WGS metagenome assembly QWCK01 (sample SAMN09866710, study PRJNA288562) | Human gut metagenome isolate term2_stool, whole genome shotgun sequencing... | isolation source: gut | host: Homo sapiens | place: USA: California
TAGGGGGAAGGTGCCCCCGCAGGGGGCGGATGAGGGTGGGTATCGTGGGTGCGGAGGCCATCGAACGGGCGGATGGGGACATCCGCCCCTACGCAGGGTTACGACGGCTTTTGTAGGGGCCGCTGTCCCCAGCGGCCCGTCGACAACGTATGCACCCCCGTGGTCCCCCTCATCCGTCACGGGCTTACGCCCGCGCCACCTTCTCCCAGGAGAAGGCTTTTATTTTGTTTCTGTTCACATCAATGGCGCGAATACACGCAGAATGCTTCGATAGAGCTGGAGGAGGATGTTCAAATGGCGGAAGCGGCGCAGGGTGATGGGCTCGCTGAGGGTCAGGGTGTCCTGAAAATCCCGCTCAATATCGTGGATGCAGGGGGCATCGCACAGCCAAACGCCGTCCTCAAAGTGGAGAAACAGGCTGCGGTAGTCCAGGTTCACCGTGCCCACCGTGGCGAAGCGGCCGTCCACCACAAAGTTTTTGGCGTGGATGAAGCCGGGGGTGTACTCATAGATGTGGACCCCGGCATCCAGCAGGGGGGGATAGTGGGCCCGGGTCACCTCGAACACATAGCGCTTGTCCGGGATGTGGGGGGTGATGAGATACACGTCCACCCCGGACTTGGCGGCGTTGCACAGGGCGGTGTTGGTGGCCACGTCCACGATGAGGTAGGGGGTGGTGATATAGATATACTTCTTGGCCCGGGCGATCATGTTCAGATAGACCGACTGGCCCACCGCCTCCTGGTCTAGGGGGGTATCGGTGTAGGGCTGGACATAGCCTGTCCAGGGGCGCACCGGGGCGGCGGGGGGGCGGAAGCGGTCAAAGTTCTCCTCCAGCGCGGCGCAGTGGTCCCACATGGACAGAAACATCACCGTCATGGACCACACCGCGTCCCCCTCCAGCAGGATGGCGCTGTCCTTCCAGTGGCCGAAGCGCTCCTTCTGGTTGATATACTCGTCGGCCAGATTGATGCCCCCGGTAAAGCCCACCTTTCCGTCGATGATCATCAGCTTGCGGTGGTCCCGGTTGTTCAGCCGGGGGGTCATGATGGGGCGGAAGCGGTTGAATACCCGACACTGGATGCCTCGGGCCATCATCTGCTGGTCATAGTGCCGGGGCAGGGTGAACATACAGCCCATGTCGTCGTATAAAAGGCGTACCTCCACCCCCTGGGCGGCCTTCCGCTCCAGCACGGCCAGAATACTGTCCCAGAACACCCCGGGTTGGATGATGAAGTATTCCAGAAAGATATACCGCTGGGCCTTCTCCAGCTCCGCCAGCATCCGGGGGAAGGCCAGGTCGCCCAGGGAGAAATATTCCGCCACCGTGTTGGTATAGGCCGGGCAGGCGGCCCGCTGTTCCAAATAGGTGGCCTGGGTGGCGGCCTCGCCCCCCAGGGGCAGCAGGTCGTCGGCCTTGAAGTCGGGCTCCAGAGCCTTAAAGGACTGGTCCAGAATGCCCTGCATCCGGCGCTGCCGCCGATTGGACACCCGGCCGCCGCCGATGAACAGATAGAAAATGCCGCCGAACACCGGGAAGGGCAGAATGACCAGCAGCCAGGCGATCTTATAGGCGGGCTCCATCCGGCTGCCCACAATGGCCAGGGCGGCGGCGATGCTCATGAGGATGCACACCCAGTAGAAATTCTGAATATGCTCGGAGAAGGTGAAGACCATCACTGCGAACAGGGCCAGCTGGATCAACAGGGAGATGGCCACCAGCACAGAGCGGTGGAACAGAAAATAGAACAGTTTTTTCAGGGAAAAGCACCTCCTTTGGCGCGGGCAGCATCAGGGCATCTGGCGCAGGGTACACTGGAGATGGCCGCGGTCCAGTTCGATCACGCCATAGGTGGTCCGGGCGGAGCCGGGGTTGAGCATCCACAGGCCGTCCTCCAGCTGCCGGCAAAGAGGGCGATGGGTGTGGCCGAAGAGGAGAATGTCCGCCTGACAGGCCCGAGCGTCGGCCACGGCGGCATCATAGCTGCCTTTGACACCCCACAGGTGCCCGTGGGAGAGGAGAATGCGCACCCCATCCAGGGTGATCTGCTTTTTCAGGGCGTGGGTGGTCCAGCCGTCGCAGTTGCCGGGGACCATACACACAGGGATGCGGGGGTAGGCATAGGACACCGCTTCGGCGTCCTCCTCCAGATCGCCCAGGTGGATGATCTGATCGGGGGCCTCGTCGGCCACGGCGGAGAGCATACCGGCCACAGACCGGTGAGAATCAGAAAAAACAAGAATTTTCAAAACGGTCACCTCTGCGCCCAAGGCGCATATACTTAGATTGAAATCGTATTGGGAGGGATACCTATGCAGGGAAAGGGAGGGACTCAAAGCGGCCCGGCCCAGGCGCTGGAGCAGAACCGGGCGGCCATCAGCAAGCTGGCCCAGTCGGGGGACGCCAGGCGGCTGATGGAGCTGCTGCGCCAGGGCGGCGGTGTGGAGCAGGCGGCCCAGGCCGCAGCGGCGGGGGACCCGGCGGCCCTGATGGCCATGATGGACCGCCTGATGCACACCCCGGAGGGGGCGGCGCTGGTGGACCGCATCGGGACCCAGGCCAAGCGGGCGGGGCTGGAATGACAAATTGAGGGGGTGGCCGGCCTGTGGCGGAGCTGGAGGAAAAACTGAATGCCATTTTGGGCAACCCGGACGCCATGGGGCAGATCATGGCGCTGGCCCGCTCCCTGAATGGGGGAGGGGACAGCCCGGCGGAGCAGAGTACCCCGCCGCCGGAGCCGGGAGAGAGTCCTCCGCCGTCTCCGGCATCTCAAATGGGAACCCCCGACCTGTCCGCCCTGCTGGGGGAGATGGACCCCAGACTGATGCAGCTGGGACTGAGTCTGATGAAAAACTGCAGGGAGCGGGATGACCGGAATGCCGCCCTGCTGCGGGCCCTGCGGCCTTTTGTCCGGGAGGAGCGCCGGGCGGGGCTGGATCGGGCCCTGCAGATCGTGGGGGTGACACGGATCATCCGGGCGGCCCTGGAAACCATGGGCGGAAAGGGGGAGGAGGGCCGTGTATAACCGCTATATCCCGCAGGAGGAGGACTACATCCCCGTGGCCGAGCCCGCTCCGCCGCCCCCAAAGGCTGAAAAAACAGGGGGACAGAGCGCCCCCGGTGCCTCCCTGCTGTCTGCCCTGGGATTGGGCAACCTGTTTTCCGGGGCGGAGGGCCTGGTGAGCCGCCTGCTGCCGGACGGCGTGGACGCGGGGGACATTCTGCTGCTGCTCATCGTCCTCTATCTGCTGGCGGAGGGGGACGACCTGGACCTGGTGATCGCCCTGGGGCTGACCCTGGTACTGGGATTGGGGAGCGGAAAGGAGAGGGGGAAGGATAGCACACAGGGCGGCACAGTGGCCGCCCCGTAGGTGTCTGAAAATTACGTTACATTGTGCAGGGACGTGCCGTCGGGCAAAGAGAAGGCAGCGGCGGCGTTATAGGCCGTGGTGATGGGGGAGAGGGCGGACAGGCGATAGGTCAGCGTCCCTGTCTCCTCTGCCTCCGCCTGGACCAGCAGACCGCTGTCCAGCCCGATCCAATAGCGCTCGGTGCGCTGGGGGTCGTCCAGGCGGACCTCCACATAGATGCAGGACAGGCCCTCCAGCTGGCGGTAGTCGGCGGCGACGATGGCGCTCTGCCGCAGCTGAAGCACCGTCTCATAGGTGGGGATGTGCTGGGCCAGGTCGGCGGACAGGCCGTCCGCCGGGGCGGTCTGGTACTGCTGGGAGCCGTCGTACCAGTAATAGAGCTTGCCCCCGCCGGTGAGGTCGTGGCGCACCGCCCCGGAGGGGAGCGCCTGGCGCACGTGGCACCAGTCGCCGTCGCACCACACCTGTACGGCGGTGGAGGAGGAGCCCCCGGTCCAGAAGGACTCCACCGTCAGCTCCCGGTAATAGCTGTCCGACCGGTCCAGGGTGGCGATGACGCTCTGGACCGTGCGGGGGGTGACCTCCACCCGCTGGTAGACATTGGAGGGGGAAAGAGAGCCGTCGGAGGTGTCGCTGCCGCTGCCGCTGGTATCGGCCAGCACCACACGGGGTGTGTTCAGGGCCACCAGATTGCGGCCAAAGCTGACCAGCATAGCTCCGGCGATGAGAGCCACCACGGCCAGGGTGACCAACAGCCGTTTCTTGGGTTCCATATCCTTTTCTCACCTCGCCCCCGACAGGAAGACTTGAATTTATACGCCGAAGGGTTCCGGCGGCTGGGGCAGCTGGCCGAAGTGCCACTGGATGGCATCCACGATGCGGCGGCAGGCCTGACCGTCGCCGTAGGGGTTGACGGCGTGGGCCATCTTGTGATAGGCATCCGGGTCAGACAGCAGCTCGCTGGCCATGCGGAAGATATCCTCCTCCTCCACACCGGCCAGGCGGACGGTGCCGGCGGCCACGGCCTCGGGGCGCTCGGTCTCCTTGCGCAGCACCAGCACGGGGCGGCCCAGGGCGGGGGCCTCCTCCTGCAAACCGCCGGAGTCGGTCATCACCAGATAGCACCGGGCCATCAGGTTGTGCATCTCGTCCACGGACAGGGGGGCGATGAGGTGGATGCGGGGGTGACCGTCCAGATACTTGTGGGCGGCCTCCTGCACCACGGGGGACAGGTGAACGGGATAGACCAGCTCCACCTCGGGGAAGGCATCGGCCACCCGGCGCAGGGCGGTCATGATGTTGGTCATGGGCTGGCCGTAATTCTCCCGCCGGTGGCAGGTGATCAGAATGATCTTTTTGCCCTGATAGTCCAGCTGATTCAGAATATCTTCTGCAAAGGTGAAGTCCTTTACAACTGTGGTCTGGAGGGCGTCAATGACGGTGTTGCCAGTGAGAAAGACGTTCTTGGTGATGTTTTCCCGGGCCAGGTTGTCCCGGTTGGCGGTGGTGGGACAGAAGTGCAGGTCGGCCAGGGAGCCCACCATCTTCCGATTCATCTCCTCGGGGAAGGGGGACCACTTGTCATAGGTGCGCAGACCGGCCTCCACATGGCCCACGGGGATCTTGTGATAGAAAGCGGCCAGGGCCCCGGCGAAGGTGGTGGAGGTGTCCCCGTGGACCAGGACCAGGTCGGGCTTGGCCTGCTCCAGCACGCCATCCATGCCCAACAGGCATTTGGAGGTGATGGTGGACAGGGTCTGCCGGGGCTCCATGATATTCAGGTCATAGTCGGGCTTGAGCTTGAAAATGTTCAGCACCGAGTCCAGCATCTCCCGGTGCTGGGCGGTGACGCAGCACAGGGCCTGGATGCCCGGGCGGCACTGGAGCTCCAAGGCCAGGGGGGCCATTTTAATGGCCTCGGGCCGGGTGCCAAAAATGGTCATCACTTTGATATCGCTCATGGCGCGGTATCCTCCTTCTTATCAGAAGATTTGGGGGGCTGGGGGGCGTCGTCCTCTTCCAATTCCCGCAGGTGCTCTTCAATGGTGCTGTTGTGAGAGATGAAGATGCGGATGGCCATCCAGCCGGTGACGCACAGGGCCACCAGCAGCAGCATCGCCTTCACCACGCCGCTGGTGGTGAGGACCACGGCGGACAGGCCCAGAATGGCGCTGATGACATACAGCACGGCCACCGCCTGCTTCTGGGAAAAGCCCATGTCGATGAGCCGGTGGTGGATGTGCCCCCGGTCCGGGGTCATGGGGGACTGCCCCTTGGCCAGACGGCGGAGAATGGCAAAGCTGGTGTCGAAAATGGGCAGGCCCAGCATCAGGAAGGGGACGGCGAAGGAGATGATGGTATAGAACTTGAACAGCCCCTGGATGGACACGGTGGCCAGGATAAAGCCCAGGAAGGTGGAGCCCGTGTCCCCCATGAAGATCTTGGCCGGGTTCAGGTTATAGGGGAGAAAGCCGATGCAGGCCCCGGCCAGGGCGGCAGTGAGCACGGCCACGTCCGGCTCGGACACCGTGAGGGCGATGACCAGCAGGGTCATGGAGCTGATGGTTGACACGCCGCAGGCCAGTCCGTCCAGTCCGTCGATCAGGTTCACCGCGTTGGTGATGCCCACGATCCAGAACACGGAGATGGGGATGGACAGCCAGCCCAGTATCCAGAAGGGGTCGCTGCTGAAGATGTTGATGTTGGACAGGATATAGATGCGGCAGCCCGCGTGGACCGCGATAAGAGCGGCCACGATCTGCACCAAGAACTTGGGCTTGGCGGGCAGGGCATAGATATCGTCGAAAATGCCCAGGATCACGATGATAACGGCCCCCAGCAGCATGCCCCGGTATTGCTTGGACAGGGGCAGAAAGACCAATACGCTGAGCAGAAAACCAAAGAAAATGGCCAGGCCGCCCATGCGGGGGATGGGGTGGTTGTGCATCCGGCGGCCATCCTTGGGCACGTCCACCGCACCCACCCGAAAGGCCAGGGAGCGGACCACCGGCGTAGAGATCAGGGCCACCACCGCCGCCGCCAGCAGGGCGGCAGCGGCAGTGCCCACAACAGAAAGTTCAATGGTCATGGTAAATCCTCTTTATGTTCCAGATTCCTCATCTGCGGGGAAGGGTTCAGCGGGGCAGGAAGCCCACCTTTTTATAGACCTTCCGCAGGGTCTTGTTGGCCACATAGCCGGCCTTCTCCGCGCCCTGCTTATACACAGACTCCAGATAGGCCTTGTCGGCCAGAATGCGGGTGGCCTCCTCCCGGATGGGGCGCAGGGCCTCGATGACCGCGTCGCCCACGGCGGGCTTGAACGCGCCGTAGCCCTGGCCGTCGAACTCCCGCTCGATCTCCTCCATGGTCTTGCCGGTGACGGCGGAGTAGATGTTCATCAGGTTGGACACGCCTGGCTTGTGCTCCGGGTCAAAACGGACGCAGTGCTCGGTGTCGCTGTCGGTGATAGCCCGCTTGAACTTGCGCTGGATGTCCTCGGGCTTCTCCATCAGGAAGACGCAGCCCTCGGGGGCGGACTTGGACATCTTGGAGGTGGGGTCGGACAGACCCATGATCCGTGCGCCCGTCTTGGGGATATAGGGCTCGGGGATCTTGAACACGTCGCCATAGATGCCGTTGAAGCGCTTGGCGATGTCCCGGGTCAGCTCCACGTGCTGCTTCTGGTCGTTGCCCACGGGGACGAAGTCGGGCTGATAGAGCAGGATGTCCGCCGCCATCAGGGCGGGATAGGTGAACAGGCCGCCGTTGATATTGTCGGCATTTTTGGCGGACTTATCCTTGAACTGAGTCATGCGGGACAGCTCACCGAACATGGTGTAGCAGTTGAGCACCCAGCCCAGCTCCGCGTGGGCGGGGACGTGGGACTGGACGAACAGGGTGTTCTTCTCCGGGTCCAGGCCGCAGGCGATGTACTGGGCCAGCTGCTCCAGAGTGCGGCGGCGCAGCTTGGCGGGCTCCTGACGGACGGTGATGGTGTGCATATCGGCCATAAAGTAGTAGCAGTCAAACTCCTCGGCCCGGGCCCCCCAGTGCTTGATGGCACCCAGGTAGTTGCCCAGGTGCAGATCGCCGCTGGGCTGGATGCCGGAGAGCATTACTTTCTTTTCCTCCATGGTTGTCGGCTCCTTTAAATTCAGGCGCATCAAGAAACACGCCCGCATAGTATCGTACTATTTTACCACGGAGCGCGGCATTAAGCAATATTTAAGGTGTGTAAAGTTAGGACGATGCGAAGATACAAATACGACTGTTCAAAATAAACAAAAATCAAATAGAATATTGACAAAATACATGGAGATTGATACTATGATTTTGAAAAATAAGAGTTTGATCCCATACTCACGAGGGCAAAGGAAGGAGCAATCCAATGGGCATGTAAATTATTCGATTGGAGTAGAAAAGCGCATACGAAATCATTGTACTTGAAAGGCATAAAATGCGTCGTGTATCTGTTATTCGGTCCATCATAATTGGACTCATAGTTAGTACGATTTTACTAACCGGATGTCATTCAGAAAAAAGTGCGAATAGTTCTGCACCGGATTCCTCACGTGATCCCTATCTCAGCGAGGTCTACTTGCTAAGGTCTAACCCAGCATTTACGCTCAGTGACGTGACGGTCAATCGCGTTTTTGAAAACATCTACGATGGCGGCTTCGACGGTGACGAATATCTTGTCGTGGACTGTACAGTGGAACACAGCTTCTTCAGCGGTGTGAAGAGAGATGGTGATGCGGAATGGATCGCAGATGGTTCTCCTGTTTTCCTATGGGTCAATATAGGAAGGGACAGCGTAGGAAGGGTCCGCGAATCTGCGGTCGACCTGCTGCGCTCCCTGTTTGAAGAGGCTGATTCTGTCATTGTGTACGGACGAGAATTTGATCCGGCTGTATATAGAGACAGCCCGGATGGGTCAAAGTTTGCGGAAGAAATAGGAACGGATCACATAAGCTATACGGAGGATACGGAGGGAAAAGATATTATTGCCTTTCCTTCCAGTGTGGAACTATGTAGTTTCACTTCATGGGAGCTGCTCCCAATTATAGATGGCCGCTTTGATGCGGATTCCATGGAGAAAATTGCGTCTGAAAACCACGAGTTCATGTCCTATAATATGAACTTGAAGCCAACAGAGGGACTCCGATATTTTGAAAACGGGGATACAAAGGAGACGGTTTATTCGGCGCTGGAGCGATATGTAAATGAGGCTGAGAAGGAGGAAATAGTTCCATGAAAAGCAAGACTAGACGAGCCAGATGCATTATTCTTGTACTGATCCTGCTCCTTACTTCGAACGTATATGCGGTTGATGCTTTGAATGAAGCTACATTTACTGGGACGATTATCGTGGATGAAGAAACTGCTGAACCTTTGAATTTGGGCAAAATTGAAGTTAAAGTGTATCAGTCCAGCCCTATTGAGGTAGACGAATCTTATACTATATATGGCGATGAATACGCTTTTTCTGTTTATCCAGATGAGAATGGCGTTTTTGAATTTGATCGCCCTTCGTCCGTATTTTCGCTTACCGTGGACGTGAACTCTCTACCGGAAGGCTATGGAATAGATCATCATACTAGCATGTATTTACCGGAGATCCGTTCTGACACGTTTGCGTTATCTGCTGTAAATAGAGCGGAGGTAGTAACGGATAATTTAAAGTACCCATCGATTGTGTTATTCAATGGGGACGGAGAAGAGGTATATGCACCGTATGAGTTCACCCCCACCTACCAAATGGACTCGCAAAATGACAACATCGTTGAAGTAAGTGGGACTGTGAATTTAGGCGGAAATATTGCATATAGTGTATCTTCTAGTGTCGTTCTTCCAGAAATAGACGATGTCTATAAGATTGATTTACTTTATGATGTGGGCGCAATAAATGAGGCACAACGAATTGAAAAATATATTGAGATATATGAATCTGGAACGAATGATGTGATTTGCGCTACGCCCATTATTGATGAAATTCTCGAATTCTATGAATCCAATGAATACCAAGCTGCACCAGAGTCTTTAAAAGTTCAAATTGAAAGTTTATTTCAGACTCCCCAGGAATATGCGACTACATATCCGAATTCTGTCAGCAATAGTTATTTTACGGTCCATTACAGTAGTAACGTCACCAAAACAGTTGCGCAGAATACCCTTAGTTATTTAACTTCACTTTTGGCAATGCGACTTCCGCAGCGAACAATATCAAAGAATTGTATGTTGCTCCAATCAATGCGGGGAGTTATTCTCGAACGGTGAGTATCAGCTATAAACTGGCAGGGTAACAAGTGCTTTTCCAGGATAAATAAAGAAATTTCTAAATAAGTGAAACATAAGGAGCGCAGAGGTTTGGTTTGACCTTTGCGCTCCTCATCATGTGTTGGCATGCGTCACCAGGGTTTTAAAACAGAGAAAGTTAAAATGGAACACAAAAAGACAAGAACTATTGCAATATGGTCCATCCTATTGTAAAATAAATAGAAATGCCCATTTTAGAAACGAGAAACGAGAAACGAGAGCGGAGAGGCGGTGAAGCATCGTGAGCATGACGGTCATCCAGTCGGTGGACCCCAGAAGTCCGGCCCACCGGGCGGGGCTGCGGGTGGGGGAGACCCTGACCCACATCAACGGCCACCAGATCGTGGACGTGCTGGACTATAAGTTCTTCAGCTATGACACCCGGCTGGAGCTGGTGCTGCGGGAGGAGGACGGCTCCACCCGCACCGTCCGCCTGCGCAAGCGGGAGGGGGAGGACCTGGGGCTGGAGTTCCAGACCTATTTGATGGACCGGGCCCGCTCCTGCGCCAACAACTGCATCTTCTGCTTTGTGGACCAGATGCCCCCGGGAATGCGGCCCAGCCTGTATTTTAAGGATGACGACGCCCGGCTGTCCTTCCTCCTGGGCAACTATCTGACCCTGACCAACATGTCAGACCGGGAGGTGCAGCGGATCATCGATCTGCGCATCTCGCCCATCAACATCTCTGTCCACACCACCGACCCGGAGCTGCGGGAGATGATGCTGAAAAACAAGCGGGCGGGCCGGACCATCGACATCATGCGCCGCTTTGCGGAGCACCGTATCATTATGAACTGCCAGATCGTGTCCTGTCCCGGCATCAACGACGGGCCCGCCCTGGATAAGACGATGAATGACCTGGCGGAGATGTTCCCCTCGGTGAACAGCGTGTCGGTGGTGCCCGTGGGGGTGACCAAGTTCCGGGAGGGGCTGTATCCCCTAAAGCCCTATACCCGGGAGCAGGCCGGGGCGGTCATCGACCAGGTGGAGGCTTTTGCGGCCCGGCATCTGGAGAAGCAGGGGACAAGGCTAGTGTGGTGCTCGGACGAGTTCTATCTCATCGCCCGCCGCCCCCTGCCGGCGGAGGAGTTCTTCGAGGAGTTCACCCAGCTGGACAACGGCGTGGGGATGCTGCGGATGCTGATGGAGGAGTTTGGCCGAGGGCTGAAGCTGATGGAGCCGGAGGAGCTGGCCCAGGCCCGGCCCTTTTCCATCGCCACCGGCGTGTCCGCCGGACCGTTTTTGGCCCAATTAGTTGACCTGGCCCGGGAGAAGTGTGGTACAATAGAGGGGAAGGTGTACCCCATCGCCAACCGGTTCTTTGGAGAGACCATCACGGTGGCCGGACTGGTGACGGGAGGGGACCTGATCGACCAGCTGCGGGGCAAGGAGCTGGGGGAGCGGCTGCTCATCCCGGCCAACATGCTCCGGGCTGGGGAGCGGGTGTTTCTGGACGACGTGAGCCTGGACGACGTGGAGCGGGAGCTGGGCGTGCCGGTGATCCCGGTGGCCCAGGACGGCTATGAGCTGCTGGATGCCATGTGCGGTCTGGCCGCCGCCCCGCCCGACTTTAAGCCCAACCTGCCCGAGGACGAGTATTACCGCTATAACCCGGGGACACGATGACAGGCCCTCTCCGCCCAGTGTGTGCACTGGGCACCTCCCCCAAAGGGGGAGGCAAGGGGGACGCAGTAGGGGCGGATATGATCCGCCCGTGTTCGGTGGACCGGTACCGTCCGGGCGGATGATATCCGCCCCTGCACCCGGCCAGCTCAGTAGGGGCCGCTGTCCCCAGCGGCCCGTGGTCCGGGCGGATGAGGACATCCGCCCCTACGCCTAGGGAAGAGATGCAGCATAATGAAAACCAACAGCGGGCGGTGTTCCGCCTGGGAGAAAATAGGAGTGAGTGATCGCGTGAAACCTTTAGTAGCCATTGTGGGACGGCCCAACGTGGGCAAGTCCATGCTGTTTAACAAGCTGTGCGGCCAGCGGCTGTCCATTGTAGAGGATACCCCCGGCGTCACCCGGGACCGGCTGTATGCCCAGTGCGAGTGGCGCAGCCGGGTGTTCGACATTGTGGACACCGGCGGCATCGAGCCGGGCACCGACGACCAGATCCTGTCCTTTATGCGGGAGCAGGCGGAGATCGCCATCCAGGCGGCCACCGTCATCGTCTTTGTGTGCGACATCAAAACGGGCATGACCGCCGCCGACCAGGAGGTGGCCAACATGCTCCTGCGCTCCCGCAAGCCGGTGGTGCTGGCGGTGAACAAGGCCGACCAGACCGGGCGGGAGAACCCGGACGTGTATGAGTTCTATAACCTGGGCCTGGGCGATCCCATCTCCGTCTCCGCCCTCCACGGCCACGGCACCGGCGACCTGCTGGACGCCTGCTTCCAGTTCTTCCCCCCGGACGAGGAGGAGGAAGAGGAGGACGACGTGGTCAAGGTGGCCGTCATCGGCAAGCCCAATGTGGGCAAGTCCTCCCTCATCAACCGCATTCTGGGGGAGGAGCGGGTCATCGTCTCCAACGTGGCGGGCACCACCCGGGACGCAGTGGACAGCTACTTTGAAAACGAAAAGGGCAAATACCGCTTCATCGACACCGCCGGAATGCGGAAGAAGTCCAAGGTGGACGACCGCATCGAGAAGTTCTCCGTCCTGCGGGCCACCATGGCCATCGAGCGCAGCGACGTGTGCCTCATTATGATCAACGCCCAGGAGGGCGTGACCGAGCAGGACACCAAGGTGGCCGGCCTGGCCCACGAGGCAGGCAAGGCCTGCATCATCGTGGTGAACAAGTGGGATGCCATCGAAAAGGACGGCAAGACCATGGATAAGATGCGCCAGGACGTGATGCGGGACCTGAGCTATATGACCTATGCCCCCGTGGTATTCATCTCCGCCCTGACAGGCCAGCGGGTGGACCGGCTGTTCGACCTGATCAACTATGTGAACAACCAGGCCGCCACCCGTATCTCCACCGGTATGCTGAACAACGTTCTGGCCGATGCCACCGCCCGGGTGCAGCCCCCCACGGACAAGGGCCGCCGACTGAAGATCTACTATATCACCCAGACGGGCATCCGCCCCCCCCACTTCGTCTGCTTCTGCAACGATGCCCGGCTGTTCCACTTCTCCTATCAGCGCTATCTGGAAAACCAGATCCGCAGCACCTTCGGCCTGGAGGGCACCCCCGTGCGCATGACCATCCGGCAGAAGGGCGACAAGGAGGGGTAAGGCGTGGGTGCGCTGGTTTATTTCCTTGTGGGCTACAGTCAGTTGTGGCTGGCCGCCCTCGTCGCCTATTTCTGCGGCTGCTTCAACGGGGCGGTGATCGTCTCCAAATATATCCTGCGGGACGACGTGAGAAACCACGGCAGCGGCAACGCGGGGCTGACCAACTTCTTCCGCACCTTCGGCGGGCCGCTGACCTTTGTGGTCATCCTCACTGATGTGCTGAAGGCTATCGTGGCCATTCTCGTCTCTGTGTGGCTGGGCGGGCTGTTCGACCCCCGTATCCTGCCCGCTGCGCCCCTGGAGAACCAGGCCATGATCCTGGTGTTCTTCAAGTATTGGGGCGGCCTGTTCTGCCTGCTGGGGCACATGTTCCCCTGTACGTTCCACTTCAAAGGGGGGAAGGGCATTTTATCCGGCGGCACCATCGCCATTATGATCGACTGGCGCATCGCCCTGGTGGTGTGGGGCGGCTTTCTCATCCTGGCCGTGCTCACCCGGTATGTGTCCCTGGGCTCCTGCTGGGCGGGGGCCAGCTTCCCCTTCATCACCTGGTTTGTCTATCGCAGCGTGCCCGTGACGGTGTTGGCCGTCATCATCGGCGGGCTGATCCTGTACATGCACCGGGGCAACATCCACCGTCTGCTCACCGGTACGGAAAATAAATTCACCCTGCACAAAAAATCCTGACAAGGAGGACGCAGCTATGAAGATCACAGTATTGGGAAGCGGCGGCT
>QWCK01004500.1_pt1 | contig 13647 bp, 9 predicted proteins | sample 1972571 | NCBI WGS metagenome assembly QWCK01 (sample SAMN09866710, study PRJNA288562) | Human gut metagenome isolate term2_stool, whole genome shotgun sequencing... | isolation source: gut | host: Homo sapiens | place: USA: California
GTCTCCCGCTGCATGATGGAACTGATCTGCTCCCGGCTCATGCCCACACCGTTGTCCTGCACACAGAATACGATATCCTCTCCGTCCCTCCACACCCGCACATCGATCCGTCCCTCTTCCACCATCAGATCCAGACCGTGATTGATGGCGTTTTCGATGATGGGCTGAAGGGTGATCTTATTGCAATAGTAGTCCAGACACTCCGGCTCCACATCGAAGGCATAGGTAAATTGATTCTTATAGCGGTACTTCTGAATTTCGAGATAGCTCTCAGCATGCTCGATCTCCTTGGCGATGGGGATAAGTTCGTGCCCCCTGCTGATACTGATGCGGAACAGCCGGGCCAGCGCATGAACCATTTTGACCGCATCCGCGTTGCGTCCCTGCTCACACATCCACGCAATGGAATCCAGGGTATTATAGAGGAAATGGGGGTTGATCTGAGCTTGGAGCGCCTTCAGCTCTGTTTTACGCAAATTGACTTCTTCCTCGCGCACAGTCGTCATCAGCCGCTGGATGCGCAGGACCATGTGTCCAAAGGAATCCGACAGCTCCCGCACCTCCTGCGTCCCTCTTACAGGGTGGTAGGAAAAGTGGTCGGCATCTCGCTCAAAGTCCTCCATAGCGGAGGCCAGGCCGCGCAGCGGCCGGCTCAAGAGCCTGGAGAGCAGCCAGCTGGTCAGCACCGCCGCTATCAGCACCACCACCGCCAGCACCATGGACAGTTGGAGCATCTCGCTCACATTGCGGTTGACCAGTTCATCCACATAGCTGACACCCACGATCCGCCAGTCGCTGCCCTCCACGCTGGTCAGGCTGTATATCACGGTATCGTCTGCGTAGGAGCCGTCCGCCAGGGCGGCCAGCGATCCGGTGTCCTCCGTTTTCAGTCCGGCGTACAGCAGCTGCTGCTGGGGGTGATAGACGATATTGCCCGTCCCATCCATAACAAAGCAATAGCCCCGCTGGCCGATGCTCACATTGCTGATGTAGCTGGAGATGCTGGAAAAACTCAGATCCAGGGACACCCAGGCAGCCTTTCCGCCCTCCTCCAGCTTTTCCGTCCTGGTCACTACCCAGGGGTAGTATCCCTCAAAAATACTCTCCACATGGGGCGCTGTCATGTAGGCTGCACCGGAGTTTCTGGCCCGCCCCAGGTCAAAGGAGAGGTTCTGAACGATCTGCTCTCTCGGCTCCCGTTTCAGGGACCAGCAGTCCAGCAGCACACCGGAAGGGGAGTAGCTTGTGACCGCCACCACATCAGGCCGAAATGTAAGAAATGCCTCCAGCGCTCTGTCTCGTTCGTCCGCGTTCTCCCACATGGAGCGCTCTACCAGGTCCATCGCCTGTTCCATGTCCCTCAGATAATTGCTCACCGTGTTAGAGACCTGGGACACTGCCTGCGCGCTGCTGGTGCGCGCATTCTGAACCGTGGCGCTGCGGTAATGATCCAAAAACAGCAGGATACAGCAGCACAAAATGATCGCCACCACTCCCACCACCATGGACACCAGAATGGTGGTCGTGCGCAGACCCGTTTGGGAAAGGCCGCGTTTCAAGACCGCTCACCCGCCTTTTCCCGGTCCAGGCGGCGGCGCATGGCGTTGGGCGACTCGCCGCAGTATTTTTTGAAGCAGTAGCTGAAATAGTGCTGGTCGATATAGCCGCAGCGCTGGGATATCTCCTGGATCTTCAAGCTGGAAGTAGCGATCAGCTCCCGGGCCGCATCCATCCGCTTGCGGATGAGTATGTTGATAAAGGTCTCGCCTGCGTATTTTTTGATGCAGGCGCTCAGATGATTGGGGCTGACATCCAGCATACCGCTGAGGGAGACCAAGGAGAGGTCGGCATCCGCATAATGCTGGTCTAGGGCATCCAGAGCACGCTTGCACAGCAGGCTGCCGCCCTTGACCGCGGGAGACAGGTCGCTGATGAACTGAACGCCCCCTTCGGCACCCTCCCCCTGGCGCAGGGCCTCCATGGCCTCTCGATATGCCCCGTGCAGACCGCTGAGGTTCCATGTCTCCCGGCTGACGCCCACATAGCACCGTCTGCCCAAAACCCGGTCCGCCATCTGGGAGATCTCATCGGCCAGGATATGCAGATACTCCTGAAAATCCGAAGGATTGCCCAGCAGTACCGAGATCACCTTGCCCGAGGTGAAAAAGCTGACGCTCCGCAGGTACTTGGCGGCCAGTCGGTCCACCGATGCCACAAAGGCGTGGGTGGTGCAGTTGCCGCCATCCTCATTCAGCAGGGAAGATACCATCACGGTATAGCAGGGCTTGTCCTCTTCGTCCCGCAGCAGGCCGCACTGACGGGCAGTGGCTCTCGCCTGCGCCTCCCCCTCCGGCTCGGCATACTCGTCCAGCACCAGCGGCATCAGGATCGCCGCCCGGGCATCCATCCCATCGTTTTTTTGGGCCGCCTGACGGAACAGGGCAAACTGGGCATCGATCTTCTCGTGGATGGTGCGCAGCTCCGCCCCCAGGCCCTCGATGGTCAGCGGCTTGAGCATGTAGCTGATGATGTTGTATTGAATGGCCTGTTTGGCGTATTCAAAATCGTCATAACCGCTGAGAAACGCGATGTTGGTGGCCGGACGGATCTCCCGCACCTGCCGGGCCAGCTCGATCCCCGAGATGAAGGGCATCTGGATATCGGTGATCAGCAGATCCGGCTCGTGCTGCTCCACCATCTGGAGGGCATCCAGTCCATTGCTGGCGCTCCCCACCATCTGGAACCCATAATCCTGCCAGGGGATCATGGTACACACTGCCTCCCTAAGCTCTTCCTCATCGTCCGCGACGACCACAGTGTAAAACATTTTTGCAGCCATTGCGCACCGTCCTTTCCTCGTCGTGACCCGTTCCATGGGTTCATTTTGCTTTATGATACTTTACATTATAACAGAACAGCTCCCTACCCACAAATCTTTCTTTCTGACTTGCGGCATATTCCCCGCAAAACTGGCACAAAGTGCCTGCAGAACGTTCAGAAATTTGACGTGCTGCCAGACGAACAGCACCGCGGCACACATTCTTTCAAACGTGTGCCGCGGTGCTGCTTTTTCATGCCGGGATCATTGATAGACCGTGGTGGTAGTGGTCTCGCCGCCTTCACACTGGAAGGTGACGGCATCGGAATAGACCTCGTTCCCTGCGGCATCCTGCATGGTGATGACCATGGCATAGTTCCCGTCGGGCAGGGCCGTCTCGCCGAAGGCGGTCTGGTCGGTCACGGTAAACTCCTCGGCGGCGTACATCTCAAAGTCGTCGTCCCCGCTGTAGGTGGACAGCTGCCAGATGGTGGTGATCTGGTCCCCCGGCTGGAGCAGGCGCAGCTCCTTGCTGGCCATGCCCGTGTCGTCCAGGCCCTGGCTGGCCCCCAGGATGCTCCACTCCTCCAAGGTGAAGTCATAGGCAACCTGGAGATTATAGGCCTCGCCGTTGAGCAGGATGGGCACGGAGTACAGGTTATAGTCCTCGCCGTCGTAAGCAAGCTCCATATAGACCATATGGCCGTCGATGGCACCCCACACGCCCCGGAAGTTGTCATGGAACACGCCGTTGTCCCAGTCGGCCTCCATGTCGTTGTCGGTGCCCAGCAGCATCATCTGGTCGCTCTCCTCGTCCACATAGAACAGGGAGAAACCGATGCTGGACAGGATGTTCTGGGCATCCGGGCCCAGGGTAAGGAAGGCGATGCCGTTGTCGTCCACGTCCAGGGGTGCGCCGTCCCAGTCCGTGTCCGCCAGGGTGCGCAGCTGAGGCAGAGACCCGATCCCCAGGGAGGACACATAGTCCTCGTCCTCCGGCTGGCCGGTGAGGGCATAGGAATAGAGATTCTTAAAGGCCGTGCTCTCCCCCTCGATGAGGTAGCCATTCAGGTCGTCCAGGTCGCCGCTGTAGGTATAGTAGCAGCTCAGACCCGTGGCCTCGCTGCGGTATTGGCCGCCCACCTGATAGATCACGCAGTCGGCCAGGGCATCGCACACGTCCTGGGCCGAGGGCAGCAGCTGGGCGGTCTGCCGGGCCAGATGACCCAGGTCCACCATGTTGGTGTAGCCCTGCTCCCGGGTGTTGCCGCCGTAGTTCTCGCTCTGGGCGGCGGCCCGGCCCAGCTGGGCAAAAAAGCCCGGATTCTCCGCCGCAGCGTTCAGGGCCTCCTGACCGAAGGCCTCATAGGCCTCCAGCAGGGGGGACAGGCGCGTCAGGTCGGTGACGGACAGGGTGACCCGGTCCTGGGTCTCCACCGCCTGGCAGCCCTGATAGAAGCTGTCGCAGATGGCCCGGCCCAGAGCCGCCCCGTCCATGCCGGGGTCTTTGGCCAGTTGGTCCAGCCAGCCGGAGTAGAGCCAGCCGTTGCCCGGCTCCACCTCCTCCGAGGCCACCAGGTATTTCGCAAAGTTCTGGAATACCGAGGCCACATCCACTGTCGCCATCAGGCAGGTGTCAAAGCCCACCAGCTCCAGGGCCGGGTCCTCCCGGTCAGCGGGCCACACGGCATCGAACGCCTGATACATCTCGTCCAGGGTCAGGGAGTCATAGCCAAACTTCTCGTCAAAGGCCGCGCCGCTGACGCTGCCGCCGCCGTGGTTCCAGAAGGTGACGGCCACATGGTCGGCGGGATAGTTATCGTTGGCAAAGTCCAAAAACTCGTAGAGGGTCTGGCTGTCGCCCATGTCGGCGGCATCCCCCTCCTCCAGCAGCTGCAGGCCCTGGCTGTTATACAGCCAGCGCTGGAGTTTGCTCGGGTCTATCTCCTCGTTCTGCCAGGCATTGGCCCCGCCCGTCTCGATGACCACGTTCACGTTCTCCGGCAGCTGGACCTCCAGCATCTCAGAAAGGTCGGCGGTAGCGCAGCCGTTCTGGGACTCCAGGTCGCTGCCGCACAGATACCAGTATACCGCCCAGCTGCCGTCCCCCGTCTCATCGGCAGAGGTATCCTCTGTGCCGCAGGCGGCCAGATTGGGCAGCAGGGCCAGGGCCAAAAGCAGAGACAGATATTTCTTCATCTTCATGGTCGTCCTCCGCTCAGATGCCCAGCAGCTGCCGCTTCTTGGCCGTGAACTCCTCCTCGGTGAGGACACCGGCATCCAGCAGTGCCTTATACTTCTGGATCTCGGCCACGGCATCGGTGGGCACGGTGGTCACAGCCTGGGCCGCGGGCTGAGCGGTGGCCGCAGCGGCGGCAGCGCCGCCCACCTGGGTCTCACCGGCGTTGGGGTCCATCATGTGTATCAGCTTTTTGGCCAGCTGGTGCAGCTCCTCCGTCTGCTCCCGATAGCTCTTCATGTAATCTGCCGCTCGGGGGTAGTCCCGGTCAAATTCCGGGCCGGAGATCTTCTCGTCAAAGGACTTCCAATAGGGGTGGTTCAGCTTGATCTCAATGCGGAACTTCTCCACAGGGGCGGGCACGTCGAACTTTGGGCGGTACAGGTCGTTGTCCCGCTCCCGCTCCCGGCGCTCCTCCGGGGTCTCCTGTCCGGCCCGGTGCAGGCCCTCCATGGCCTCCCGCCGCTGGAACATCTGCTTTTCCATGTGGAACTGGGCGATCTGTGCCGACAGGGCATCCACCCGGGCGGGCACCTGGCTGGCGTAACACTTCAGGGTGCCGCTGGCGCTCTCATACAGGGGGCTGCTGTCCTCGGAGATGCGGATGGACTTGATATCCTTGCCCTGGAAGGCCCAGCCCGCGCCGTCTTTCATGCGGAACAGGCCGTGCTCCTCGTCCACATAGATGGTGCAGCCCCAAAAGCCGATGTTGAAGCGATAGGTCTCCTGAAACTCCTGCTGGAGAGCCTGGTTCTCCTCAAAGGCGGCCAGATACTCCTTGAAATCGGTGAGGGACATGCTGTTGATGGCCCCGGTGGGCAGGTCAACTTTCCCGTCGCACTCCTTGCAGATGGCCTCCCCTTCGATCTTGGTGGGCAGCAGCCGGGGGGTGGGGTTGCCGCAGATGGGGCAGAGCTTCTTCTTATTACTGAATAATCCCATGGTCGTTTCCTCCTAAGGTTCCGTCATCTTATGTTCTCTCGTGTCATCGGGTGCCTATGCCGCCCCCGCCGGAAGCGCCGCCGCCTCCGCCCAGGGAGGCGATGCCGCCTCCGCCGCCAAAGCGGACCGCCTGGGTCTCCTGCCGCCGGCGCTCCACTGCGCCGGCCAGATAGGCGTTCCAGTGGGCCGTGCTCTGGAGATAGCGCTGATACTGTTCCACCTGAGCCAGCTGGCCGGGATAGAGCTGCCGCAGCTGCTCCATCACCTGCTTGGCCACCCCCAGCAGAGCGGCGTATACCATGTACTCCTGCCACAGGAAGGTCTCCTTCACATCCCGCTCCGCCAGCAGGGAGAAGTCCAGCAGATAGCGTTTCAGGCCCAGCAGCTCGTTTCGCTGCTGTTGGCCCCTGGGGGTCAGGTCCTTGGCCCGGCGGCACTTGTTCCCCTTCAGGCAGCCTGTGCGGGACAGGGTCAGCTCTCCCTGATGACCGCTGCTCTCCAGCATGTCGCTTAATGTCTTGGCATGGCGGTCATCATAGCAGAAGTCCTCCAGCTCGCTGTCCCGAAGCACCCCGTCCGCTCCTGCCGCCGCCTGTAAAAAGGTGTACAGGGCCTCGTCAAAGGGGTCGCCGTTGTGGGGCTCCCGGACAAAGCGCATGGATGCCCGGTTCTTCTTCCCCGGTTCCAGCTCCGGCTCCAGGCTGCCCAGGGTGACCAGGCGCAGCACCCGGGCGGCCAGATAGCTCTCGTCGGTACAGCTCTTCAGCCCCAGCCCCAGGGCATAGGACACGTTCAGGTCACCGCCGTTGGGAGCATCCCGGAAGTAGTCGATCTTGGCCAGCTGCTTCTTCGCCTTGGCCCTCTTCCGGGCCCGGAGCAGGGCGAAGATGCCGAAGATGCCGCCGCAAATCGCCGCCAGGGAGACCACCATCCAGACGATGTCCATGGCTGTCAGGGGCTCGTCCGCCGCTTCGGTGTAGTCGCTGCCCTGAAAGGCGGCATCTTTTACCGTCTGAAAGCTGCCCTCCTCCACCCGCTGGGGCTGGAGCAGGCCGGACTGGAGCTGGACCATGGCCGTCAGATACTGGCCGCCCTCTAAGGGGCTGTCCGTCCAGGCGTGGATGACGCCGTTTTCAAACTGGATCTGTCCCTCAAAGCCGAAGGCCCAGATGCCGCAGTTGTCCTGTGTCAGGGGTGTGCCGTCTGCCATGCGGATGATCAGGTCGGCATTGGTGGGAAACACGGACTGGTCCGGGTCAATAAAGCGGTAGAGCAGCCCGTCGGCATCGGAGTAGCCCCCCGCCAGGCCGCCAATGTCATAGGACACGGTGTAGGTGTGGGTGCCATAATCCGTAATGCCCCAGCACAGCTCCACACCCCCGTCGATGTTCACCAGGCCGCACCTGCCCGCCTTCTCCGTAAAGGACGCGTCCACGTCCCAGCGGTCATCCGCCGTCAGGGCATAGGGGCCGTTCTCGTCGGCGACGGCGAAGTTGGCATAGGTCAGACCGCCGGATGTCAGTCGGTCCATGTAAAACTCCGTGCCCTCGTCCGTCTGTGCGGAGAAGACCTGAGTCACGTGGGCCAAGCCGTCCTGCTCCAGGGCCACGTCGGTAGCCAGCCGCTCCACCTGGTTGGCCGCCCCCGCCGGGACGGCGCACAGCCCCACGGTCAGCAGCAGGGCCGCGAAACATTTGCTCAGCCGGTTCATCCCTTCATGCTGGGCATGTCGGCCTTGTCCTCCCGGGCTTCCAGATAGTCCCGCTGGCGGAAGCCCAGCATCCCGGCGATGAGGCTGACGGGGAACATACGGATCTCCCGGTTGAGCTTGGTGACGGAGTCGTTGTAGATGAGGCGGCTGGTACGCACCATCTTCTCATAGCTGTCCACCGCGTCCATACACTTGGCATAGCCCTTGTCCGCTTTCAGCTCGGGATAGCGCTCGGCCACCATGGAGATACGGCCCAGGGCCTCGGAGATCACGCCCTCCTGCTGGAGCACGTCCTGTGGGGTGGACTTGGCGGTGATCACGCTGCGGCGGGACTTGATGGTCTCGATCAGGGTCTGGGACTCGTGGGCGGCATAGCCCTTGGCCAGGTCCAGCAGGGCGGTCAGCGCATCAAAGCGAGAGGAGAGCTGCACCCCGATCTGGCTCATGGCGTTGTTGATGTTCTCGTCCATCACCACCAGCCGCCGCTGGGTGGACATGACCCACCCGGCCAGCAGAACCACCAGAAGGGCAATGATAATTAGGATCGTCATGAAAGTTACCTCCTAGTTCAGCAAAAAACGGCCGACTGTCGCGGGATGGGGACCGGACAGTCAGCCGTTTCATTCAGATGGGGCGATCAGCCCTCGTAGGGCACGGAGACGCGGTCCTTCAGCTCAACCAGAGCGCCGGGCAGCTCGTCGCTCAGGGAGGCGATCAGGGCGTCCACGTCCGCGCCGTCCAGCATGGAGATGTCCTCGGTGAGGGCGGTGCCAACGGTGCCCAGGGTGCTGTTCAGGGCGTTCATCTCGGCGTTGGTCTGCTCGTCGGCCATCCAGCCGTTCTCGTTCACCAGCTTGGCGATCTCATTATAGGGCACGGCCACGTTGTTATAGGCCTCGGTGAGCTCGGCCAGCTTCTCGTCGCTGATGCGGCCCTCGGGGACAGAGGCATCGCCGCTGCCGTCCTCGGCGGGCTCAGAGACGCTGGTGGACACGTCGTTCACATCGCTGCTGCTGGCGTCGTCATCAGAGCCGCCGCAGGCGGTCAGGGACAGGGACATCACCAGGGCCAGGGTCAGGGTAAGCAGTCTTTTCATGATAGATTCCTCCAAAATGTTTCTCTTTTTTCGGTGCCTTGCACTGTACCCACAGTATAGACCCTGAGCAAATAAAAAAGGACGCTTCTGCATGAAACGTCCTGAAAATGTCTTGAAATGTCGTTTGGCCCCGAATCACAGGGAAAGCCGCAGTATGAAATGGCCATTCTGCACAGAAAAACTGTACAATCCGCCATACCGCTCCACGATGGCGCAGATGCTGCGCACCCCCACGCCGTGGCCCGGACGGTCCGTTACCGGGATGCCACGCTGGAACTGCACCGGTTTGGAGCAGTCGTTGACCACCTGGAGAAAGAACTTCTCGCTCTGCACATAGGTCTGCACCACAATGGCGCTGTGCTCCTGTTCGGCGCAGGCGTGGAGGGCATTCTCCAGGGCGTTGGACAGCAGCACGCACAGGTCGCTCTCCGCAATAGGCAGCACGTGGGGCAGCTGGGCGTGGATGGACAGGGACACGTCCTGCTTTTCTGCCCGGGAAGCAAAGGCGGACAGGATCAGGTTGGCCGCCTCGTTCTCGCAGTAGACGGTCAGACGGCTGGCCTCGATCGCCGCGTCGATGGAGCGGATATACTTCCGGGCCTGGTCGATCTGGCCGTTTTCCAGACAGCCATCCAGATACTGCAGGTGGTGGCGCAGGTCATGGCGATAGGCCCGGGTCTTCTGCTGGGACTCCCGCAGGTCCTCGATCTCCCGCACGGCCTGGCTCACCTGCAGGTTCAGGCTGCTCTGCAGCTGCTCTAAGTGGGTCCTGGCCCGCTGCTCCGCCGACAGGCGCACCACAAAGATGATGTAGGCCACGCAGCACACAAAGGGCATAAACTCCACCACCACCGGGGAGCCGCTCTCCAGCAAGTGGGTATAGACCCGGGTGAGATAGTCAAACGCATAGTACAGGGCGGGGATGCTGCCGAACTGGCACTGGACAGCGGTGGAATATCGGGACACAGAGCGCACCGCCGGGGCCGCCCGCAGCAGCAGGATCAAAAGCGGAACGGTAAGGGCCATCTCCGCGATGTACTGCATCCGGTCGCCCCCCGCCCAGAACGGCCACAATGACCAGGGCCAGCCACCGCCGCAGCTGGCAGCACAGATAGGCCGTGAGGACAGAGATGACCGGCCACAGCCGCTGGCGGCTGAGCACACACAGCGCGATGGCCAATGTCAGGTGGGTGTGGATGGGGTAGAGATCCTGCCCCCGAGTCGTGTCGATGCCAAAATAGACCACCGCCTGAAGCAGATAGATGGCGGCGGTGGCGGCGGCCATCCACAGGACATTTTTCCGGTCCCAGCGGATGTTGCAGAAGGCGGCGGACAAAACGATGCCGAACAGGCCCACCGCCGCCGTGTTGCAGATGTACAAGCTCACAGGAACACCTGCTTTCGCTGGAAGGCATACTCCAGATACCGGTCCTTCAGCTCGCCATACTTCCCCCGTGGAATGGGCAGCTCAGCCAGGCTGGCCATGGTGATGGCCTTGGGCGCGATATTCTTCACATAGTCCAGGTTGATGAGAAAGGACCGGTGGACCCGCAGAAAGTTTTCGTGATCGGCCAGCTGCTCGCACAGGTGGTCCATCCGTCCCGCGCTCTCCAGCACCGCTCCCCCCACCAGATGCAGCCACAGGGAGCGGCCCAGCACCTCGCAGTATTCCAGCCTGTTCAGCTCCACCCGGGTGATGCCGTTCTTGCACCGGAGAATCAGGCTCATGCCGCTGCTCTTTTCGCACTCGGCAATGACCGCGTCCATCAGGCGGAAAAAGTTCTCCTCCCAGATGGGCTTGAGCTGGTAGAAATAGGCTCCAACGGTATAGGACTCCACGGCAAATTCCGAAGAAGATGTAAGAAAAATGATCTTTACGTTGTTGTCATACCGGCGGATCTCCCGGGCGGCATCGATGCCGTTTTCCCCGGGCATGAGCACGTCCAGCAGCAGGATGTCGAACCGCATTCCCTTTTCGATCTCCGCCAGCAGTTCCAGCGGACTCTGAAAGGCCGCCGAGGTGATCTCCGCGTTTCGCTCCACCTGATAGCGGCCCAGCAGCACCTGCAGCTGGCTCAAAATCGCCAGATCGTCGTCGCACAAGCCAATTTGAATCATGAAAGCCCACCTTTTGGAACATTTTTCCCCCGCCGCGGGGTGTTCTGCTGCAGAAAAATCCATTTTTCCTATATTGTATTTTAGCATTTTTGCGTTTTTCCGTCAATTATAAAGGTAGGCAACTTCTCGGTTGGACGTTTTTCTGTTCTCGCAAAGACATCGCAAACCATCCGTTCAGATCTCAGTAAGAAATTTCTTGTATTTTTCGACAAATTTTTACATGTCATATTGTGTCAGAAGCGTTCTTGTGCTATGCTGTTTTCATAAATTACCAAAGCTGGTATCTAGCACAAGAGAGGGAGGAGACTGTATGAACACCCAAACCTTCAACCACACCCCGCACAAATGCAGAAAAAAACTCCTGTCCTGGCTGCTTGTCCTCTGCCTGTGCCTGGGTCTGCTGCCCACTGCGGCCTGGGCAGATGAAACCAGCACTCCTATTTCCGAAATCAAATTCAGCATCGCCGAACCGAAAGCCGGAGAAACACCCGCACAGACTGCCGAATCTCTTACGGACGGCATTAAAGTCAGCCAGGTACGCTGGAAAAGACTGCTCGATACCGAAACACAGGTTTCCGTGGATGAGGTTGATGCAACCGAATCATTTGAATGCGGGCAAACTTATCTGTTAATAGTTGGCGCAGTTTTGGACAAATCTTATCAGGCTTCTGATGATGCTACTGTAACCTTAAGCGGATCACCCGCATTTTTTTGCTATATTGATTATTATGATTTTGGAGCGAAATATTCAACATTTGGTGAGGCACACTTTGATACATACCCCGGTATAGAAGACTGCAGCTTCGACATCTGGCTTCCCTTCACCATCACCGAGCAGGAGCAAACCTACAGCGTAACTGTAAAAACTGACGGACGGGGCGATGCGTTTGCTTCATCTTCCTCCGGGAGGCAGGACGAGAACATCGACCTGACCTATAAAGCCGCTGACGGCTGGCATTTCAATCAGTGGACCCTGACCAGCGGAACCGGTGCAAAACTCCAAGGCAACACTTTGACCATCGGCTCCAGCGATGTCACCGTCACGGCGGAATTTGAACAGGACAAACAGCTGGAGCCGGAACCGAAGCCAGAACCGGAACCGACTTATCGTGTGGAGGTCAAGACCACCGGCCAAGGAGAGGCCCATGCTTCCCTCACATCTGGCAAAAAGGGAGATACGATCACCCTGTATGCCACAGCGGATGAGGGCTGGAAACTGAAACGTTGGGTCCTGCTCTCTTTAAATGGGGCAGCTTTGACCGACAACATCCTGACTCTGGGCGATGGCGGCGTAGTTGTCCAGGCGGAGTTTGAACAGATCGAAAAACCTGTCCCTACTTATTCCGTCGTCATCGAGACGGACGGTCACGGCTCCGTTATCCCCTCAGCCAGTTCTGGAAAATACGGGGATCAGATCACGCTGACCATCATACCGGACGATGGCTGGAAGTTGAAAGGCTGGCACTATCTCCAGGGTGACGGCGCTTATATTTCCGGCAATCTCCTGACCATTGGCTCCGGCAACATAAATGTCCAGGCTGAATTTGTGGCGGTTACGCCACCTGACCCCACCTATACCATAACTGTAGAGACGAGCGGGCATGGGACGGCTTCCGCTTCGGCCAAATCAGGCAAGCAAGGGGAAACGGTCGCCCTCACCGCCGCAGCGGATGAAGGCTATCAGTTCAAGGGCTGGACCCTGGTCCAGGCAAACGGTGCGGTCTTAAGGGACAACCTACTGACCATCAGTTCCGGGAACGTCACCGTCCGGGCGGACTTTGAACCGCTTCCGCCGCCTGAGCCCATCTACACCGTGACCGTGGAGACAGACGGGCACGGAACGGCTTCCTCCTCGGCCCGCTCCGGGAAATACCGGGATACCGTCACGCTGAACGCCACTCCAGACACGGGCTGGCGGCTGAAAGAATGGCGCATCGTCCAGGGGATGTATGCGTTCGTGATAGACAACACGCTCTCAGTCGGTACGGAGAACGTGACCGTCCGGGCGGAGTTTGAGCCGGGCGACCCCGTATACACCTGCCGCTGGAACGCCAACGGCGGCAGCTGGGCAAGTGGCGCTGTCACCAGGACTGGGCTGTCCCTTCCCTCCCCTGCGCCCACACGGTCCGGCTGGACCTTCTCCGGTTGGTATACTTCCCCTGACGGCGGCGACCGCCTGGAGGGCACCCCTTATTTCCGCTCCGACCGAATCGACGGGCTGGACGACAACATTGTTTTCTACGCCCATTGGACCCAGAACGCCCCCACACCCAGCGGTGGGAGCGGCGGAGGCGGTGGCGGTGGAGGCGGGAGCGCTGCGCCTGCCGCTTCCCCATCCATCTCCGGCACAGATGCCGCAGCGTCCTCCGCCCGTTTTTCCTCTGCCCTGACCGCAGGGGAGCAGGCCGTCGGGCGCATCCGGCCCCGTGGCCTTCCGGCGCTCACTCCCGCCTCTGCTATGCCCCGGACGGCGGTCTGGCTTCTTCGCCTTCTGGCGCTCCTCCCGGGCGGCGCTTCCTAACCTTTGGTTAATGTTCCTCTCCCCTGTCCCGTGATAAAATGAGGACAGCACAGAAAAAGGAGGAACCGATTAACCGTGGTGCCATAAGAAAACATGAAAAAACCCAGTAAAATCAATGTTTTTTAGGGCAGCGGAAAACGGGGCAGGTCAAAACAACTGAATAATCAGACAGAAACAGGGTGTTGTCAAGCATGACAGCGCC
>QWCK01004504.1_pt1 | contig 13639 bp, 11 predicted proteins | sample 1972571 | NCBI WGS metagenome assembly QWCK01 (sample SAMN09866710, study PRJNA288562) | Human gut metagenome isolate term2_stool, whole genome shotgun sequencing... | isolation source: gut | host: Homo sapiens | place: USA: California
CGGCGAAGTCCTGATGCTCGGCTACGCGAACGAGGAGGCCCTGCAGCTGACGATGGACACCGGCACGGCGTGGTTTTTCTCGCGCTCGCGCCAGAAGCTGTGGAACAAGGGCGAGACCTCGGGCAATTTTATCTTTGTCAGCAGGATTCTGTCCGACTGCGACGATGACACGCTCATCTATGTCGGTACGCCCAAGGGTCCGGTCTGCCACACCGGACACCGCACCTGCTTTTTCACCACGCTGTGGGAGAAGCCGGAAGAAAAGTAAAAGGAGAGCAGTATTATGAATTCGTTTGAGCAAATGGAAGCCGTTATCGCGCAGCGCCGCGCCGAGCCGCAGGAGGGTTCGTACACCTGCTACCTGTTCGAGAAAGGCATTGACAAGATTCTCAAGAAGGTCGGCGAGGAGTGCGCCGAGACCATCATTGCAGCCAAGAACGGCGACAAGGCCGAGCTGGTCGGTGAGATCAACGACGTATTCTACCACATGATGGTAATGATGAACGAGTGCGGCGTGACCATGGAGGATGTCTGCAAGGAAATGGACATCCGCGCCCAGAAGATCGGCAACCTGAAGAAATTCCACGTTTCCGACCACAATACCTGATAGCTGACAGCATAAGACAGCCCTGTGCATATTTTGCACAGGGTTTGTTGTATTGTTGGCGGGAATATGATATGATGATACAAATACTTGAACAGAGGTGAAACTCATGCGCAGAAAAGACAGAGAAATCACCGGCCGAGAGAATATCGAGCCGATCCTGCAGGCCTGCAAGGTCTGCCGCGTCGCCATGACCGGCACGGACGGCTGGCCGTACGTCATTCCGATGAACTTTGGCTACACCTGGGATGAGGACGGGCTGACGCTCTACTTTCACGGCGGCGTGAAGGGCAAGAAGATTGATTCGCTGAAAGCCGACCCGCGTATCTGCTTTGAGCTGGACTGCGAGGAGGGTCTGACCGGCGAGGGCGACTTGGCCTGCCGGTACAGCTATGCATTCTCGTCCATCGTGGGGTACGGCAAGGTGGAATTTGCAAAGGATAATGACGAGAAACGCCGCGGCTTTGACGTGATCATGCAGCACCAGACCGGCAAGGGCGGCTGGACGTACACGGACGCGGCTCTGTCCGTCACCGAGGTGATGCGCGTGCGCGCGGAGTCGTTTGAGGCCTCGCGCAAGGCGCCGAAGGGATGAGCATGAAGCACATCGGTACCAAAATTCTGGCAGGCGTGCTGGTGGTGCTGCTGGCGGGAACGGGCGTGCTGATCTGGCGCAATCTGCCGGAGGATGCACCGCGCCTGCAGGAGCCGGAGGAGACCGTTCGGCAGGAGCCGGAGGTGCAGCCGGACACCACAGCGACCCTGTGCGTGGCGGGCGATATTGTGGCGCACATGCCGCTTGTCGCGGATGCGTGGAACGGCGAAGCGTATGATTTTACGCACCTGTTCGCGGACGCAAGGCGGTATTACGAGGCTGCGGATTACACAACGGCCTGTCTGGAGACCACGTTCAACGGTCCGCCGTATTCGGGCTACCCGCAGTTCTGCGCACCGGATGCGCTGGCCTCCGGCCTGAAAACGGTCGGGTTTCACCTGCTCTCCACGGCGAGCAACCACAGCATGGATACCTGGTACAGCGGTCTGGTCCGCACACTGGATGTGCTGGACGCCGCCGGTCTGGAGCACGTCGGCACTTACCGCACACAGCAGGAGCGCGACACGGTGAAGATCATCGACGTGGGCGGCATCAAACTGGCCATGCTGGCGTACACCTTCAGCACAAACGGCCTGCCGGTGGACAGCGAGCACCCGTACTGCGTCAGCGTCTACACGAGCGACTACATGACCGACTGCAGTGCGGTGGATTACGACCTCATCCAGTCGGATCTGGACAAGGCGGGGCAGTCCGGTGCGGATGCGATCGCCGTGTATGTACACTGGGGAAACGAGTACCACACCGAGCCGTCCGAGCAGCAGGAGCAGTTGGCAGACTACCTGTTTGCGCACGGTGCGACACTGGTGCTCGGCGGGCACGCGCATGTGCCGCAGCCGATGGAGCTGCGGACGCTGCCGGACGGCCGCACAGGCTATCTGTGCTACTGTCTCGGCAACCTGATCTCCAACCAGTTTGACCCGTACACCAACCTGACGGCGGCTGTCACGCTGACACTCACCAGAAGCGGGGAGACCGGACAGGTGACGGTTTCCGGCGCGGAGTACGCGCCGATGTTCATGCTGCACGCAAGCGACTCCAACGAGGGACGCTACCGCCTGTTGGATATTCGGAAATCCATGCAGGATTTTGAGCAGGGGGATACGTCGGTTGTAAACCGGTCGGTATATGACCGAATGAAGCAGGGACGTTCCGACCTGCACCGTATCTTCGGCACGGATGAGGTGCTTTCCCTCGCAGCATGAGAAAATGTTTACGGTTTCTTTACATACAGCGTTCGACACTGTGTTGACTTTGCAACACGATGCTGATACAATAAATCTGTACCAAAAATGCACAGTCCGCAGAGAAACAGGGAGGAACGGTTCATGCCGGAGACGAAAAACAACCGCAGAGTGCGCTTTACGCGGTCTGCGCTGCGTGAAGCCCTGATCGACCTGATTCTGGAGAAGCCGTTGGTCTCTATCACGGTCAAGGATATCTGCGCGAGAGCGGACATCAACCGCTCGACCTTCTACCTGCATTTCAAGGACGTGACCGACATCCTTCGCACGACCGAGGACGAGATCATCGAGCACATGCGCGAGCACACGCCGACGCACGAACGGAAGTTCCACGATCTGCAGGAGATCGAGGGGTTTTTTATCGACTTTCTGGAGCAGATCCGGAACAATCCGCGTATAATGAAGGTGATTCAGGTGCTGTGCAGCGAGCAGGGAGACCCATATTTTGTACGCAAGCTGCAGACCATGACGTATGAAGCCTTCCTCGACGGCTGGGATATGCACATGATGCCGGAAATGAGCGAGCAGCGGAAGCTGCTTGTGTTTTCATATACCATTTCGGGCATGGTATCCATGCTGTCCACCTGGGCGACCAGAGCGCAGGACACGCCGACCGAGCAGGTCGTATCGCTTTTGATGGGACTGATGTGGCACGGACTGGACTATTTTGCAGCATTCGACAAAAAAAGTGCTTTTCCGACCGAATAAGCCACTTGACATTTCTATGGGAAAATGGTATATTATAGTTGCTTCGTAAATATGCAATGTTTTCCGTCGATAGCATTGCGGATCGGCCCTTTTCGGTGTATTCCGGAAAGGGTCGATTACTTTTTATACAAAAATCTTTGAGGGGGAGAAGAAATTGCACAAACAGGGAGCTTTGCGCGAATTCGGGCACTATGCCGCGATGAACATCCTGGGGATGATCGGCATTTCGTGCTACATTCTCGCGGATACCTATTTCGTTGCGCAGGGACTGGGTTCGCTTGGACTGGCGGCGCTCAACATCGCCATACCGGCGTACAACCTGATGAACGGCATCGGCCTGATGCTCGGCGTGGGCGCGGCAACGCAGTACACGATTGCGCGGGCGCAGAATGATCGGAGACAGGCGGACAGCGTATTCACGCACGCGGCGGCGCTCGGACTGCTGCTCGGACTGCTGTTCCTGCTCGGCGGACTGTGCTTTGCGAAACCGCTCGCGGGTCTGCTCGGCGCGGACGCGCAGACGCTCGGCATGACGACGACCTACCTGCGCATGCTGTGGTGCTTCGGGCCGTTCTTCGTGATGAACAACGTGCTGCTGGCATTCACGCGCAACGACGGTGCGCCGACCGTTGCCATGTGCGGCATGATCGCGGGCAGCCTGTTCAACATCGTGTTCGATTACATTTTCATTTTCCCGTGCGGACTGGGCATGTTCGGTGCGGCGCTTGCGACCGGCTTTTCGCCGTTTGTCAGCATTCTGGTGCTGCTGACGCACCTGCGGAGACCGTCCCGCGGCTTCCATCTCGTCAAAACGCCGCTGCGCGTCAGCCGTGTGCCGAGCCTGTGCGCGCCCGGTCTGTCCTCGCTCATCGGTGAAATCGCCTCCGGCGTGGTGCTGCTGCTGTTCAATCTGGTGCTGCTGCGCCTCAGCGGCAATACCGGCGTGGCGGCTTACGGCGTGGTGGCCAATCTTGCTCTGGTGGGAATCGCTGTCTTTACCGGACTGTGCACCGGCATACAGCCGCTGGTCAGCCGCAGCTCGGGTCTCGGTGACAGGGAACAGCTGCGGCGGCTGTTCCGCTGGGGCATCTGCACCGCGCTCGGGATTGCAGCCGTGCTGTGCGTGTCGGTTTTCCTCGGCGCGGAGCCGCTGACGGCGGTGTTCAACAGTGAGCATGACCCGCAGCTTGCCGCCTACGCGGAGAGCGGCCTGCGGATCTACTTCACGGGTTTCCTGTTCGCGGGCGTGAACATGGTCACGGCAGCGTTTTTCAGCGCATCGGATAAGACCGTGCAGGGGTTTGTCCTTTCGCTGCTGCGCGGCGTGATCGCCGTGCCGCCGATCCTGTTTCCGCTCGCGTGGGCGCTCGGTGTCGATGGCGTCTGGCTGACATTCCCGATGGTGGAGCTGGTCACGGCGGTCGCCGCACTCATCTGGGCGCGGAAGTACATCATTGAGAATTAGTAATTGTGCGAGGCAGGAGTTTTCCTCGAAGGTGCAGATTACCGTAGGGGCGGACCAATGTGTCCGCCCTTTTTTAACAATAATCAATCTGTAAAACTGTATAATGTGCCATAAAACAGCGAAAAAGACGTGCAATGCACGTCTTTCGCTTAACAGGATTTCATCTGTATGGTATAATACTGGTGTTGCCCTACTTATTCCCGGCAACGGGAAGGAGGTGCATACGTTGGAAACGACAGTATCGTTAATCTGTTCCATTGCGGCAAATGTAATTTCCTATTACATCTGCAAGTGGTTGGAGGGACAGAAGTAGGGACAACGTAAGGCCCCGGCTTAAGCCACCGACAGAAAACGGAATAGAAAACCCCGGAGACCAGCACTCTCCGGGGTTTTCGCATACGTTGGATAGATTGTATCGTTAGATATAGTATAGCACCGATTGAGAAATAATGCAAGCGTTTATCTTATTAACCTTACAGCTCTTCCACAAGCGCCTTAAACAGCTTGCCGCGTTCCATGAAATTCTTAAAGCGGTCGAACGACGCGCTGGCCGGACTCATGATAACAACATCGCCGCTTTCTGCGCGGGCAGCGGCCTCCTGCACGGCTGTTTCGAGATTTTCCACCTCGATAATCGGGGGATGCTCGCCCTCGATATTCTCCACGCACTCGCGAATCTTGGGTGCAGTAGCGCCGGTGAGCAGCAGCAGCTTTACATGGTCGCAGATAGGCTGACCGAGCACGTCATACGGGATATGCTTGTCGTAGCCGCCTGCAATGAGAATGACCTTCTGCTGGAAGGAATTCAGTCCTGCGATGGTTCTCGTCGGACTGGAGGCGATGGAGTCGTTGTAATACTTCACGCCGTCCTTCTCGCGCACGAACTCGATGCGGTGCTCAACGCCGCCGAACGTGGTCGCCACGGCGCGGATATCGTCGTCAGAGGCATAACCCTGCACGACAGCCGCCGCCATCATCATGTTGTACACGTTGTGCGCGCCCGGAATGCGGATATCGGATGCGGGCATCAGCTCACGGCGCACGCCGCCGTCCGCGATGTAGATAACGTCGTCCTTGAGGAACACGCCGTTGGCCAGCTCCTGCGTTTTGCTGGTGCAGAACAGGTTGCCGGACGCCTTGAGCGAGCGCGTCACCTCATCGTCGAGATTGAGGATCAGCTTGTCGTTCTCGCCCTGATTGCGGTAAATGGCAGTCTTGGCCTGCACATACTCGTCAAAATCCTTGTGGTAGTCCAGATGATTGGGCGTCAGATTGGTGATCGCCGCAATGTGCGGAGAGTGCTTCATGCCCATCAGCTGGAACGAGGACAGCTCCACGACTGCAAGGTCGTTTTCGGTCATCGTGTCCACGCGGGGGAGCAGGGGCGTGCCGATATTGCCGCCGAGATGCACGGTATAGCCCGCGTGCTTCAAAATCTCGCTGACGAGCGTGGTGGTCGTGGTCTTGCCGTCCGAGCCGGTGATGCCGATGATCGGACACGGGCAGACCGCGAAGAAAAGCTCCATCTCGCTGGTGATCTCCGAGCCGTTTGCGCGCGCCTTCTCAAGAAAACGCGGGTGAACGCCCGGGGTACGGAAGATAACGTCCTCATCGAGCGCATCAAGGTAATGCGGGCCGAGAACGAAGTCTACGCCGAGGGTAGCGAGGGTAGCATAGCCGTCGCCAAGCTCGGTGGGTTCTTTTTTGTCATGCACGGTAACGCGCACGCCTGCAGCGCGCAGCATACGGATGAGCGGCATATTGCTCACGCCCGCGCCGATTACGCCGACCCGTTTATCCGACAGGCCGCCGAGGTATTGTTCTAATGCTGTCATAAATGCGTAACACCGCCTTTTGTACTTTGACAGTATACATGATTTTTCACGATTTTGCAAGTCCGGTTTGACGAGAGCGTTTTTTTACGGTATAATGCTATTTGTGACTGGTGCAGACGGTCGCGTGCCTTCGGGCATGAGGAAAGTCCGGGCTGCACAGGGCAGGGATAACGGATAACGTCCGCCGAGGGTGACCTTAGGAATAGTGCAACAGAGATATACCGCTGTTTTATGTCCGCATAAGGCAGTAAGGGTGGAAAGGCGAGGTAAGAGCTCACCACGTCCCATGGTAACATGGGAGGTCTGTAAACTCTATCCGCAGCAACGCCGACTGGGACTATGATTGGCCCGATCGTCCCGACTGGCGGCTTGAGATGCACGGCAACGTGCATTCGAGATAGATGACCGTCCACGACAGAACCCGGCTTACGCACCAGTCATGCCATAGCACCGCAGATTTTTCTGCGGTGCTTTTCTTTTACATTCTGCAGAAATGGAGAATGTAAAATTAACGCTATGGTGCAACCTTCTTCATGTATTTCCATAAAAATTGCCGTTGTATTTTGGCGCTTTCTCCATATCCTGCGCCGGGAAAATTTGTTATACTTGAGGTAAGATAGGGAGGTGCATTTTATGAAAGGACTGGGAAAACGAATCCTTGCGATGGCGGCTGTGACAGCAGTCTGTGTGTGGGCGGCGGGCAAATCGAGTTACGCGGTAAAACCGTACCGACTGGATGAGGACACGCTTGCACAGCAGGTACAGACGCTTAAGGAGAACAATCTGACGAAGTTCTCCGGTGTAACGATATACGATGGGGTCGTTATCGGTGACACGGCGTATTATGTAATGACGCAGGATGGCATCGAGCAGGAACGCTTTCTGGGCGAAATGACTGCGAAACGCAGCTGGCTCGGTACATGGAAATTTTACAGTATGGGCAGCGGCGATTCCGGTATCAACTACGATATTATCGGCTGCGGCGGACACAATTTTCTGCTGCTGAGCGGCAAGGACCCGGAACAGCAGGTTGCAAAGGTGACGCTCAACTGGTATGGACAGACCTATGAGATGACGAATGAGAGTGCAAAGCCGTATTTTCTGCTCTGCACCGAGCTGACCGGATACATGCCGGATGAGTTGCTCCCGTCGGAGGATATGTTCCGTTTTTACGATAAAAACGGCAAGGAGATTCCGCGCTGGTACGATTCGTACAGCGGCTCGATGGATGGTTCAAGTATTGCGGTCGCACAAGGCAGCATTTACAAGGCGGAATAGACAAGGAGCACCTGCGGTCGGCAGGTGCTTTCTTTTGATACCGAGATTGAACGGTTTGCGGGCGAACACTGTTCGCCCCTGCGGTAAAGCCGGCGATTACTCGACGCAGCGCAGACGGAACTCGCGCAAGGATAGTGACAATTCCTAACTGCTAATTCCTAATTACTGATGATCCGAACTTGCTTACAGCTATATAAATGTGTTATAATAAAATTTAATTGGACAAACACAAGGGGAGGAACCACTGTTATGATGATCGAATGTCCGCACTGTCATATGGAAACCGAACACAAGGTGATCGACCATATCAATATCGACCGAAATCCCGAGCTGCGGGCAAAGGTACAGGACCTGTCTGTCTTTCGTGTAAAATGTCCAAACTGCGGCGAAACCGTGCTCGCCGTACACCCGTGTCTGTACCATGACATGGCAAACCAGTTTATGGTATGGCTGTGGACCGAGGACGGTCAGGTTCCCAAGGCGGAATTTGATCCGCTGGCAGGCTACACCCTGCGCGTGACCGACAGCCTCAACACCTTCCGTGAGAAGATCAACATCCTCGAGCGCGGTCTGGATGACCGTACCATCGAGATCATGAAGCTGCTGCTGTTCGCACAGCTTAACCGCGACCTCGATGTTGTCGAGCTGCTCTTCCACGAGCTGGACGAGCGCACGGGTGATTTCCGCTTCGTGGCCGTGCTTTCCGACGGCGCGGAGCAGTATGCCGCCATGCCGGGCGCGGCGTATCAGCGCCTGCATGCGGATGTGGAAACCTATCTGTACACGCCGGGCGGCGAGTTCTCGCGCATTGATATGACGTGGGCGCATCAGGCACTCGAGCTGCTGCACGAGATGGGCTGACGGTTTACCTTCTCCGCAGGGCATAAAAAAGGATGTGCCGTTTTGACACATCCTTAGATTTTTTCATTCTCAGCCGATAAGCAGCTGCACCAGCGTGCCGCCGATCACGGCGGTGGCAAACGTTGCGGCGATGACCGGCAGGGCGCGATGACGGCCTTCCTTCTCCTCGAGAAGAACGATGTAGCCGAAGCCTGCGCCGGTGGAAAGACCGGCAACCAGAGCGCCGAAGCTGATCGTGCCGCCGACAAACAGCTCGCTGAGCAGCACGCTCATCGCACAGCTCGGAATCAGACCGAGCACTGCGCACAGCAGAGGCTGGAAGATGCTGTTGGTCAGCATGAGGGAAGCCACGCGCTCCTCACCGATGCCGTGTACGACCATGTTGAGCGCGAACAGCACGACAAACAGGAAGATGGTGGTTTTGATGGTGTGGGACAGGATATTCGCCACCGGCGAGGTCTCACAGCCGCAGTCGCCCATCTCGATCTCGAGCGGGCCGTCGGTTCCGGCCTTGTGCCCCCGGAACACGGTGCAGCGCAGAACATAGCCGCCGATGACCGCGATCGCAAACTTGACCACGAGCAGCAGCACCACCTGCTGTACGCTTGCGCCGCCTGCCAGCATGATGGGCACCGCCTCATCCGAGGTGGCAAGGAACACGGCAACCAGCGTTGCCGGTGCAAGAAAGCCTGCCGAGAACAGCGCGGATGCTGCCGCGGAAAATCCGCACTGGGGAATGGAGCCGGCGAGTGCGCCGACCACCGGACCGAACTGCGCCGCACGCGAGAGCAGCTCCGGCGTATTGGTCAGCCGGTTTTCAATGTAGTACAGCAGTGCGTACACGATAAGCAGCAGCGGTACGGTCTTGAGTACATCGAAAAATGCTTCCGGCAGAACGTGATGGATAATTTCTAACAAATAGGTCACCTCATAGTTGATCTGTGGGTTGATAACATTCGTATTGTCTCAGAGACAATTATAATAAGTATAGCACAGAACCCAGTCCGCAGGCAAGCGGGATTTGCCGGACTGCATACCAAAGATAGCAAAAGGAATCGAATATTTACCATGAAATTTAACGAACTCAAGTTGGAGAAAAACATCCTCAAGGCACTGAAGGAGGCCGGCTATTCCGAGCCGACGCCCATTCAGCAGCAGGCGATACCGCCGGTGCTCGAGGGCCGCGACCTGATGGGCTGCGCCCAGACCGGCACGGGCAAGACCTGTGCGTTCTCGGTGCCGATCATCCAGCGCCTGGCAAAGAGCGAGGGCGGAAAGGGCACCATCCGTGCGCTCATCCTCACGCCGACGCGCGAGCTTGCGCTGCAGATTTACGAAAACGTGTGCCAGTACGCGCGCTACATGCCGTGCAGTGCGGCGGTCATCTTCGGCGGCGTATCGCAGGTGCCGCAGGTCGAGGCAATCGAACGAGGTGTGGACATTCTCATTGCCACGCCGGGCCGTCTGTGGGATTTGATGGGTCAGAAGATCGTAAAGCTGGACAAGGTAGAGTTTTTCGTGCTCGACGAGGCCGACCGCATGCTCGATATGGGCTTTTTCCCGGATGTCAAGCGCATCGTGAAGTTCCTGCCGAAAAAGCGCCAGACCCTGCTGTTCTCGGCTACCATTCCGGCGGAGATCGCTGATCTGGCAGAGAAAATGCTGCATGAGCCGGAGCATATCTCGGTAACGCCGAGTGCAAAACCGGCGGACAAGATCGAGCAGCAGCTTTATTTTGTAGAAAAGCAGGAAAAGAGGGAACTTCTGCCGGATATCATCCGTCAAAGCAATGTACACCAGGTTCTGGTGTTCACCCGCACCAAGCACGGCGCAGACCGGGTCGCGCGCGACCTCAACCGTGCGGGCATCAAGACCAAGTCCATCCACGGCGACAAGTCGCAGAATCAGCGTCAGCGTGCGCTTGCGGACTTTAAGGAGTGCAAGATCGCGGTTCTGGTTGCGACCGACATTGCCGCGCGCGGCATCGACATCAACGACCTGCCGCTCGTTATCAACTTTGACCTGCCGAATATTCCGGAAACCTATGTGCACCGTATCGGCCGCACCGGTCGTGCCGGTCAGGAGGGCACCGCGATTTCCTTCTGCGACCGCTCCGAGCGTCCGTACCTCAAGGATATCGAAAAGCTGATCGGCAAGCGCATTCCGGTTGCCGGTGAGATTCCGCACGAGGAAAAGGAGGAGGAGAAGCGCGAGTCCGGTCAGCGCAGGACGACCAACAAGCGCTCCCGCCGCAAGCCGGTCTCCGAGAACGCCACCGCCGAAGAGGTCGCCGCAGATGTGGCCCGCGAAAAGGAAGCCAAGAAGAAGGCGCGTCAGGCGAGAGCGAATGCCAAGCGTCCGTCCCGCCGCGAGAAGGCCGCCGAGCAGCAGACCGAGCAGCAGGCGAAGGCAGCCGCGCCGCGCTCCCGCAAGGGCAGAAACGACCGAAACGACAGAAATGATTCGAGCCGCAGAAGTCGCCGGAACGACCCGTACGCCCGCTTCGAGAAGAACGAGCCGCGCGTAGACGCCCACACGCCGAGCCGCGCGTATGCGCTCAGCGATGAGGCTGCCGCGCGCATCCGCAGGAAGGTCGAGGCCGCACTGGCCGCTCGTGCCGCAAAGGCGGACGGCAAGGCCGCTCCGCAGCAGGAGAAGAAGGGCAGAGGACACGGCAGCAAGTCTGCGCAGAAGCCCGCACCGCAGCAGAACAAGAAGGCACAGAGCAAGACGACCAATCACCGGGGCCGCAGCGCGGACGGAACTCGCGCAAGGAACGGCTACCGTTCCCGCAGACCCAATAATAACCGCAAAGGTTAAGAGGTTGCTGTCATAACCATTGCACACCGCCTCTGGCTATGAAAGCAAATTCAGTGATAGAGACAAACCCGAACCGTATCCCGCGGTTCCCGGACTGAGAGAGAAGGAGCAACACGAATGAACGGCGCAAAACACCGCTTCGCACTGGGACTGACCTGCTTTTTTCTGATCGGCATCACGGTTGTGTACCCGTTTCTGCTGTACACACCGAACGCGTTCGTCACTCGCTGGCGTGAGTGGTACATCGAAACCGCAATGGGCACCATGACGCACCAGTGGCTGGCCACCTGGTTCATCCCGGAGAACATCATCAACGAGGTGATGACCAAGCGCTACCTGATGAACCAGAAACAGGAGGGCATCGTTAGCAACTGGGACGGCGCATGGGAGGAGAATGAGGAGGACACCGCCGAAACACCGGAGGACAAATTCTATGCCATGTTCAGTGAGCTGGACGAGAGCGAATTTGAGCGCTTTCTGGCGGATAATCCGGAGTATCTGGAGAACGGCTACGACGAGATCAACATCGACCTGATCGGCGAGCCGAGCCAGACACACTACGACACCGGCCTCAAGACGAAGCAGGGCGACACGGTTCTGGCGGTCAACGCCGCGCACGGCATTCTGATCGTCGAGCAGACCGGCGAGGACACGCTCGGCATGGAGTACGCGGGCAAGATCGCGCTCTGCAAAAAGCCTGAGAATATCTTTGTCGGCACGAGCGAGGGCCTTGGCGATTACGGCTCGTTCGTATCCGATATGGTGAGAGATTATGACGCCATTCTGGGCATCAACGCCTCCGGCTTTGCCGATTTTGACGGCAACGGCACGGGCGGTACCGTGTACGGCTTCCTGAAAAGCCGGGGAGAGAAGTATCAGGACGCAGTAGGCGACGGCTGGAAGATCATCGGCTTTGACAACGAGGATCACCTGCAGGTCGGTGCGTTTAACGATACCTCCAGCCTGCGCGACGCGGTGGAGTTCCATCCGGCGCTCATCATCAACGGCGAGAATCTGGTCGCAGGCACCGGCCTGAACGAGCAGCAGCCGCGCACGGCCATCGGTCAGGCGAAGGACGGCACGGTTATCATGATGGTCATTGACGGCCGTCAGATGCACTCGTTCGGCATTTCGATCGAGCGCTGCGGCGAGATCATGGAGCAGTATGGCGCGTATCAGGCGTCCATGCTGGACGGCGGCTCGTCCTCCGTTATGGTCTACCGCGGCCGTGAGATCACCAGTCCGACTACGCTTTCCCAGAATGAGGAAGGCCGTTATCTGCCGGATGCCTTCCTGGTGAAATAAAAATTATCACGATTTCGGAAAAAGCACTTGTATTTTCCGTCATTGCATGATAGAATAAATAAGCGCCTGTAAGACAGGCGCGATACGGAGAAGTATCGAAGTGGTCATAACGAGCTCGACTCGAAATCGAGTTGGCGGTAACACGCCACGTGGGTTCGAATCCCACCTTCTCCGCCAAAATAAAGACCATCCATCCGGATGGTCTTTATTTTTTACCGAAGGTGGGATTCGAAAGGCGGCTCTTAGAAACATGCCAGTGGCATGTTTCAACCGCCGTGGTAGCCCGTAGGCCGACAACCTCTAAAATATTTAATGGTTGCTTGCCGCAGCAAATGGAATCCCACCGCCCAGATCTCAGCGCCCGTTCCATACGGAGGGAAAGGCGGCTCTTAGCAGAGTGCCGGTGGCACTCTGCAACCGCCGTGGGTGCCCGCAGGCCGACAACCTCTAAAATATTTAATGGTTGCTTGCGCAGAAAAGGAATCCCACCGCCCAGATCTCAGCGCCCGTTCCATACGGAGGGATGGGCGGCTCTTAGCAGAGTGCATGAGGTGCTTGCGTAACATCTCCGCAAAAAAATAAAAAAATTTCTGCCGGCCAACGGAATTTCCCGAAGGGCGGCAGTTTTTCATGCCGCCCAAAGCCGAAGACAAAGTGCGGAAAAGTGTCGGTTTTCGCCTGTTTTGATAATAATTTTCAGCGTTTGAAAATTTCTCAAATTTTTTCGCAAATTTTGTTGACAAAGGGGGATACCCCTGCTATAATATATCTTGTCGCTGAGAGACAAGCGGTTCACCGCGAGAGATCAATGCGAGTGTGCTGGAACTGGTAGACAGGCACGTTTGAGGGGCGTGTGTCGATCGACGTACGGGTTCAAGTCCCGTCACTCGCACCACCTTCTTTCAA
>QWCK01004508.1_pt1 | contig 13626 bp, 9 predicted proteins | sample 1972571 | NCBI WGS metagenome assembly QWCK01 (sample SAMN09866710, study PRJNA288562) | Human gut metagenome isolate term2_stool, whole genome shotgun sequencing... | isolation source: gut | host: Homo sapiens | place: USA: California
TCCTGGGGCAGACGGTAGTCGGGAATCCCGTACCGCAGCATACCGCCCAGCTTGGGCCGCTGCTCATACACGGTGACCTCATGGCCCATGCGGGACAGGTAATAGGCAGCTGTCATGCCGCCGGGGCCGCCGCCAATCACCGCCACTGTCTTTCCGGTCGCCTCCGCCCGCTCCGGCGGATCTATGGGGCCGGCGTGATCCACCGCAAACCGCTTCAGCCCGCAAATGTTAACGGCATCATCCACCATCTGACGGCGGCAGCGGGCCTCACAGGGATGCTCACACACATAGGCACAGGCAGAGGGGAAGGGATTGTCCTTCCGGATCAGCCGTACCGCGTCCTCATAGCGGCCATCCCGGATCAGTGCCACATAGCCCGGTACGTCCACATGGGCCGGACAGACCGACACGCAGGGCACCGGGTGGCTCAGCCCGCAGATACAGCGCCCGCTCTTCATGTGCTCCTCATAGTCCTCCCGGAAGCCGCGCACCCCCCGGAGCACCATATGTGCCGTCTCATACCCGATGGCACAGTCGGCAGAGTCTGCAATAACCTGGGCAGTATCCTCAATCAGATCAATGGTCTCCATGGTGGCCGTCCGGTCCAGCACCTGCTCGATCAGCACCGCCAGCTGACTCAGTCCCACGCGGCAGGGTACACATTTGCCGCAGGCCTGCGCGTGGCACAGCCGCAGAAAGTTCAGCGACATGTCCACCGGGCACAGGCCCGGCTGACTTGCGGTGATCCTGCGGTCCATGTCCGCATACAGCCCGCCCAGCACCTGCTGCGCTCTTCCCGGGTTCTCTATGGATAATCGGCTCAATGTAAACACTCCTCCTTGTCGCTGATTTGCAACAACACGGTACGCTTGATCAGATCAGCATTAATGCTTATGGCCGCAACTAATTAGACACTCTTGCCCTCTTTCGAAATACTTCTCCGGCAATCAGGAAGACAATTAACAGGACAACGCTGATGCCAAAGACCAGCTTGGGATTGCGGATAATGAGCATAGGCATAATAAGAAGATAAGGGAGCGAATAGCTGTAGCCTAGGGTGCAGGACGCTGCAACCGTTTCGGCGGCCACTGTTTTGTGGTCAGGATCTACTACCTTGGCCAGCAGAAGACCGGTGGAGAGCAACCCCATGTAGGCGCCGTACTGCGCCACGGCGGAAGCAAACCAATCCTGGGGACACCAGCGCTTGGAAAAGAAAATGGAGACCCAGGTCGTTGCGGCGATGACCACCACAGAGATAACTACGATAGGCAACAAATAAGTGATGAAAGCTTTGATGGAGGTGGTTGCCACAGCTGAAGTGATCAGATACTCCAAAGAGACGTTGGAAATCCGTTCGATGGTTTCGCGGTCTATAAACTGTTGAAGGGCTGGAATTCTGCCGATAATGATTCCAATCACGCCGCTGCAAAACAGGGATGTGGACAGCAGAGGAAGATTCGTCCAGAATGGGTCAATGCTGATCAGGAAATTCCGCAGACCGATGGCACAGGCGACCACGACACCCACAAAGGCCAACTGTAGGGTAAACGGATCCACCGATGAGGTCTTCGACACTGCGCTGCCGATGGACGGCCGCTTTCCGATGACAATGTATCCGGTGCGGAACTCCTCAGGCAGATCGTCCAGGGAAGCTGTCGTGTGCTTGAGCAGCCCCTTCCGAATGCCGATGTTGACGATCACAATGCCGAAGACAATCCCGCAGACCACGCCGATCGTGGCGATGGTGATGGCGACCGGTACCGCATCGGTCCAATAGCCCTCCTCCTCAAAAATCGTCGCGACAGGAACGGCCCAACCAATGCCGCCGTAAAGAGCAAATAGAGGAATCAGCCCAAAACCAAGGGGGATTACTGCGCGGAACATAAAAGCAACGATCAGACCCAAGATCGCCTGGACCTGATGGGCGATGCCGCCAACTAAGGTCGCCGCGATTGCTTGTTTAGATATTTTTTCCATGGACTCGCCCAAAAATGAGCAAGCAAAGGTAACGGCCAGCAGTACACCGGACCACTCGTTGATGCTGTCGGTATAGGTCACATACACTGGGGAGTATAGTCCCAGGATCTGAGGTCCGATGATGAGACCGACCAGGCCTCCGATGATAGATGCGGGGAGGAAGAGACGCTGAAACAGTTTAACTTTCATGCGAAGAAAATATCCGATGGCCAACAGAATACTGACAACTGCAAAGTCGTGAGCGACATCCATCAATGTCATGGTCTTCCCTCCTATATAGAAAATAATGGGGGCCGACATGGGCAACGAAGTTCGATATCCATGTCGGCTCCCGGTATACCTGCATTTCCTCGATTTCTATCTCAGGAAATTGCCATTCTTATGCCTTTGATATAAGTGTATTCCTCCAGGGAATACCGGCTTCCGTCCTTTCCGATCCCGCTGTTTTTGCAACCGCCGTGGGGGACTGCCGGTCCTGTTCCCGGTCCGTTGACGTTGACAATGCCAAACTGAAGCCCTCGGGACATGCGGCATACCTGGCTCACATCATTGGACCAGATGTAAGAGGAGAGCCCGTATTCGGTATTGTTGGCCATGCGGATGGCATCCTCTTCCGTATCATAGGGGAGAAGAGCAAGGAGCGGACCGAAGACCTCCTCGCGGAACACACGCATATCGGGGGTGACATCGGTAAGAATGGTAGGCAGAAAATAGCAGCCGACCTTTTTATCGGCGGGGCGGGCCCCACCGCATACGATTTTAGCACCCTTTTCAACCGCATCTGCCACCAGGGATTCCATTCGAACCACCGATGCCTCATCGATCAGCGGACCTGTGTTGGCCTGCTCATCCAATGTGCCGCACTGTGCGTCCGAAGCGATCTTCGTGCAGAGCTCCAGAAATTCCTGGTATACGCTTCTGTGAACAAAGGCGCGCTGGGGTGCTACACAGGTCTGCCCTGCACAGCGCATTTTATTTCCGATCACATGAGCAGCCGCTGCGGCCAGATCTGCAGAGGGGGCCACGATCACGGGAGCATTTCCGCCCAGCTCCATGGAGAAGCGCTTTACGCTGGTGGTAGAATCCCGTACCATGCGTAGACCGCCGCTGGTGGAACCGATCATCGTGATCATAGCGGGAATAGGACTCTCACAGAGCGTGGTTCCGATCTCCTTGGCATCCCCGGCCACAAAGTTGATCACGCCCTTCGGGAATCCGATTCGATGCAGAAGCTCTCCGAAGTAGAGGGTGGAAAGAGGTGTTTTTGTGGCGGGCTTGATCACAGCGGTACATCCGGAGGCCAGGATGGGCCCTAACTTGGTGGCCAGGTTGTGCATAGGGAAATTCCATGCCAGCGCAGCGACCACCACGCCCACGGGTTCCCGCACGGCCAGGAACATGTTTTTTCCGCCGGCAGCGTCCCGGATGCCCTGGGTGTGTTCACTCTTGGCCTGCTCCAGGAAGAAGCTGAGGTAGCCGGTTAGACTGCCCGTTTCAAAGGCTGCGTGGGAGCGCAGCTTGCCGCTCTCCAGCATGAGCAGGGTGAGCAGGTTTTCGCTCTCATGCTGGATGGCGTCCCGCAGCTTCATCATCCAGGCGCCCCGTTCCTCCAGCGTCAGTGCGCTCCATCCGGGGAAAGCATCGCGGGCCGCCTCCAGAGCCAGCTGAGCCTGCTCCTTAGACGCTAGAGCCACCTGAGCCACCGGCTCCCCGTTGCCGGGGCAGCAGATCTGTGTTGTGCGCCCCTGCCCGTGAACCAGCTCGCCGTTGATGTATTGGAGAAAATCCTTTGTGGGAAGAGAATACATAAATCATCCACCCCTTTTCTCAGCTGTAAATGTGGATCTTGGAAATAGCCTCGTCCAGCGCCTGCTTCTCCTGTGCGGTCAGCTCCCACGCAGCCGCAGCGCAGTTTTCCTCTGCCTCCGCCGCATTGCCCACGCCGGTGAGGACGGTGTGGATATAATCGTGGGCGAGCGACCAGTTGATGGCCACCTGGGCGACTGTGGCCTTGTGGGCTTCGGCGATGCCGTCCATGACCTTAAGCAGAGCCTGAATCTGGGAGAAGCCGGGCTCGGTGAACATGGGGCCGTAGAAGGAGGCACGCATATCCCCGTGGCCGAAGGTTGGCACCTCTCTAAACTGACCGGTGAGGATTCCTCCGCCTAGGGAACCATAGCCCATGGTGCCGCAGCCCTGGCTTGCGTAGTATTTCAGAACGTCCTCCTTCGTGCGGTTGACCATGTTATAGGGATACTGGACGATGTCCAGCACTCCGTCTGCCAGCAGGCGGTCCGCCAGCTCGCGCTCCAGATTGGACATGCCCAGGAATCGTACCTTGCCGGCGGCTTTCAGCTCCTTCATGCAGCCGATGGTCTCCTCGATGGGAGTACCCACCCGGTCATCCCAGTGCATCAGATACCCGTCGATGTGGTCGGTCTGAAGGCGCTTCAGGCTGGCATCGATGGATTTGAGCATGTTTTTGCGGCTGGAGTCTTTGATGGTGCCCTTGTCGCTGTCGTTTGGGTCTACAAACTCGCTGCCGAATTTAGTGATCAGGAACACCTTGTCACGGTATCCCCCCTGTAAAGCCTTTCCAAGGACCTCCTCTGAACCACCGGAGGCATAGATGGGAGCGGTGTCTACGATGTTTACGCCACAGTCGATCATAGCATGTACCGCTGCCACGGCATCTTCTTGGGTGACGGCACCAAACTGCTTGCCGCCCAGGGCCCAAGTGCCCAGGCACAAAACGGAAAGGTTCTCTCCTGTGTTGCCAAACTTTTTGTAACGCATACAAAACACTCCTCTTTCAATTATTTTTGTGTCAAATTGGAAACGCGACCCCTCATCACGTTCTCCCAAATACCTCGATCTCGTCCAGTTCCTCTTTTGTCAGGCCATAGTCGCGCATCGCGCTCTCGCATGTGATGTATCCCTCTTCCAGATCGTGGACGATCATGGCGCGATCTCGCTCCATCGGGTCGCCATAACCGCCGGCCCCTGGCATCTGGCAGCGGAGCACCCCGTTCGCTTTTAAGGTGGTCCCGGATTTTTTGGAGTCAATTACCGCCTCGTCTGGCGTGCCGGGGTAGATGGTGATGACACCGGGCAGACCGGGCTTCCCACCGAACAGCCCCCAGGGCGGCGTCTTTTGGCGGTCGGCCTTAATGGTAAACTGGCTGTCATGGCCCAGGACCCGGATGTCCTTGCTCATGGACAGGCCGCCTCGGAACTTTCCGGGTCCGCCGGAATCCGGCACCAGGGTGTACTGCTCCACCATGTAAGGGAACTCGATCTCCATGCTCTCGATGGGGAGGTTGGAGGTGTTGGTCATATGGACCTGGACACAACTCAGGCCGTCCTTGTTGAACCGGGCGCCGGAGCCGCCGCCGAAGGTCTCCATATAGACGTAGTACTCGTGGGTCTTGGGGTCCACGCCGCCGAAGTAGACACCGGTGATGGAGCTGTTGCTCCCCGCCAGCACCTTGTGGGGCACCACCTGGGACATGGCGCCGAACACCATGTCGGCCACCCGCTGGGCTGTGTCGCTGCGGCCGGCGCAGGCCGCCGGCTCAGTGCAGCCCAGGATGCAGCCCGGCCGTGTCTTAATCTGGATGGCTCGATAATAGCCTCCGTTGGCCGGCAGGGTGGGGTCCACAATGCTGCGCACGCCATAGTAAACGGCGGCCCGCAAGGCGGACAGGGGAAGATTGATGGCCCCCTTTACCTGGTCCGGATTGTCAGTGAAGTCCAGGGTGATGTCCTGATCCTGAATCTCCACGGTGACAGACAGCTTGATGGGACCGCTGCCCACGCCGTCGGAGTCCAGATAGTCGGAGAAGGTGTGTACGCCGTTGGGAATCTCCGCCAGAGCCATGCGGATCTTCCGCTCGGAGTAGTCCAGCTGTTCCTCCATGCAGGCGGTGACAGTGGCGGCACCGTAGCGAGTGCACACATCCTCCACCCGCTGCACGCCCTTGCGGTTGCAGGCAAACTGGGCGTTCAAGTCGCCCCGGCGGATGTGGTTGACCCGGCAGTTGAGGAGGATGAGGTTGAGAATGTCCTCCACCAGCTCCCCCTTTTGGAAAATCTTCACTGGGGGGATCCGGATGCCCTCGGCGTAGATGGAGTCGGAGTCGGCGGCGTTGGAACCGGGGACTCGGCCACCCACGTCGTTGTGGTGGGCGATATTGGCAACATAGGCCACTACCTTGCCCTCGTAAAAGACGGGGGAGGCCACGGCGATATCTGGCAGGTGGGTGCCGCCGCCGTTATAGGGGTCGTTGGCGATAAACATGTCTCCGGGATGGATCTGGTCGGGAGTGAAATTCTTTTTGATCTCTCCGATCAGGCCCAGCAGAGAGCCCAGGTGCATGGGGATATGTTCGGCTTGGGCGATGGTGTGCCCTTCCGCGTCGAACAGCGCGCAGGAGCAGTCCTTGCGCTCCTTGATGTTGGTGGAATATGCGGACTTGACCAGGACTGCGCCCATCTCCTCAGCGATGGACATAAAGGTGTTTCCAATGACCTCCAGCAGGATACCGTCAATTTTCACGCCTCGTCGCCTCCTTTCCCGTCGCCAAAGGCATTTACAATCAGATTGCCGTGGATATCCACCTCAAACCAGGTGTTAGGCGGAATGACTGTGGTGGAGTCCATCTGCTCCACAATGCACGGGCCGTCCACACGGGGACAGCGGCCGAATTTGCTTCTGTCGTAGACGGGGCAGCGAACCAGACCCGACTCCTCGAAATAGACATCCCGATGGTCTATCACCGCTCCGGAGGGGGTCTCCATGTGCACAGTCAGCTCGGCCAGCCGGGGCTTCTGCACCTGACCGATGGCCTCGCTGCGGAAGTTGACAAACTGAACGGGGGCGTTGGGATTGTAATAGCCGTAGTTCATCTCGTGGGCCCGGAAGAAATCTTCCTTCATTCGGTCCAGGTCCGCCTGCTCCACCAGACCGGCGGGAATTTCCACCTGGAGCTCGTAGTTCTGTCCCACGTACCGCATCTCGGCCACATTGCGGAATTGGCGCCGCTGCTCCGGGACGTTTTCCGAGGCCAGCCACCGGTTGCCCTCCTCCATCAGCGACAGAACCGCCTGGCTAATCTGCTCGGGTGTCGCCTGGTCGTAGGGGATGAGGGCGGTTTTCACATAGCTCTTTTTGATGTCTGCCGTCAGCAGACCCAGGGCGCACAGAGCGCCGGGGGCGGGGGGGATGAGCACCGTGCGGATGCCCATCTCCTGGGCCAGGTGGACGGCGTGGAGAGGACCGGCACCGCCGTATGCCACCAGGGTGAAATCGGAGGGGTTGTAGCCCCTTTCCACGGTAATCACACGGATGGCCCGGGCCATGTTGGAGTTGACGACGCTGATGACGCCCTGGGCCGCTGCCTCCACGGAGAGCCTCATAGGGTCGGCAATTTTCTTTTTTATGGCCGCCCGGGACAGTTGGGCGTCGATTTTCAGCCGGCCGCCCAGTACGTAGTGGGGATTGATCCGCCCCAGCACCAGATTGGCATCGGTGACCACGGGTTGTTCATTGCCCAGGTTATAGGCTGCCGGCCCGGGATTGGCACCCGCGCTCTCTGGCCCAACCTTCAGTGCGCCTGCATTGTCGATGTGGGCGATGGAGCCGCCGCCGGCACCTACCGCATGGACATCGATCATGGGGACGCCGGAGGGCAGGCCACACACCTTGCGCTTGGTAGTGTATTCCGCGATTCCGCCCTTTACTAGGGACACGTCCGTGCTGGTTCCGCCCATATCGTAGGTGATGATGTCCTGGAACCCCGCCGCCTTGGCGATGTAAATGGCACCCATAACCCCTGCACTGGGGCCGGACAGGGCCGTCTGGACAGGGGTCTGAATGGTGGAGGAGATGGACATGACACCGCCGTTGGACTGGGTGATGTAGGGTTCCACCCTGACACCCACCTGGCGGATGCGATCCTGCAGGTTGTGGATGTACATCTTCATCCGGGGGCCCAGATAGGAGTTAATCACCGTGGTGCTGAGACGTTCAAACTCCCGGAACTCCGGAAGAATGGCGGAGGAGACGGAGCAGTAGACCTCGGGCCAGGTCTCCCTGATGCACTGCTCTACAATCCGCTCGTTTTCCGGGGTCAGGAAGGAGAACAGGAAGCATACCGCCAGCGACTCCACACCCTTTTCCTTCAGTTGGCTGAGTACCCGCAGCACCTCGTCCCGATTTACTGTCCGAAGGATGGTGCCGTCGGCCATGGTGCGCTCGTCTACCTCGCAGCGAAGCGCGCGGCGTACCAGGGTCTCCGGTTTGTCCTCCATAATATCATACAGGGAGGGGCGCGTCTGACGGCCGATTTCCAGCAGGTCCCGGAAGCCCTTTGTGGTGATCAGAGCGGTCTTCGCGCCCTTGCGTTCAATAATCATGTTGGTTGCGACCGTGGTGCCGTGGCCAAAATACTCCAGCTGCTCCACCGGGACCCCGTAGAGCGCCAGAGTTTCTTTTGTCCCGTTTGCAATTGCTTCTGACTGATCATGCAAAGTGGAGGAAAGCTTATAGGTGTAGTAGGTTCCTGTTTCTGAGTTCAGCAACGTGACATCGGTAAAGGTACCACCTACGTCAATACCGATTCGATACATTGGCTCACACTCCTTTGACCGTTTAAAATTATATGACTTGTCTGAATATATACATACAATACTAATCTATGCACACAGTATATACCACAAGCTTTGTGCATGTCAATATATTTTATTTGAATATCAAACGGCAAATTGAACAAAACAACCAAAACAAAACTGGCTATATTGCTGTATTGAATGCGGAAATGTACTATGATATACTTCTTTTGCTGAGCAATATCCTATAACGCAGAACCTCTTAAAGAAAAAACAGGGGGGGATACGCTGCTCCAGGGTGCCTGATCTGCAAAATGTATGAGAAGAAATATTTTTTACCTAGCGAATACTGCTGTAAGGGGGTTTCTTTATGGGCGAAAAAATAAAAAATCGCAGCGAACTTCTTTCGCACGGACACCGGCGTTCCCGGCAGACAGTTCTTGATATTACTGATGCCGCACTGAAAGAATTGGATGCCTACGGGCGGATTCGCTCCATTTTAAAGTGTGAGGGAAATCTGCTGAGGATTGGAGATCGCTGTTGGGATCTGGACCGCAAGCGAAACGTCTACCTCATCGGTGCGGGAAAGGCGTGCAATGCCATGGCCATGGCGGTGGAGGATGCGCTGGGCGAGCGCCTGACCGACGGGATCGCGGTGGTCAAAATTCTGGAGCCTGGGGACCGGTTTGTGCGTACCAGGGTTCGGATTGGCGGACATCCGATTCCCAACCAGGCCGGCTACGAGGCCTGCCTGGAGATTTTGGACCTCATTGACCGGGCCGGGCCGGAGGATCTATTCCTGTGCGTGATGAGTGGAGGTTCGTCGGCACTGATGAGCTGTCCGGTGGAGGGAATTTCCCTAGAGGATGAGCAAAAGACCACGGATATTCTGCTGAAATCCGGCGCCGGAATCCTGGAGATCAACGCGGTGCGCCGCCACATCTCCCGCATGAACGGAGGCAGGATGGCCCAGCGGATTGCGGACCGGGGGGCGGAACTCATCGGCTTCAACATCAGCGATTCCGTGTCCAACCCGCCCACTAGGGACATTTCCATGCCTTGGGAGCACTACTGCGGCACGCCCATGGGCCCGGACCAGACCACCCTTCAGGACGCTTTGGCCTGCATCGAAAAGTACGATCTCCACAGCCGCCTGCCGGCGTCCGTGCTCCGGTATCTCGCCTCCTGCGGCCCTGCCGGCGAGACGCCCAAGGCCTTTCCCCAAAATACATACTATCAAATCAACACCTTGCCGGACAGCGCTGCGGCCGCACAGCGCGCAGCGGAACAGCTGGGCCTGCGCGCGGTGGTGCTCTCTACCTTCATCGAGGGAGAGGCCAAGGATATGGGGACGCTCATGGCCTCCATCGCCAGAGAAATACAGGCCTATCACCGCCCGGTGCCGCCCCCCTGCGCCCTCATATCCGTAGGGGAGTCGGTCACCACCATTCCGGAGGACTGTGTTATTACCGGGCATGGCGGACCGTCCCAGGAGATGGCGCTCAGCTTTGCGGTGTCCGCCGCAAAAACCAGGGGGGCCTGTCTGCTCTCCATTGATACCGAGGGGACAGACGGCACCACCGTATGCGCTGGCGGCATCACCGATTCCGACAGCTTGGTGGATATGGAGAGAGCCGGCGTGGACGTCTACGGTGCTCTGCGGGGGCATGCCAGCTTTGAGGCGCTCTCCGCTGCGGGCTGCGCAGTCATGACCGGCAATACCGGCACCAACCTGTGTGATCTGAATATTATGTATGTGCCCGTTCCGGAGAAGGGAGAGGAGAAATGATGATGAATACCGTAATTCAGAAAATTTCCGCCCGTCAGGTATTGGACTGCAAAGCGCGACCCATGCTGGAGGTAGACGTGTTTACGCAGGACGGGAGCATGGGCCGGGGCGCCGCGCCCACCGGAACCTCGGTAGGATCCCATGAGGCATTTGTCCTCCGGGACTATGATGTAAACGAGTTTAACGGCTTGAGTGTCCACAAGGCCGTAAATACAGTGGAAACGGTCATTGCTCCGGCACTGCTTGGAATGGATGCAGCCGATCAGCGGGCAATTGACCAGCGCATGCTGGAACTGGACGGAACGGAAAACAAGGAGCGACTGGGCGGCAACTCCATTTACAGCGTCTCCATTGCCTGCCTGCGCGCTGCGGCTGCTGCCCACAAGATGCCGGTGTACCGCTATCTTCGGGGCGGAGCGCTGACCAACATCCCCCTGCCTACCTTCAATGTGATTAACGGCGGACGCTATCCCCAGCTGACTCAGCCCTTTAACGAATTTATGCTGGCCCCCTGGAAGGCCGACTCGGTGGAGGAGGCTGTGGAACTGGCGGTGAAGGTCTATCAACACCTGGAACAGGTGATCAGCCGGTATTTGGGCGGCAAAAAGCCCTTCCTGGGCGGGTCCTACGGCTGGGCAGCTCCCAGCGATGACCCCGATGTTGTCCTGCAACTGATGACTCAGGCGGTGGAGGAGTGCGGCTGCGCGGATAAAATGGCCTACTGCTTGGATTGCGCCTCCAGCGAAATGTACGACAGACACACAGACACCTATCTCTATGGCTCCCGCCGGGTCTCTCGAGAGGAGCTGATTGACCACGCTGCTGAGCTGATTCGGAAGTACCCCATCTTGTTCATTGAGGATCTGCTGGCGGAGGACGATTGGGATGGATTTGTTCAGGCCCATCAGACGCTGAAGGGGGTCAAGCTGATCGGCGACGATTTCATTGTGACCAACCGCCGGCGGCTCCAGAAGGCCTATGAGTGCCATGCGCTGGACGGATTCATCCTAAAACCCAACCAGGTGGGCACCATCACTGAGGCCCTGGATACCCATGCCTACGCCCAGAGCTGCGGTCTGCTTACCATCCCCTCCGGCCGTTCCGGCGGGGCTGTGGGCGATATTGTGGCCGACTTGGCGCTGGCCCTGGAGGCGCCCATTTCCAAAAACGGGGCACCCAAGTCCGGAGAGCGGCTGGACAAAATCAACTCCCTGCTCCGCGCCAGCAGCGACAACCCCGCCAGCCATCTGTGGAATCTGACGGAGGTATTCCGTCCGCTCTGCCTCGAACACGCTTAAAAACGCACAGAACCGTTAAAAAGCTCGCCGTAACCTCGAACTCTCTTGTCAAAAACAATGAAATACGCTATAATTAAGCCATCATTTCTAGCAGAGACGGTGTTTGCGGCTGATCGGGAAAGTGAAGCTGCATCAGGAAGGATAGAGTTCTATGACAGATTTCCAACAGCAGATCCGAAATGCGTATGAGCATTTGACCAACATCCAGCGGACCATTGCAGATTACTTTCTGGAACATCTGGATACGATTCCGTTTAAAAGGCTGGAGGAGTTGGCAGATCTGATTGGGGTCAGCACCACCTCCGTGATTCGATTTACCCGCAGCATCGGCTATCAGGGTTACGGCGATATGCAGCAGGAACTGCAGCAAAGTATTTTGGGAAAAGCCAGTTTACCGGAACGGCTCAAAAGCTCCATACAGGTGGAAGGGGACAATCACCTGCTCCTGCGTACATTTCAGACGGATGTCGATAATATTCAAGAGACCTTGTCTGTCTTATCTGAAACGGTTTTGTCGGAAGCGGTGTCCTCTATTGTTCAGGCAAGAAATGTCTATATCATTGGAATTCGCGGCAACTTTTCTGTGGCTCACTATTTGGGGTACCGCTTGGGACAGATCAAGCCCGGAGTACACTTGGTGGACGGGATTTCCATGGCCTATCCCGAGCAGGTCATAGGAATCCAGCCTGAGGATATCTGCATTGCATTTTTGACCCCCCGCTATTCAAAAATGACGGCCAATTTGGTTTCGTGGCTCAAACGGAAAGGAATTAAAATCATTTTGTTTACCAAAGCGGGAAACAAGGAGATCCACCCGTACGGAGATATCATTTTACCTTGTCAGACAACAGGTGTATCGTATAAGAGTTCATTGACGGCCTTATTTTCTGTCTGCAATTATCTTTTAGCGGCAGTTGCACTGCAGGATCATGATCATGCAATGGATACTTTGGCGAATACAGAGGAATTACTGGGTCAAGGATTTTTCTTGGGGATTTAAAATTAAAGGGAAATAGCCTCGGAAAACTTTGTGTGGACTGGTTTTCCTATAACCGGGAACGGACACAGGAGGAGCAATAAAAACAACTTGAACGCTCCAGAAACAGAGGCTCCCTATGTTTGACCCACACGGAGGAAGAGCTGTACGGAAACAACGGAGCAAAGAGTGGCGCCGACCTCGTCCTTTTTGGGAAAAAAGGACGGAAAGCGTTGGAATACAACGACTGGAAGGCTCCCAATCAGTTGGTAAGGAGCAGATTCAGCAGTATGGATATACTGTGGACACTGTGCGGCAGACGATCCAGAAAAACTTTGCGGCAAAAGGATTATCCTGCGTTTCCAATGGCGAGAAGCTGTCCTTTATAGGCTGTGGCAGCGAAGAAGATTTCTCTAATATGTGGCCATTTTGATGGCATTGCTTCGGACAGACGGACAGATTGGTTTCCCAAGTTCGCAGCTTCCTGCATTTGGTATGATGATGACGGTACGCAGGAAGATGTGCTGTCTCAGGCAGGAAAAGTGTCTGGATACTGCGGGGCACCACAATAGGATAAATAAAAAACAACGCTTTTTTATCTGTCAAATGAAGGCATCAGCATTTTTGGAAATGTCTGCAAGATTGGTCTTCCCTTGCCCGGTCGGCTCAAAAATCTTTTAGAAAAATTTAAAGACATCAAAAATCAGGCGGAGTAACTAAGGAATAATGCCCTGGTCCCTTTGAAAACACAAACGGCTGTCCGGAATCCCGGGCAGCCGTTTCAGTCTGTCGAGGAACCCGGTCTGTACTCAGGAGCAGACTGGGTCTCGAACATATATGAGCGAAAAAACAGCAAAACGAAACGAGGACAACAGGTCCCTCCATTTCCATGTGGCCAATTTTTTCAAGTTCATGGCAACAAACTTAAGCTTCACCCAGTTCGTCACCTGAGCCAAGCCTCTGTATTGCGTATAACG
>QWCK01004509.1_pt1 | contig 13622 bp, 9 predicted proteins | sample 1972571 | NCBI WGS metagenome assembly QWCK01 (sample SAMN09866710, study PRJNA288562) | Human gut metagenome isolate term2_stool, whole genome shotgun sequencing... | isolation source: gut | host: Homo sapiens | place: USA: California
ATCCTCGATGCCGCGCTGTTTTCGAGGATTGAAATCTTTGGCGGGACGGTGGATTTTACGCTCGCCGTCATCGCCGTGGTCGCGATGCTCGAGGGGACTCTGAGCGCTACGACGATCGCGCTCATTCTCGGGATCTTGGAGGACTTCGTCTTTGCGCGTTATTTTGGCGTGCGCACGCTCGGCCTCTTCCTATTTGCTTATGTCATCGCCGAAATTTCGAAAAAAATGCTAGATTTAACCGCCGTGAAGGTTTGGAGTCGGATCGTAATCGGAGATTTTGTCGTGCACTTTTTTATCTACGCGCTCAATGCCTATCTGGGTGTCTATCTTTCAATGCGCGGGTTCAAGCCGACATCTGCCCTTTCGGGGGCCGTACTCACGAGCTTGGCCGGCCTTTTCTTCTATTTTCTCTACGCCCGGGGGAAGAAGCGTAAGATGTATTACGGATTTTGAGGTGAGAAGATGAAAAAACTACCCAAGATCAATCGATTCAATGTGATGCAGACGGTGCTCATCGTTCTCATGTTGTTTTTAGTCGGGAGGCTCTTTAAGCTGACGATTATAGACGGGGACAAGTACCGCTCCATAGCAGATAACACACGTGTCAAAGAGATAAAAATCACGTCGCCCCGAGGGAATATCTACGACCGCAACGGTAAGCTCCTTGCGGGTACGAAACCGAGCTATGCAGTGAAACTTTTCAAAGACGATCTTTCTCGCGCTAAACTCGAGGATAAGAACGCCATGTTCACGGATCTCGTTCGGATCCTCGAGGAGGAAGGAAGCCCTTATGTGAAGAGTTTCCCCATCGAGATCAACGCGCTCGTCTACCACTCGGAAGTCGAATATTATAAGAATGAAACGACGCCCACGGATCGTGTGCTGGATCTTATATTTGAACACGAACTCACACGCCCCATCCTCGAGGCTTATACCGAGGAAGGGGGATATTTTTATGCGCCGATTGCAAGTGTTCTGCATAGTCTCGACCTCAAGGGGATCGATGTCCCCGTACGCATCCTGAGATCCCATGGATTAGAACTGGAGTATGAAGAAGGCGTTGAAACGGAAGAGTTTTTCCGTAAGAACGGACTCAAGAAGTCCGAGGATCCCATCGAGGCGATTAATGAACTGGTAAAAGAAGATCGATCGACCTTTCGCAAAATCATCACACAGCCGCTCGGCAGAAAACTCGTCTATGACATTTTGTCGTCACACGGACTCGCAAAGGAAATTAAACTCAAAGATAAAGTTCTTGTATACGACGAGGAAATTCGGATCATCAAGTCACAACTCAATAAGGATTTTCCGGAGATTACAGCGGACAGTGACGTCAAGGATGATTTTTTTGAGATTGTGAAACAAATAGGTCTTTCGACACTCCTGACCAGTGCGTATCCCAACGGAGATGAGACCGTGATTCCGGCACAGATTCTCATCGACCAACTGATGGCAAAGGGCATTGAGGTGCCCGTACTCGTGACGGAGCCGTTATCCGGCAAAGTCTCAATCGAATTTATCAAAAAAACGACTTTTTCGAGAGATTTGCCGCTCGATCGCCTGATTGCGATCGCCAAAGAACAAAAGATTCTCAAGGATTTCATCCTATCCGACGAAATTGCACCCTATGCCCAGTCGGCGATTTTGGATGCGGGTGTGAACCCGCGCATCAACGTGCGCGCATGGGAATACACGCCGATCAAAAACAAAAAGGACATGCTGGAGCGATATGATTTTGAAGAAACGCCCACCATGGACGAACTTTTTACTGCGATGAAGGAATATTATGACTATGAGAACGAGAGTGATTATATCGCCCGCGGTGTACTCGCGCTGCACGACAGACTCCTTTCTCAAGGTCACTACGGCTATGCGCCGATTACGCTTACGTACGGTTTGTCCCACGAAGCCGTTGCCAGGATTGAAGAAGCGATCCCCTCGAACCGTGGCATCGAAGTGAGTGTCGAGCCGATCCGTTATTATCCCGAACGCGATCTCGCGGCGCATGTCATCGGCTATCTCGGGAAAATTGCGCAAGAAGGAGAGATCAAATCCTATGTGGAAGAACTCGGATACGATCCCGACGACATCATCGGCAAGACCGGAGTGGAGGAGAGTTACGAATCCGTATTGCGTGGGAAGAAGGGCAAGAAAACGGTCGAAATCGACGTCGTCGGCAATCGCACGGACACGCTCGAAGAGATCGCACCGGAGCCGGGCGACAATGTCTTCTTAACCATCGACGCGGAGCTTCAAAAAACAGCGCACGATGCCCTTACGAAGACCCTGGCCCTCGTCCAAGAGGGAACGCCTTGGGAAGATGAATGGGGCGTGGTGCCTTTTGCAACCAACGGCGGGACACCGTATTACAATGCCAATGCCGGTGCCGTCGTCGTCATGAATGTCAAGACCGGTGAAATCCTTGCGAAGGCGAATGCACCGACGTTCAACCTCAATCCGTTTTCGACGGGCATCACGGAGAGCGATTGGCAAGCTCTATTCCCGCCCAATGAGAACGACGTCATCGCACCGCGACCGCTCTACGACATTGCGATGCAGACGGCCGTACAACCGGGCTCGATTTTCAAACTTTCATCCACACTCGCCGCTTTTGAAAAAGGCCTTTCGCCGGATGAGCAGATCTTTGACAGCGGCGTGCTTACGATCGGCGATACCAAATTTGCCTGCCACGTATGGGATCCGGTCGGACAAAATACGCACGGCTGGGTTGATTCCAGGGCTGCGATTGAGCATTCCTGCAACTATTATTACTATGCCCTTGCGCTCGGGAAGAACCAGAGCTCGGGACAGGAGACGGGCGTCAAACTCGAGATCGACGATCTCATCGAGATGGCCAAAAAACTCGGACTCGGTGAAAAAACGGGAATCGAAGTGCACTCCCCGGCCGAAAACCCGGGACTCGTGCCGGATCCTGCGGCAAAACTCCGTATTCGTAAGAAACAGCTCACCGATTTTCTTGAGAACAATCTTGAGAAATACTATGAAGAGGGCTATCGCTACAACAAGAACGACGTGACATGGTCGATCCACACGATTACATCCTGGCTCGACGAGACGCCCGTTCGCTCGCGAGAGGAAGTCCTCGAGGAACTGACGGATTTGCATTTTGTGGCGGAAACGCCCTTGCCGGGACAACGCGCGGGACTTGCCGATATCATCAAGTATGATTATCTTGAGCAGGCCAATTGGGATATCACCGATACGCTCAACGTCATCATCGGACAGGGTCCGAACGCCTATACACCGCTTCAGATGGCGCGTTATATGTGCTGTTTTGCAAACGGCGGCTATAAAGTGAAGGCGCATGTCATTTCCAAAGTCATGAATCCGGACAATACCGAGATTATCGAACAGACCGTCCCGGAGAAGGAACGCATCGACCTCAAAGATCCGCGTCATCTCCAACCGATCCTCGAGGGCATGCTGCTCGCCAAAGACGTCTCGGGCAAAACGTTCGTCAACTTTCCCATGAAAGTCGGCGTCAAGACGGGAACGGCGCAGAACACCGCCATCAACCCCAACACCGGCCAAATGTATGACAACTACGGTTGGTTCCTCGCGTTTGCGCCGTATGACGATCCCGAGATCGCCATCGCAACGATTCTCTTCCAGGGCGGCAGCGGCGTCAACGCGGCACCGCTCAACCGCGCGATTATTGCGCATTATTTCGGGATGAAACCGGAGGCGAACCCATGAGGATTTTACTTTCTACGAAAGAACGCTCCTGGGCGATTCTACTTGCACGCGCACTCGACGGCGAGGTGCTTTTTGCGGACCTCACACCGGGCGATCGTACCACGGCCGAGATGCTGGGCGCGGAACTTCCGATCTACGATGTGCAGGATGTACTCGACGGGATGATTGAACTTCAAGATGCCGCGGAAGAAGTTGAAGGCTTTTCGTATCTCGCGGCCCCCGCCAAAACGGAAAAATGGAATTTGAACGAAGAAAATGCACCGCGTCTTAGGACCGATGCATTTTCGCATGCCATTTTCATGGCGGAAGATCCGTATGCGGTATATCCGCTCGTAGAGGCTCTTTTCATCGATACAGGAGGACGCGCATCGGGCGAGGATGTGTTTGATTTTCGAGTGAGAAAAGGCGCAACCTGTCTCGGAAAAGCGTATACGGATGAACGAATCGAGAAGAATATCGAAGTCCTGCGCACCGGGGAGGAGAAACTCGGACTCCTAGGGAAAATTCGGAGAGCGCTCCTATGAAGACTTTTTTTCTTGCAAAGGAGCGAGCGGCGGGACTCATCGAGGACGGGAAACTCGTCCGGTATTATGATCTCGGGAAAAAACGCGGGACGGTCGTACGCGGCAAAATCACAGGGCGCAACGCGTCCATCGGCGCTTATTTTGTCGACATCGGCGAAGAAAAACCCGCCCTCCTGCACGACGAGGACGTTCGAGAAAAAGGGGAGATGACGCCGGTCGTCGAAGTCATTCGCGATGCGCACGGGAACAAGGGGAGCGTCGTGAGTGCGAAGATCACGCTCGGAGGCAGACTCGTTGTTCTCACCGATGACGATGCGGTCGGGTTTTCCAAAAAACTGTCCGACGACGATCGTGCCGTGCTTTTGCAATTCGCCGAAGAGCATGCCATGCGAGGATTTTTTTATCGCACGGCGGCAAAAGATGCCGAAGGGAATGAGATTCTCGAAGAATACAAAAGACTTGATGCCGTCCGAGAGAAACTTTCGCGTACCAAAAACGATCTTGCGGCACCGCGCGTACTCTATCGCCCGCGTCCGTGGACGTCGCTCGCCGATGAAGCGGATACGATTCTCACCGACGATGAAGCATATGCGGAAGAAAAAAGGGGTACATATCTTATAGATGTCCTTGCAGACACCGGGGTCAAAGGCGCGCTGGCGGATCTTACGCGCAGAGAATATCCGCTTGCTTGCGGCGGTGAACTCGTGCTCGATATCACGGAGGCGCTCGTCGTCTTCGATGTCAATTCCAAGGGAGCACGCGCCGAAAGTTTCGCCGCCCTCGCGAGACGCGTGAATGATGAAGCGGCGCGTGAGATTGCACGGATCATCCGGATCCGAAATCTCGGAGGCATCGTGGTGGTCGATTTTTTGCGCGAGGATCATCGAGGGAAGAAGCGTCTACACGCTTCGATGTCCCGTTCTTTACAGGGCGGTACGTCTCGCACCGTAATGCACGGATTTTCGGATGCGGGATTATTTGAAATCACAAGGCAGAGAGAATAGGAGGAGCATGATGAGAGATTGCACGATGAAACGAAACGACGGCGTGGATATTTCCTATACCGTCTTTGACGATGTCGAAAACCCCAAGGCGGCGCTGCAGATTATTCACGGCATGGCGGAGCACATTGCACGCTATGAAGATTTTGCGCGCTTTTTGAATGCGAACGGCTATATCGTTTACGGCGAAGATCACAGAGGACACGGCAAGACGGCGGGCGCCATCGAGAATGTCGGTACATTCGGCAAGGCGTATGCATGGGACACGGTCGTGGAGGATAATCACGCACTCTCGCGTGTGATCAAGGCGGAATATCCCGAATTGCCCCTATTCGTCCTCGGACACAGCATGGGCTCGATGCTTTTGCGCACGCTCCTTGCGAAACCGCATGCGGCCTATCAAGGTGCCATTATCATGGGCACGGCGGGCGATCCCGGATTTGCGGCAAAGATCGGCAGACTCGTCATCAACAAGGAGATCCGCAAGCACGGTGAAGACGCCAAGAGTACGGCCGTCGACAAACTGCTTTTCAGCTCCAACAACAAAAAGTTCAAATCCGGCTCTCCGGTCGCTTGGCTCTCGCGAGACGAGGAGAATTGCCAAAAATATATGGACGATCCGTATTGCGGTTTTATCTTCGACAACCGTTTCTACATGGATCTGCTCGAAGGCACGCTCTTTATCAATACGCGCGAAGCCTTTGAGGCCGTCGATCGTGAGCTTCCGCTCCTCGTGATCTCCGGTGCGGAGGATCCCGTGGGTAAGACCGGCAAGGGCGTACGCTCCGTGTACGACGGATTTGTCAAGGCGGGTGTACGCGATGTGAGCCTCAAACTCTACGACGGTGCGCGTCATGAGATCCTCAACGAGACGAACAAAGACGAAGTTTATGCGGATGTTCTCGGATGGATGGAGGAACATTTATAAAATCATAAAAAAATTTGAAAAAAAGCTTGCAAGCAAAAAAATCATATGGTATACTACCGAACAAGCGACGAAGAGGAGAGTACATTTTCCCGTGACTGTACAGAGAAGCTTCATTTGGTGAGAGAAGCGTAGGAAAGGAAAATGGAAAATGGCCTCGGAGCATCGCACCGAGCCCGGAGGGTTAGGCTGCGACGTGCAGGCACACGTTACAACGGCGCGAGTATGCATGTACTCATGGAGACCTCTTTTGTGAGAAAGAGGTGAAATTGGGTGGTAACACGAGCTTTCGTCCCATGTGGGGCGGGAGCTTTTTTTTGTTAGGAGGCAATATGCTAAAGGTTGAACATTTATCGAAGACTTTTCACACCGACAAGGGTGTGGTGGAGGCGGTCAAGGACGTTTCGTTCGAAGTCCGAGAAGGCGAAATCTATGGTCTCATCGGACTGAGCGGTGCCGGCAAATCGACGCTGGTACGGTGTCTCAATTTGCTCGAGAGACCGGACGAGGGACGTGTACTCTTTGAGGGCGAAGACATGACCGCGATGAACGAAAAAACGCTCAACGACAAGCGCAAAGAGATCGGCATGATTTTCCAGCATTTCAATCTCTTTCACCAGCGGACGGTGTATGAAAACATCGCGTTTCCGCTGCGCAGGCTCGGAAAGAGCTCGAGTGAAATCGATGCGCGCGTCAAGGAACTGCTCGCATATGTCGATCTGGCAGACAAAAAAGACGCATATCCGTCGGAGATCTCCGGCGGACAGAAACAGCGTGTCGCAATTGCCAGAGCGCTTGCGACAAGACCCAAGCTTCTTCTCTCCGACGAGGGTACGAGCGCGCTCGACCCGAGAACGACGGCGGATATCTTGGATCTTCTTAAGAAAAGCGCCAAAGAACTCGGACTTACGATCGTCCTCATCACGCATCAGATGGAGGTCGCGAAGAAAATCTGTGACCGCATTGCCGTGATGGAAGAAGGGAGAATCATCGAAGAGGGAAGCGTGCAGGATCTCTTCCTTCGCCCCAAGATGCGCCTGACGAAAGAACTCGTCGAACGCACGGTGGACGAGGCGGAGGAATACGGAGATTTCGGCGGGAATTCCTACAGACTCTCATTCAACGACGCGAGCGTCGGCGAACCGATTATTTCGAGGCTTGTCCGTGAATACCATGTGGATGTGAATCTCCGTGGCGGCAATATGAATGCATTACGAACCGGGAATGTCGGGTATCTCATCGTGGATCTCATCGGAGAACCCGATGAAATCGATCGGGCGCTTCAGCATCTCGATGAACTCGGCGTCATCGTGGAGGTGATTTGATGGATTATTTACTCGCAACATGGCAGACCGTGTATATGTCCTTTGTCTCCGCGTTCTTTGCGCTCGTGATCGGACTGCCGCTCGGCGTCATCCTGGTGCTCACGGATACGGGCGGACTTCGCGAAAACAAACGCGTCTATCACATCCTCGATGCGATCATCAACGTGTTTCGCTCGATCCCGATCCTCATTCTCATCATCATGCTGTTCCCGCTCTCGCGTTTCATCGTGGGCCGCAGTACGGGAACGACGGCGGTCATCGTGCCGCTCGTCATCAGCGCCGCTCCGTTTGTGGCACGCATCATGGAACAGTCCTTAAATGAACTCGACTCCGGTGTCATTGAAGCGGCGAAGTCCATGGGCGTGTCCCAATACACGATGGTACGACACGTGATGTTGCCGGAGGCCCTGCCTTCCATCATCAACGGCGTCACCATTGTGCTTATCAATCTTATCGGCTACAGTGCGATCGCCGGCGCGATCGGCGGCGGAGGTCTGGGCGACCTTGCCCTGCAATTCGGTTATTACCGACGCGACACGAAAGCACTGTACATCGCGGTGATCATCATCATCGCATTGGTCCAGATTGTCCAGGTTTCAGGCAATGCCATTCGCAAAGCCCTGGATAAAAAATAAAGGAGGAATTATAAATGAAAAAAGCATTCAAACTATTCCCTGTATTACTCGTTGCACTCATCGTAGCCGCTTGCGGCGGACCCAAAGAAAGCGGAGAGAAGAATGTCATCCGCATCGGAGCGACCCCCGTTCCGCACATGGAGATCCTAAATGAAGTGAAAGACGACCTTGCGAAAGAAGGCGTCACGCTCGAGATCGTCTCCTACACCGACTATCCGCTCGTCAACAAGGCGCTTGTCGAAGGCGAAATCGACGCCAACTTCTTCCAGCACATTCCCTATTACGAGGATTTCCTCGCCAACGAACCCAAGGGTGAGAACACGGCCATTCTGTGCAGCGTTCACATCGAACCGATGGGCATTTATTCCACGAAATACAAGAGCCTCGACGAACTCAAAGACGGAGACGAAGTCATGATCCCGAACGACACCACGAACAGCGGCAGACCGCTGCTCCTGCTCCAAAACCTCGGCATCATCAAGCTCAAAGACGATGCAGGCGTCGATGCGACGGAAAAAGACATCGTGGAGAATCCGAAAAATCTTAAGTTTACGAGACTTGACGCCGCTGCCATTCCCGCAGCATACGGGGACGCGGCCATTGCAGCAATCAACGGCAACTTCGCTTTAGAAAACGGCCTCAATCCCCTTACGGACGCCATCGCACTCGAGGACAAAGAGAGCCCGTATGTCAATATCGTCGTCGTCAAGAAGGACGCTTTGGACAGCGAACCGATTCAAAAATTAAAAGCGGCGCTTACGAGCGAGAAGACCAAAGAGTTCATTCTCGATCACTACAAAGGCACCGTCATCCCGGTTGAAAATGACAAATAGCAAATGAAAAACCCGCAAGAAGCGATCGTCCGCTTTCCTCGGAAAAATTTCGAGCGAAACGGCGCGCGACTTGCGGGCTTTTTTATGGCGTTGATATTTTGATGCGCTCATCGGGAGAACGCGCGGGGTGTGGTATAATGGCGGTGGAATCATGAAGGCGGGAAAAGACAAAAAAAGAGCTCCCACTTGGAAGCTCTTGGTCGGGATGACAGGATTTGAACCTGCGACCTCTCCGTCCCGAACGGAACGCGCTACCGAGCTGCGCTACATCCCGATGACCCGTCTATTATAACCGATGGAAAGCAGAATAGCAAATTTTTTAAGGAGGATTTATGAATTTTCGCATCTTTGTTCGAAAACGCCCGCCGTTTGACATCGAGGAAAAGGGCCTCATCCACGATCTGACGGAGAATCTCAAGCTCAAGACGCTCGAGACGATCGCCATATACAATATCTACGATCTTTTCGGCGCGAGTGAGGAAGATCTCGATCTCTTAAAAAAACATGTCCTTGCCGAGAAACAGACAGACGAAATCTACGATCATGTCGAATTGAGCGGCCGTTCCTTTGCCATGGAGTTTTTGCCCGGGCAATACGATCAGCGTTCCGACTCGGCGATGCAATGCTTGACGCTGGTCGGCGGATCGGAAGATGTCCATATTTCGAGCGGCAAACTTTTTGTTGCGAACGAATCGCTTTCGGAAAAAGACTTCGACGAGATGAAAAAATATTTGATCAATCCTGTCGAGGCACGCGAAAAGGATCTCTCTATATTGGAATTCGACGAAGATGTCGATGTGGAAGAAGTGCCCGTGATTGAAGGTTTTACGGCGCTCGATGCAGACGGAAAGAAAGCGCTTCATACATCGATGGGGCTTGCCATGACGCTCGAGGATCTCGATTGTATCCAGGCCTATTTCTCGGAAGAGGGACGCGATCCGTATGAGACGGAGATCCGCGTTCTCGATACCTATTGGTCCGATCACTGCAGGCACACGACCTTTGAGACCGCGCTTGACGAGATTGCGATCGGCGAAGGCGCCCTCAAAGACGCGATCGAGAAGAGTCTCCGGGAATATCTCGCACTGCGCGAAGAGACCAAACGCGGCGAGAAGCCGACGACACTCATGGACATGGCGACCATCTCCGGGCGCGCATCGAAAAAGCGCGGCACGCTCGACGACATGGAAGTGACCGACGAGATCAACGCTTGCTCCATCAAGATCCAAGTCGACGTGGACGGCAAAGACGAAGAATATTTGCTCATGTTTAAGAACGAAACGCACAATCACCCGACGGAGATCGAACCGTTCGGCGGTGCGTCCACCTGCCTCGGCGGCGCGATTCGCGATCCGCTTTCCGGCAGAAGTTATGTCTATCAGGCGATGCGCATCACGGGCGCGGGGGACATCACGGCACCCATCGATGCCACCATCCCGCACAAGCTCCCGCAACGCATCATTTCGAAGACCGCTGCCAAAGGCTACGCGTCCTACGGCAACCAAATCGGACTCACGGCCGGCTATATCGAGGAACTCTACCATCCCGGCTATGTGGCCAAACGCATGGAAATCGGCGCGGTTGTAGGCGCGGCTCCGATCGAAAACGTCGTACGCAAAAAACCGGCACCCGGCGACGCCATCGTCCTTTTGGGCGGACGCACGGGACGAGACGGCATCGGCGGCGCAACCGGATCTTCCAAAACGCATACCAAATCCTCTCTCGAAAAATCGGCGAGCGAAGTGCAAAAGGGCAACGCTCCGGAGGAAAGAAAGTTGCAGAGACTTTTCCGCAATCCCGAAGCGACGCGCCTCATCAAAAAGGCGAACGACTTCGGCGCAGGCGGTGTTTCCGTCGCCATCGGGGAACTGGCGGACGGAATCTTTGTCGAACTCGAAAAAGTGCCTGTGAAATACAAAGGGCTCAATCCCACGGAACTCGCCATCAGCGAATCGCAGGAGCGCATGGCTTGCGTCATTGCACCCGAAGATGTGGAGGCGTTTTTGGCGCTCGCAGCGGCGGAGAATCTCGAGGCGACCGTCGTGGCCAAAGTCACGGAAGATGTGAGACTCGTGCTCGCCTATGACGGGAAAAAATACGTCGATCTCTCGCGTGCCTTTTTGGACACGAACGGCGCGCGCTCCCATCAATCTGTAGAAATCAACACCGAACGCGGAAAAGACGCGTTCAGCGCGGATGCGTTCGCGCTTACGCAGGAGACGGCGGAAGCGCTCTTCACGGATTCCAATATTGCGATGCAAAAGGGCATGGTCGAGATGTTCGACGCCTCCATCGGCAAGGGAACCGTCCTCATGCCGTACGGCGGCAAGACGCAGATGACGCGCGAAGAGGGCATGGTGGCGCTCATTCCGACTTTTGACGAGACGACGACCGCGAGCGTCATGACTTACGGTTTTGTACCGCAGATCTCCGACGATCATCCGTATCTTTCGTCTCAATACGGTGTCGTGATGGCGCTGGCACGCATGACGGCGCTCGGTGCGGATTATCGCAAGGCACGATTGACCTGTCAGGAATATTTTGAACGCCTCGAGAAGGATCCCGTGCGTTGGGGGAAAGTCACGAGTGCGCTTCTGGGCCTCGTCACGGCACAAGAGGCATTCGGGACGCCCGCCATCGGCGGCAAGGACTCGATGAGCGGAACGTTTGAGGATCTCGATGTCCCGCCGACACTCGTCACGTTTGCCGTCGCGACGATGAAAAAGGACGAAGTGATTGATGCAAGCCTCAAGGGAAATGGCCACCTCTATCTCGTGCGTCATACCCCGGGCGAAGAGCATCTCCCGAATTACGAAGGTCTGCGTCGCAATTTTGCACGCGTCTATGAAGAAGGACAGAAAGGCAATATCCTAAGTGCATCGACGATCAAGACGGGCGGCATCTTAGAGGCGGTTCTCAAGGCCGCATTCGGCAACCGGACCGGCTTTGAGGTCGATACGGATACGCAAGTGAACGCTTTTTTACCCGGCTCTTTCCTCGTCGAGACGAAAGAAGTCGTCGAGGATCCTGCATGGGAGAAACTCGGCACGACCGGAGGCGACGCATACTGTATGAACGGCGTGTCTCTCGATCTCGATCGTCTCATGGAAGCGGCGATGGCGCGCTATGAGTCGGTCTATCCGACGAAGACCGTCCCCGAGAAGATGGAGACGGAGTTCGCGCTCAAGCGAGCGGACAAAATCTATTATCACGAGCGCATCGAGAACCCGACGGTCACGATTCCCGTCTTCCCGGGCACCAACTGCGAATACGACACGGCAAAATCTTTCGAACAGGAAGGTGCATGCGTCGAAACCGTGGTCTTCCGCAACCGCACGAAAGAAGAGGTCGAAGAGAGCGTCGCAAAACTGGCCGATGCGATCGACCACACGCATATTTTGTCTCTGGTCGGCGGATTTTCGGCGGGCGACGAACCGGACGGCAGCGGCAAATTTATCGCGAATGTCCTCATGAACGCCAAAGTAAAATCCGCGATCGAGCGTTTCCTTGCGCGCGGCGGACTGATCCTTGGGATCTGCAACGGCTTCCAGGCACTTGTGAAATCGGGCCTGCTCCCGACGGGCGAGATCGGCGCAATCGAAAAAGACAGCCCGACGCTCTTCAACAACGCGATCGGCAGACACATTTCACAGATCGTCTCGACCAAAGTCATCTCCACGAAGACACCGTGGATGAACGCGTGTGAAGCCGGCGGCATCTATGAAATCGCGGTTTCGCACGGGGAGGGACGTCTCATTTTGACCGAGGAGGACGCACGCGGGCTCTTTGAGAACGGTCAAGTCTTGACGCAATACGTCGATTCCGACGGCAACGCGACGATGGTAAGACCCCACAATCCCAACGGCTCCTATTTTGCCATTGAGGGGCTCATCTCGCCGAACGGACAGATTGTCGGAAAGATGGGACACACAGAGCGCTATGAAGACGGACTCTATCGCAATATTCCGGGCAATAAGGAGCAGCTTCTCATCCGAGGCGGCGTAGAATACTACACGAAAGGCGGACAAGCATGATCGGGAAGTCCATGATGGAAAACGTGCTCGAAGCGGCACTCGAAGGCGGGGCGGAATTCAGCGAGCTTTTCTTCGAGGACCGCAATGTGCGCGCTTTGAGCATGCTCAAGGGAAAAGTCGAGAACATGAACCTCGGGAGGGATTCCGGCGTCGGGATCCGCATTATCGAGGGCCTCAACTCCGTCTATGTCTATACGAACGACCTCAGAGAAGAAAACCTCATAAGGCTCGCGAGGGAGGCCGCGAAAGCCATGCGCGGGAACGCGAAAGCGCGCTCCATTACGCTTGCGCGCATGCACACGGAGCCGAAGAATCCCGTGCGCATCGATCCCGGCGATGTCGATCTTGCGCGCTCAGTGGAACTTTTACGGCGCGGCAACGATGCTATCCTCACGTACGATCCCATCATCACACAGGCGGTCACGTCCTATTTTGACGAAGATCAAAAAGTGACCATCGCGAACAGCGAAGGCCTTCTCGTTCACGACAGACGCGTACGCGGACGGTTTGCGGCACAAGCCGTGGCGACGTATAACGGCGACATGCAGACGGGATTTGAAGGGCCCGGCGCGTCCAAAGGATTTGAGTTTTTTGAGACGATGGACGTCGAGGCGGTCGCACGAGAGGC
>QWCK01005764.1_pt1 | contig 13615 bp, 10 predicted proteins | sample 1972571 | NCBI WGS metagenome assembly QWCK01 (sample SAMN09866710, study PRJNA288562) | Human gut metagenome isolate term2_stool, whole genome shotgun sequencing... | isolation source: gut | host: Homo sapiens | place: USA: California
CTGTCGGTGACGCTCGACACCTTATTGCGTGCGCAGAAACCGATGAGTCGTGCCGATCTGGCCAAGGAGACGGGCCTGACCAAGGCCACGCTCTCGCTGCTGGCCTCGATGCTCATTGAAAGTGGCGTGGTGCAGGAAGGCGAGCCGGTCGTCTCCACCACATATGGGCGGCCCAGCACGCCGCTGGAGATTCGCGGCGGATCCATCGCCGGCATCGGCCTGCAGATCAACACCGATGGTTACGGTTGCCTGGCACTCGATCTGAACGGCGACACTCTCGGCCAGGAGTGGGTGAGTGAGGATATGACCGGCACTGACCCGTACGAGATCTTCGCCAAGCTCGATGCGATGACTTTCCCGTTGGAAAGCCGGCTCAAACGACGCGGCTGCAAGGTGGTGGGAGCCGGGTTTGCGCTGCCGGGCATCGTCACTGACGACATGTGGCTGTTGGTGGCCCGCAATCTGGGTTGGGAAAACGTCAATCTCACCCGGTTCAACGTGGTGCGCCGGCTGGATGTGGTGGCCGGCAATGAGGCGAAGATGGCCGCCATCGCTCAGATTCCGGGGTATGCCACCGAACGTGCGCCCTTCCTGAATGTGGTGGACCGCACGGACTCCTTTATTTACCTGTCTACCGATATCGGCATCGGCGGCGCGGTGGTGCGCGACGGCGAAGTGGTGATGGGCTCGCACGGATTCGCCGGCGAGATCGGCCATCTGTCCGTGGCGATGGATGGGCCGTTGTGCAGCTGCGGGCGTCACGGGTGCCTTGAGGCGTTTGCGGGCCGTCGCGCTTTGGTCGAGGCTGCCGGCATTGCCGAAGATGGGGATGCCACCAGCAGCGAGGCCATCGATATGTTCCTCCAGCGTTGGCGCGCCGGGGATTCGGATGTGGCCAAAGTGGTCGATCAGGCCGCCGATGCGCTGGTTTCCGCCATCGCTTCCGCCGTGAATCTGGTGGATGTCGATACGGTGCTGTTGGGCGGACTGTGGTTGCGACGGTTCATCGAGAACCCGTTGGGGTACATGGGGGAGAAGTAGCGCCGGGAGATGCTGCTTGTTGCTGGCGGGTGCATGGTATGGGTGCATGGCGCGCGTGCCGGCGTTAGCGGGCTCGTGCTACACTTTGGCAAGTTGGCTGTTTTGTGCAGCGAACGTGGGGCCGTAGCTCAGTCGGTTAGAGCATGCGACTCATAATCGCCCGGTCCAGGGTTCAAGCCCCTGCGGCCCCACTCTTTTGCGTCGTCTCCTGCGGCGGCGTAGCGCGTCTTCACGTCCAGATAGGCGCGTACAATCCCTTAGGTTCCGGTTCACGTCTTGCCATAGGGGCATGACGACCCGGGTCCCCCGAATCCATAGGAGACGTAAAATGCAGCAGGGTATCCATCCTGATTACCACCCCGTTGAGGTGACGTGCTCGTGCGGCAACACCTTCGTGACCCGCACCGCTGGCAAGGAAGATCACATGTTCGTTGACGTGTGCTCTCAGTGCCACCCGTTCTACACCGGCAAGCAGAAGATTCTTGACACCGGTGGCCGCGTTGCTCGCTTCGAGAAGCGCTACGGCAAGAAGAGCAAGTAGCATACTTCACGCCAGTCCGATTCGATTTGGCATGCTCCGGCATACCCGATCGAGGACTGGCGTTTTTTGTATTCTTTGACAAGTTTTGTTGCAGCATTGACCTGCGCAATCGAATAATCGAACAGAACAGCACCATACAGAAGAAAGTGTGTTATGGCAGACGAACAGTTCCCGGCGGCGGCAACCGCGCTTGAGGAGTACCAGTCCATCGAAGAACAGATGGCAAGCCCCGAAGTCGTGTCCAACCCGGACAAGCTGCGCAAGCTGGGTCGTCGTCACGCCGAACTGGGTGCCATCGTGGGTGCCTACAAAGCCTGGTTGCAGGTGAAGGACGATCTGGCAGCCGCTCAGGAGATGGCCGGCGAGGACGCCGACTTCGCCGAGGAAGCCAAGCGTCTTGAAGACGAACTGCCCGGTGTCGAGGAGAAGCTGCGCACCGCGCTGATCCCGCGTGACCCGGATGATGCGCGCGACACCATCATGGAGATCAAGGCCGGCACCGGCGGCGAGGAAGCCGCACTGTTCGCCGGCGACCTGCTGCGCATGTACACCCGTTACGCCGAGAAGCGTGGCTGGAGCGTGAACGTGCAGTCCGAGAACACCACCGAGCTCGGCGGCGTCAAGGACGTGCAGATCGCCATCCGCGCCAAGGGAACGCCCGCTCCCGAAGACGGCGTGTGGGCTTCGATGAAGTACGAGGGCGGCGTACACCGTGTGCAGCGCATCCCCGTCACCGAATCGCAGGGCCGTATCCAGACTTCCGCTGCCGGCGTCATCGTGTTCCCCGAGGCCGACGAGGATGACGACGAGATCGAGATCGATCCGAAAGACCTGAAAATCGACATCTTCATGAGCTCCGGCCCCGGCGGCCAGTCCGTGAACACCACGTATTCCGCCGTGCGCATGACCCACCTGCCAACCGGAATCACGGTGAACATGCAGGATGAGAAGTCGCAGATTCAGAACCGTGCCGCCGCGTTGCGCGTACTGAAGTCCCGCCTGCTGGCCATGAAGCATGAGCAGGAGGCCGCCGAGGCCGCCGACATGCGTCACTCGCAGGTACGTTCGCTTGATCGCTCCGAGCGAATCCGCACATACAACTTCCCGGAAAACCGTATCGTCGACCATCGCACGAATTACAAGGCTTACAACCTTGACGCCGTGCTCGACGGCGACCTGCAGGCCGTCATCGATTCCGACATCCAAGCCGACGAGGCCGACCGTCTGGCCAATCAGAAATGACTTTGCCGGATGGCTCCCCTCTGTGAGGGGAGCTGTCAGCGAAGCTGACTGAGGGGAGCCTAATGTCCGATCAACGGAGACCGCCAGTGCTTATTACCGACATCATCAACCAAGCCTCTTCGCAATTGCGCGAAGCGGGTATTGAGACGCCTGAGCATGATGCCAAGTTGCTCCTTGCCGAGGCGGCAGGCGTTGAACTGCGCGACGTCGACAGGGCTCTGCTTATGGGGGAGGAACTTGGCACAACCGGACAGCTTGCCGTCTTCCGTGCCATGCTCGACCGCCGTGCCAAGCGCGAGCCGCTGCAATACATCACCGGGCATGCTCCTTTCCGCTACCTTGACCTGAAGGTCGGTCCCGGAGTGTTCATTCCTCGTCCGGAAACCGAAACCGTGGTGCAGGCCGGCCTTGACTGGCTGACAAAAAACGGCATGATCCATCCTTGTGTGGTCGATTTGTGCGCCGGCTCCGGCGCGATTGGGCTGTCCGTTGTCAGCGAGGTGCCCGGCAGCCAGGTGTGGGCGGTGGAGCTGTCGCCGAACACCGCCGAATGGACGCGAAGGAATCTGTCGGAAACCGCGAAAAAGTACCCATCCATTGCCTCGAATTACCATCTGGAAATCGCGGATGCCACGTCCTTCGCCACATTGGCCCAATTGGACGGCACCGTCGATATCGTCATCACCAATCCCCCCTACGTGCCGCAGACCGATATTCCCGAGCAGCCGGAAGTGCGTGATTGGGATCCGGAATTGGCTTTGTATGGCGGCTCGATGGACGGTACGTTGATTCCCGAGCGCATTATCGAGCGGGCCTGCCGTCTTCTCAAGCCTGGGGGCGTGCTTGTCATGGAACATGACGTGACCCAGGGGGATCGTCTCGTGGCCTTTGCCAGAGCCACCGGATTCGCTGCCGCATCGACCGGCCAGGACTGGACGGGTCGCGACCGCTACCTGTTTGCAGTGTCCTAAGCCCCACGAATCCCACATTTCCTTGGGATTGTATTCTCGTTTCCGTAATTGCGCTGTCTCATAATAAGAACAATTTATTGCGGGTTCAAAGCCGGTCTGGTTATAACAGTCCGCGACAAACATCGGATGAGAGAGACGTGAATGACGGTCACAAGCCGTGTGATGTAGTTCTGTGGTATGCGAATTATGTGAGTGGAACGTCTCACGCGCACATCCCGCGCGTTGGTTGACAGATGAACGATGTTGAAATATCCCAAGGAAGAAGGAAGAGGATGAACGTGAAGTTCTCCACTAAGTTCGTTGCGGCCAGCGCGGCCGCTGTTATGGCGTTGTCCCTCGTGGGCTGCTCCGGCGGCAGCATGGATGATTCCTCCAGCTCCAGTGCCAAGGCCTCCGGCGACTCCATCACCATCGGCACCGTGACCACCAACTCCGGTACCGCCGCCGCTTACGGCGAGGCCGAGGTCAAGGGCTTCGAGCTGGCGGTCTCCGAGATCAACGCCAAGGGCGGCATCAACGGCAAGAAGGTCAAGCTCGAGTCCATGGACGACAAGGGCGACGCCACCGAAGCCTCCAACGCCTACAACAAGCTCGCCGGCGACAACAACGTGCTCGCCGTGGCCGGCCCGACCATTTCCGCCACCACCGCAGCCGTGGCCCCGCTGGCCGACCAGTCCAAGCTGGTCACCATCGCCCCGGCCGCCACCTCCGACTCCATCGAAACCGGCAATTACCTGTTCCGCACCTGCTTCAAGGACTCCTACCAGGGTGAGGTGGCTGCACGCTTCGCCGCCGAGAACCTGAAGGTCAAGAAGGTGGCCGTGCTCTACGGCACCGGCGATCCGTACTCCTCCGGCGTGGGAGAGGCCTTCGCCAAGGCCGCCGAAAAGCTCGGCCTCGAAGTGGTGGACAAGGAAAGCTCCTCCTCCGCCGACGACACCGAGTACTCCGCCCAGCTGCAGAAGATCCAGGCTTCCGGCGCCGAGCTGCTCTACGCTCCGTACTACTACTCCGTGGCTGGCCCGTACATCATCCCGCAGGCCCGCTCCGTGGGTTTCGAGGGCTACGTGATGGGACCCGACGGATACGATGGCCTCAAGCTCACCGGTGACAAGTCCCAGTACAACAAGACCTACTACACCACCCACTACTCCGCCGACGACAACACCAACACCAAGGTGCAGGACTTCATCAAGTCCTACAAGTCCAAGAACAACGCCGAGCCGAACACGTTCGCCGCTCTGGGCTACGACACCATCTACATGATCAAGCAGGCCATCGAGAAGGCTGGCGAGAACGCCACCCGTGAGGATGTGCGCAACGCCGTGGCCGGCATGACCTTCGACGGTGTGACCGGCAAGTTCACCATGGACAAGTCCGGCTCGCCGACCAAGTCCGTGACCGTGCTGGAAATGAAGGACGGCAAGCCGGTGTACAACACCACCGTGCAGCCCAAGTGAATTCCATGAATTCCCACCGCATAATCACGATGTCCTAGCATGACTTCCGCATGAACAGGAGAGCGACCGGTTTTGCCGGTCCTCTCCCTTTCGTGTTTTCATGGGCTCGGATGCATAAGGACAGCCGTCGATATGCGGATATCGCCAGGCGCGGGCGTATCGCGCCATCAATCGCAAGACATACGAATATCTCTACGCGCGCAGCGGTAGAGAACCACAACATTGATAGAAAGGGGGAGCTATGACCGATCAGATCATCATGTTCATCAGCCAGCTGTTCAACGGTCTGAAAATCGGCAGCGTGTACGCGCTGGTGGCATTGGGCTACACCATGGTCTACGGCATCATCCGACTGATCAACTTTGCCCACGGCGATTTCATCATGGTCGGAGCCTACGTGCTCATGCTCACCATTCCGGCCATCGTGGCCATGGGACTGCCCGCCTGGGTGGCGGTCATTCCCGCCATCCTGGTATGCGTGGCCGTCGGCGTGATCGTCGAAAAGGCCGCCTATAAGCCGGTGCGTGAAAAGGGCAACTCCATGACCGCCCTGATCACCGCCATCGCCATGTCGTTGCTGCTGGAGAACGGCTCACAGGCCATCTTCGGCGCCGACTTCCAGACCGTCCCGACCATCTTCCACCTGCCGTCCATCGCGTTCGGCAAGCTCAAGCTGCCGGGAGACACCCTGCTGACCATCGTCATCGGCCTGGTCATCATGGTGGGCCTGCAGCTGTTCGTCAAATTCACCAGGCAGGGCAAGGCCATGCGCGCCGTCTCCGAAGACAAGGAGGCCGCCGTGCTCATGGGTATCAACGTGAACTCCACCATCGCCCTGACATTCGCCATCGGCTCCGGTCTGGCCGCGGTCGCCTCGCTGATGTACTGCGCCGCCTACCCGCAGGTCTCGCCTATGATGGGCGCCATGCTGGGCCTGAAGGCGTTCGTCGCCGCCGTGCTCGGCGGCATTGGTTCCATCCCGGGCGCCATGATCGGTGGTCTGGCCATCGGTCTGATCGAAAGCCTGACCAAGGCGTATATCGGCACCATCACGGCGGGCATCATCACCTCGGCGTTCTCCGACGCCATCGTGTTCGCCATCCTGATCATCGTGCTGCTCGTCAAACCGTCCGGCATTATGGGCAAGAACGAAGGGGAGAAGGTCTGATCAGATGAAGAAGACAATGCTTTCCACCAAACAGTCCTATCTTGTGTGCTTCATCGGCATCCTCGCCGCGTTCGGCATCGTGATGGCGCTGTGCGAATCCGGCTTGGCCGACTCCTACATCAAGGGCATCATGATGACCGCGTGCATCGCCATCATCATGACCACCTCCCTGAACCTCACCATCGGCGTGCTCGGCCAGCTGACGCTGGGATGCTGCGGTTTCGAGGCCATCGGCGCCTACGTGGCCGCACTGACCTCCAAATACATGGTCGCCGCCGGCATTGCCATCGACCCCACCGCCCGCTTCCTGCTCACCACGCTGATCGGCGGCGTGGTGGCCTGCGTGTTCGGCATCCTGATCGGCATTCCTGCCCTGCGACTGCACGGCGACTACCTGGCCATCATCACGCTGGGCTTCGGTGAGATCATCCGCGTGATCATCCAGAACCTCAAGGTAGCCGGCGGCATGGGCCTCGACAAGGGCGCCGCCGGACAGGCGCTGATCGGCATCGAACGCACCGCCAACCTGTACGTCGTGTTCTGGATCATGGTGGTCACCGTGGTCGTACTCTTCATGTTCGGCCGCTCCCGTTACGGCCGTGCGGTCAAGGCCATCCGCGACGACGAGATCGCCGCCGGCGCCTCCGGACTCAACACCACGTACCTCAAGGTGCTCGTCTTCGCGATCTCCGCGTTCTTCGCGGGCATCGCCGGCGGTATCTTCGCCCAGTACATCGGCTCGCTCAACCCCACCATGGCCGGTTGGCTCAACTCCATCAACTACGTGATCATGGTGGTGTTCGGCGGCATGGGTTCGCTCACCGGCTCGATCGTCTCCGCCATCGGCCTGACCATCCTGCCCGAGCTGCTGCGCGCCTTCGCCGACTACCGTATGCTCGCCTACTCGGTGGTGCTGGTGCTCGTCATGATCTTCCGCCCGCAGGGCATCTTCGGATCCTGGGAGTTCTCACTGCCGCGTCTGGTCAACCGCATGCTGTTCCGCGGCGCCGCCGGCAAGGGCGCGAAACCCGCGGCCAGCGCCAAGCAGCATGACCAGTCCGACGACAAGACCGTGAAGGAGGCCTCACGATGAGCGACGCAACCCAGCCCATCCTCAAAGCCGAACATCTCGGCATCACCTTCGGTGGTCTGAAAGCCGTGTCCAACTTCAACATGACCATCAACAAGGGCGAACTCATTGGCCTGATCGGCCCCAACGGCGCCGGCAAGACCACGGTGTTCAACCTGCTGACCGGCGTGTACAAGCCCACCGAAGGCGAGTTCTGGCTGGACGGAACCCGGATGAACGGCAAGAAGACCTATCAGGTCGTGCGTGCCGGCATCGCCCGAACCTTCCAGAACATCCGCCTGTTCAAGCAGCTCACCGTCGAGGAGAACGTGCTCGTCGCCTTCGATGAGTCGTTCACCTACCACATGGGCAGCGCCATCTTCCGCACCCCGGGCTTCTGGAAGCAGGAGAACGAGATGCACGAGAAGGCCATCGACCTGCTGCGCATCTTCAACCTCGAGGGACTGGCCACCACCCAGGCGGCCAACCTGCCGTACGGCCAGCAGCGCAAGCTCGAGATCGCACGCGCCCTGGCCACCGGCATGAAACTGCTGCTGCTCGACGAGCCGGCCGCCGGCATGAACCCCACCGAAACCGAGGATCTGCTGCACTGCATCAACACGATCCGCGACCGTTTCGGTATCGCCATCCTGCTCATCGAACATGACATGAGCCTGGTGATGAGCGTATGCCAGCGCATCCAGGTGCTGGACTATGGCCGCACCATCGCATCCGGCACGCCGGAGGAGATCGCCAACAACCCGCAGGTCATCTCCGCCTACTTGGGCAGCGACAACAACGATGACGCGGACGGCGATTCCACCACCAAGGCGGAACCGGAGCCAAGCATTGCCAAGACACTGACGGAAGGAGCGCGCTGATGCTGGAAATCAAGGATCTATGCGTTTCCTATGGCGCGATCGACGCGGTCAAGGGCATTAGCCTCAAGGTGAACGACGGCGAGATCGTCTCCCTGATCGGAGCCAACGGCGCCGGCAAGACCACCACCCTGCACACCATCACCGGTCTGGTGCCTGCCAAATCCGGCAGCATTACCTATGATGGCCACGATCTGCTCAAAACGCATGCGAACAAGATTGTCACGCTGGGCATGGCCCATGTGCCGGAAGGCCGCCACGTGTTCACCCGCATGAGCGTGCAGGAGAACCTAGAGATGGGCGCGTTCAGTCTCAAAGACCAGTCCAGTCTGGGTAAGGATCTTGAGATGGTGTTCGACTACTTCCCGCGTTTGAAGGAACGTCGCCGCCAGCTGGCCGGCACGCTTTCCGGCGGTGAGCAGCAGATGGTGGCCATGGGCCGCGCCCTGATGAGCCATCCGAAGACCATCCTCATGGATGAGCCGTCGATGGGTCTGTCCCCGCTGCTGGTCAAGGAGATCTTCGACATCATCGTCACGCTGCGCAAGCGTGGCATCACCGTGCTGCTCGTGGAGCAGAACGCGAAGATGGCCCTGTCCATCGCGGATCGCGCCTACGTGCTCGAGACCGGCAAGATCACCATGGAGGGCAAGGCCTCCGACCTGCTGCACGACGAGAAGGTGCGCAAGGCGTACCTCGGCGCGTGACGTCTCACATTACTATGCTCCCGCTGGCGGGAGCTACCTCACGAAGTGAGGCTGAGGGTGGTTATCGGAGATTTCCGGCAACCACCCTCAGTCAGCTCCGCTGACAGCTCGCCAGCGGGAGCATTCATATATCACTGCGCGTAATACTGTAGCGCGGAAGCATCCTTATCCGTAATCTCGCGAATCGGACGGGCCGGATTACCCACGGCCACGGTGTGCGGCGGAATATCGCGCGTCACCACCGAGCCGGCACCGATCACGCAACCCTCGCCGATCGTCACGCCGCCGATTACCGTCACATTGCCGCCAAACCAGCAGTTCGAGCCGATGACAATCGGCTTGCCATACTCGCAGTCGTATGCGGAACCATCAGGTGCCTGCCTCACGTTACGATCCTGCCAACGCAACGGATGCATCGGTGGCAGCAGCGAAACGTTCGGGCCGAACAGCACGTCGTCGCCAATCGTCACCGGGCAACAATCCAGCACAGTGAAGTTGAAGTTGGCGAACACGCGCTCTCCGATGGTGATGTTGCAGCCATAGTCGAAGAAAATCGGCCCCATCACGTCAAGGCCGGCACCGTGGCCGGGCAGCAGCTCATCGAGAATCGCGGCACGGGCGGCATGATCGGTACGCGACGCGGCGTTGAAGCGCGCGCACAGGTCGCCGGCCTTCTCGCGCAGGGCATTCAATTCAGGGTCTACCGAATTGTACAGTTTGCCGGCGAGCATCTCCTCGCGCTCGCTGGCGCGCGGCATACGCAGTTCGACGGGAGGCATGGTGGTGGATTCAGCATTGATTTCGCTCATTGAACACTCCTGTAATTTCGCGAAAGAGCATGGATGGACTCATTGTATCTACGGTCTGTGCGTGTGGGGCGAATCGGAAAACGGCAGTACGGCAAACGAGCGATGATGAACTATGCAAGTCGGGGCGCAATGGTGCAATGGTAGATTGTGAATACACAAGCGAACGGAGGTGGCGTGAGCGTGGAAGGCGGAACAACGCTGAAAGTCACGGATGAATCGCTGGCACAGGCGGCGCGTGTCATCCGGGATGGTGGATTGGTCGTCATTCCAACGGATACGGTATATGGAGTGGCGTGCGATCCGCGTAATAAGGCCGCTATCGACCGTATCTACCGGCTCAAGCGTCGCCCGCGCTATAAGGCGTTGCAGGTACTGCTCGCATCCACCGACCAGCTTGATGAGCTCGGTCTCGACCTGCCGTCCCCGCTGAATCGTTTGTCGGCGGCGTTTCTGCCTGGCGCGTTCTCGCCGATTGCCGTAGCCCGGCCCGACTGCACGTTGGAGACTTTGGCCGACACCGCCGATGGTCGCCCCGGCACGCAAGGCATCCGCATCCCCAATTCGGCGCTGTGCCTCGCGATTCTCAAGGCGACTGGCCCGCTGGCCGCGTCCAGCGCCAACCGTTCCGGCGACGAAAGCGCGCAGACCGTCCAGGAGGCGGTTGACGCGTTCGGCAGCGAAGTCGACCTGTATCTGGACGGCGGTCCCACCCAAGGCCATGTCTCCAGCACCGTCGTCAAAGCCGATCCGTACGCGCGCGACGGCATCGAGATCCTGCGTGAAGGCGTCATCGCCCAAAACGTGATTCGCAAGGCCCTCCACCTCAACGGCGGTGGACTCGGCGCATGAGAATCTACCTACTGATTGCCGCCATCGCCGGTGGCGTCACCTGGCTGGTGACTCCGCTGATTCGCCACGTCGCCATCGAAATCGGTGCGGTTGGCGAGGTGCGTGCCCGAGACGTGCACACCATTCCCACGCCGCGCATGGGTGGCCTTGGCATGCTGATCGGTTTTGCCGTGGCTACCGTATTCGCCAGTCGGCTGCCTTTTCTCTCGGGATTGTTCAACGGCAATTACCAGATGTGGGTGATTCTTGCCGGCGGCATCATGATCAGTCTGCTGGGCATGGCCGATGACCTGTGGGATCTCGATTGGATGCTGAAACTTGCCGGTCAGCTGCTGATTTCCGTATTCGTGGCTTGGGGCGGATTGCAGATCATCTCACTGCCTTTGGGCGGTTCGCTGATTACCGCCTCGCCGAGTCTGTCCATGGCGATCACCGCATTCCTGATTGTCGCCTCGATTAACGCGGTCAATTTCGTTGATGGCCTCGATGGCCTGGCGGCCGGTATCGTGGCGATTGGTGGCATAGCGTTCGCCGCCTATTCGTATATCATCGCCCGGTCTTCCCCGAGTTATGCTTCGTTGGCCACGCTGATCGACGTGATGATGGTGGGTATCTGCGTGGGCTTCCTGCTGCATAATTGGCATCCCGCCAAACTGTTTATGGGTGATTCCGGTTCGATGCTGCTTGGCTATCTCATCACCTGCGCTTCGATTGTGATGACCGGACGTCTTGACCCGGCCTCGATTCATGCCAGCATCTATCTGCCGGTGTTCATGCCAATTCTGCTGCCGATTCTGGTGTTGTTCCTGCCTGTGCTCGACATGTGTCTGGCGATTGTGCGGCGTTTGGCCAAAGGCCAGTCGCCCATGCATCCGGACCGTATGCACCTGCACCATCGCATGCTGAAGATCGGGCATTCGGTGCGTGGCGCCGTGCTGATCCTGTGGGGATGGGCCGCGCTGATCGCATTCGGTTCGCTGACGATTCTGTTCTTCAAAGCGCAGCAGGCATCGTATTCCCGAGATCCAAGCCGAGAACCTGACGCTCGAATCCGCACGCAAGAACGCGCAGCATGCTACGGTTAAGTCGCAGTCTGCAGTAGGGGAGAGCCGGGATTCGATTGGCTCTCAGGCAGCGGATTCGATGACTGATTCGCCTGCGGATTCGCGGGACTCGCAGGCGGGTGAGGTGCAGGACCCGGCAGCGGATAAGTGAGCGCTCACAAGCGTGTGTCGTGAAGGTCAGCGCGTGTTCATATAGTGTTTGTATGGCTACAAACCTCGATGAATTGAACGCCCAATCGGCGTATGCTCCCCTTCCTCCGATTTTCGCCAAGCTCGGCCTTGCTTATGATGATGTGTTGCTGCTGCCGAACGAGACGGATGTCATTCCCTCCGAAGTGGACACCAGCACTCATCTGACTCGCAAGATCGTGATGAAGGCCCCGGTCCTCTCCGCTGCCATGGTGTCCATCGACGACCAGGCCGCTCAGGTCGATGTGGTCAAGCGTTCCGAGTCCGGTATGATCACCGACCCGCTGACCGTCAACCCCGAGGTCACTCTGGCCGACCTCGACAAGCTGTGCGGCAAGTTCCACATCTCCGGTCTGCCGGTTGTGGACAAGGAAAACAAGCTCGTCGGCATCATCACCAACCGTGATATGCGCTTCATCGCCTCCGAGGATTACGACACCCTGAAGGTTAAGGATGTCATGACCAAGGAGAACCTGGTCACTGGCCCGTCCAACATTTCCAAGGACGACGCTCACCGTCTGCTCGCCCAGCACAAGGTTGAGAAGCTGCCGCTCGTTGACGAGGAAGGCCACCTGACCGGCCTGATCACCGTCAAGGACTTCGTCAAGACCGAGCAGTACCCGGACGCCACCAAGGATGAGCAGGGTCGTCTGCGCGTGGCCGCCGGCGTCGGCTTCCTCGGCGACGCCTGGCAGCGTGCCTCCGCTCTGATGGAGGCTGGCGTGGACGTGCTCGTGGTCGACACCGCCAACGGTGAGGCCCGTCTGGCACTCGACATGATTTCCCGCCTGAAGCACGACTCCGCCTTCGACGGCGTGCAGATCATCGGCGGCAACGTCGGCACCCGCTCCGGTGCTCAGGCCATGATTGAGGCTGGCGCGGACGCCGTCAAGGTCGGTATTGGCCCCGGCTCTATCTGCACCACCCGTATCGTTGCCGGTGTCGGTGTCCCGCAGCTCACCGCCGTGTACGAGGCTGCCCAGGCCTGCCGTGCCGCTGGCGTGCCCTGCATCGCCGACGGTGGCATCCACTACTCCGGTGACATCGCCAAGGCCCTCGTGGCTGGCGCTTCCTCCGTGATGCTCGGCGGCACGCTCGCTGGCTGTGAGGAAGCCCCGGGCGAGAAGGTGCTCCTGCACGGCAAGCAGTACAAGCTGTACCGTGGCATGGGCTCCCTCGGTGCCATGGCCCCGCGCGGCAAGAAGTCCTACTCCAAGGACCGCTACTTCCAGGCCGACGTGACCTCCAGCGACAAGGTCGTGCCGGAAGGCGTGGAAGGCGAAGTGCCGTACCGCGGACCGCTGAACGCCGTGCTCTACCAGATGCTCGGTGGCCTGCACCAGTCCATGTTCTACATCGGCGCCCACAACATCGCCGAGATGCCGGAGCGTGGCAAGTTCATCCGCATCACCGACGCCGGTCTGCGCGAATCGCACCCGCACGATATCGTGATGACCACCGAAGCCCCGAACTACTCCGGCTTCCACAACAACTGATCGGTTGATGCCCGCTAGCTTGCGCTAGTTAGGGGTTGATTCCTTGTGAAAAGGGTCTGCTTATGCAGGCCCTTTTCGCGTATGTGGCTCGAGATAGCTTGTATGCGCTGGGGTATAGTCTGAACTGTTCT
>QWCK01005683.1_pt1 | contig 13614 bp, 13 predicted proteins | sample 1972571 | NCBI WGS metagenome assembly QWCK01 (sample SAMN09866710, study PRJNA288562) | Human gut metagenome isolate term2_stool, whole genome shotgun sequencing... | isolation source: gut | host: Homo sapiens | place: USA: California
CACATGGTTGTTTTCGCCAGTAACACACTTTGGTTAAAATCTTTTACAACAACCGCTTTATAATTCACGTCTTTACAAACAAACCAATCCTTGCTTGCAAATACGCGAACTATGAGCATGTTTTATAACGCACTGTTACACAAAGTATTGTGAAGAAAGAACCGATGAATGACACTATTTTACCACCATTTCTACCATTAACCCATTGCTTTAATCACGCAATCTACCTGCATTAATACCCATATCCCATGCTTATTGCATCACAAAACACACCAAATAGCAGCATTATTTCCCAGGTTTTACCTGATAAAATGATTTTTCGTGCCAAATAAACCCAGTAATACCTACTCCTTGCCTATCAAAATGTACTATTTCACCTCTTTGCGACACCCTGTTTTATTGTCATTTTTTAAGACAAATGGAAGAATCTAATGTAGATGATGAAACCCTAAATCATCTCTCCATTATACCACATTTTCTTACCAACGACTGTACAGAATATCATCTGTATGTCTTTTACAAAAGAATAATGATAATAGTAATACAGATTGAGCTTTATTTTATCGGGATAAATCACATCATTATTGTAGGCGATAGGATCGGAAACATTCGATAATAATTCTTCCTCATTGCGATATTTCAAACTGGCAGGTCCGGTTATGCCAGGTTTTAGTTTTAGGATGTTTCTATCTTCACCCTTCAATTTATCAGCATAACCAGGTACATCAGGGCGCGGTCCGACAAAGCTCATATCCCCCTTTAGCACATTCCAGAGTTCAGGCAGCTCATCAAGTTTATATCTTCGCAGTTTATCTCCTAAAGGCGTAATCCTACTCTCTTCTGCAGCGGCAATAGAGGTTTTTCCTTCGCCAGCAACAGTCATCGACCGGAACTTATATACTGTGAACAGCCGACCATGCTGCCCTACCCTCTTCTGCTTGAACAACACCGATCCACCTGGCATTTTTAAGCGGATTAAACACGCCACGACCAATAAAATGGGACTTAGAATGACTAAGCCTAACAGCGACATGAGTTTATCAAATAAATACTTCAAAAACATAAATAACTACGAATTATACGTGCTATTGCGATAAAACATAATTACGAATTGCACAAATGACACGAATGATTATGGTAGAAAATAACTACGAATTACACGAATTGCTCAAATTATTATGCTAGATACCTACGAATTGAACAGATTGATGTTCAGAACAACAATAATAAGGTGTGATACTATAACAGATAGCGTTCGTATTTCAATGAAGGCTCGCCAAAATTAATCAAGAGACCCAGAGGTTGTTTTGATATTTTCAGATAGTTGATAACCTGAGAACGGTTTATATCATTCAGTTCTCGTTCAGCCTTTAACTCAAGAAGAATATGTTCGTAACATATAAAGTCGCAGACAAAGGAATGTTTAAGTTCTATTCCCTTATAAACAGCCATCATGCTGAATTCTCTTTCATAGGGTATCCCTTGCAATTTGAATTCCTCCTCCAACGCATCTCCATAAACCACTTCTCTCATTCCACATCCTAACTCGCGATGCACAGCCATACAGGCTCCAATTATTCTATACGATTCCTTCCCATAAATCAACTTATCAATTTCCATATAAAACCCTAATACTAATACTAATTCGAGAAATCCGTCAACCTAGATCATAGCATACTAATTCGTGAAATCTGTCAACCTATATCATAGCATACTAATTCGAGAAATCTGTCAACCTATATCATAGCATATAAATTCGTGAAATCCTTCAACCTATAGCCCAAACTAATAATTCGTTTAATCCGAGAAATTCGTAGTTAAGTTTCTCATTATTCGTTTAATTCGAGAAATTCGTAGTTACGTTTCCCATCATTCATTTCGTTAATTCGAGAAATTCGTAGTTAAGCTCTATTCTCATCCTTCGTAGTCTTCTTGCGGTACTGTACAAAATAATCCCCGTTATCAAGCGTCTTAATAATTTTCACCTCATTCGCTGTCTCCGCAGATTTGAGCGAAGCAATGTTATCGGGTGCTATCGTCCCAAACACTTGCAGTCCAAGAAATTCGGAAATCTCCGTCGCACATTCATTCATCAATTTGTTGATGCCCCGACGTCGCCATCGGTAGTCTGTTATGTATCCGCGAAACGACTTACCCCAAAAGAAACTACGCTGAAAGAAATAACCAATCACTGCATCACCATTACTGACGATATACGCAAGAAAGCCCTTGTCCCTGACCAACTTAATTAATGCTTCCTCTGTAAATTCATGCGGCCTGAAATACTCGAAAGCCTCTTCAGGTTGCTCCCTGAACATTTTTGCCAACGCGGGAACGTCATTTTCATGCAAAACATGAATTGTAAAGGTATTCTGTTTGGAGTATTTTTCCAGCAGCAAAGGGATTTGCTTTAACTTTCTTCCATATCTTATCCCAAACAGCCAAGACAACACGAGCCCCATCATATCCCACAGCCACGGGAACTTGTCCCTTAAAAGGTGTGCAACTCTGTATAACATGAAAATCGCTACGAATTATAGATTTAGATACATCTGTAGGGTTGGATGCATGCCGTATGTTTGTTTGATTTCTTGATTACCCATCGAGTTAGCTATAATCCCTCACCGTGGCCAAATATTCTAAAATAATCCCTGCATGAGGGACGATTTCATACTGTTTCGTCCCTCACGCAGGGATTTCCGCAATCACAACTCTGCATACATTTGCCTCAGTGCCTCCCACACATCACGCTGCTCATAGCGTTCTTGGATTAACCTCCTACTGTTGGCAGCCATCCTGTTAGTGTTGTTTGTGTTATTGATCAATTCACACATCGCCTGGTAGAGCGCTTTGGACATGGGCGAGGAGAAACCGTCTGCTTGCGGGTCGTCCGAAGCAAACTGTATGAGATGACCGTGACTATCGACTGGTGCGGGGATGATGACCCCATTCTCACCATCAATGATGATCTCGTTGCAGCCATTGATGTTGGTGACGATGCAAGGCAACTCCATCGCTCCTGCTTCCATGGGCACATTGGGGAATCCCTCCCTGTAACTCGGAAACACCAACGCATCGGCCGCAAGTAGGTAAGGGCGTACGTCTTTTTGGTGACCTGCATAGAAAACGGTGGCGGAGTTGCTCAAAAATCGTTGCGCCTCCATAGTAATATTGCCACCACTCTGCACTTCCTTTTCTCCCACAATCAGGAGTTTGGGTTGCCGTGGAAGGTCAGCGGAATGCTCCACCAATCGACGCATCACCTCTGCCAACTCGTTAATACCCTTGTCTCTCACCATGCGAGCTATAAGGATAAAAACGAAATCTTTGTCTGTATATCCCAGCTTTTGGCGCATATACCGGCGCCCATCAAAGGGTGTGGCATCCTCCATCAACCGCGTATCCTTGTTCTCCGCACGCAGCAATTCGCTCGTAGCCTCGCGTGACAGATAAGAAGTGTCCTTCCCATTGATGTTGCCATGATGTACCACTTGCAGTTTCTTCCCCGTGATTTTGTCCTCCCTCAACGCTCGTTTCACACCCTCACCTTCGGGTATGACATGGTTTGCGCAGTAGCATGTCACGCGTTCCATCGTCTTCAATATGGTCCGCAGCATGCCGGTCGTGGCTTGATAGCGCAAACCCGTCACGGTGTATATACGGTTCGGCACGCATGCGGCCCATGCAGCCACCATAGCCAACAGTGACCCTTTGGGGGTGTTGGCATGCACGCACCACGGCTTTTCGCGCCTAAAAAGTCGCCACAAAAACCACAAGGCCTTGATATCCTTACCTATGCTGATAGGTCGTTCCAAAGGAGCATCAATCACCCGTATGCCCTCGCGCGCAGCCACCTCGTCGAGTACGCCGGTATCTTTGGCTATCCCCACCACCTCATAATATTGATTGAGGTATTTGAGTTGCCCCCTGAGTAGCGAGTTCAGACTGATGTCAGCCGTGGTGACTCGAATTAGTTTCTTCTTTTTCATATGACTATGATTGACAGACTACCCATGGAGAATCATGCTTGTCGATGCAAACATATTATTGCTGCACCGCATCATACAATTGTTCATACGCATCCACCATTTTCCGAATATCATATTGCAATGCTCGCTGATAGCACTGTTCTGCCACTTGGTTGTAATACTCCGAGTCGTCATGCAACTTTTTTATGACATTAGCCAGAGCCTCAGCATCGCCATGTGGAAAAAGAATGCCATAGCCCGCGGTTACTTCTTTTAATCCATTCACTTCACTGGCTACAAAAGGCTTGCCCGACGACATGCCCTCAATATTCGACAGAGATAACCCCTCCCAGTGTGACGACATTACTATGACATCTGCCGACTTCAATATCTGCGGCACATCCGATCGAATGCCCAATAACTTTACACGCTCCGCTACATCTTGCTTAACGATTTCTGATTCTATCTCCGGACGACGAACACCATCGCCTACCAACCACAATTCATATTCGCCTGGCAACAACGCGATAGCCCGAATCACCGTGTCCTGATCTTTAGCTTCCCGAAATCCGGCCACCATCACCGTGACGAATTTTCCCTGGTGAGCCAAATCCGGTAAACTCTCCGCATGATAAAAGGCATTGACATCTACCCCATTGTTGATGGTCACGATTCTACGCTGCAACGGACTGCTAGGTTGATTACTCTCAAGGCCTAAATAGAGACACAACTTCTCTTCAGCAATCTTACTAATCGTCACCACCTTTGCATATCTACCATACATCCATTTGTCTACAAACGAAAACATAGGATGCTCCCGCTTGCGATTGTTCGTGGAATGTTCTGTCGTTATCAGCGTCTTTCCTAATCCAATATTTGCAATGGCAGCAAACAGCTGCGGCGAGGAGTTATGGGTATGGATAATGTCATACTCCCGCATAATTCTTCTTAACTTGGGAATATAACTCAAATTGTAGAATCCTTTCCCTAATTTATAAATCCTGCATCCCGTCTCCTCCAACTCTCGCATAAAAGCAGTCTCCTCACCATCGAAGACCACTACATCCACCGTATACCCCTTCTGCCGCAACAACTTGGTGAGGTGCACCACCACGTGCTCGGCCCCACCAATCTGTAAAGATGTAATAACCTGTAATATACGCATGATGAATGTAAGCTTATTCTGTATACAAAAAATCTACCGGACAACCTTCCTGTCTTTGATGTGCATCAGATATCCCATTGGGCGAAATATCCGCCAATAATATTTTACACGAGGAACCTGTGAAGTTTTGGCTTGCACGCAATACCAAAACCGCCAGTAGTTAATGGCAGCCTTTATTTTTTGTATGATGGGGATAGAATACGCTAACATTTCACTGTAAGTCATACAAGTTGCGACAGGACTTTCCATCCTGGCTTTTACAATACCAGACGTAATGCCATCAGGTTGATATTCTGCCTTATATATAGGTTTATTGATATAACGAAGTTTATACCTCTGAGCAATTCTGAACCACACCAATTGCTCGGGGCAAAACCTTTCGCCTTTAATTTCCGGGAAAGGAAATGCTCTTAACACTTCTGTTCTAAACACCTCCTTCAGATCTCCCCTAACATGATGCCTGTACCTGATTTCCATCGCATCGCAGTCTATCACATCTTGAGGTAGTCCGCCACCTATAATTTCTCCGGTCTTACTATTGGCATCCAAACCTACAACACCCCCAATCTGCGCATTATCTTTCACCTTATTCCATTCGTCTGCAACAGTCTGTAAAGCCGTATCCATCAACGTATCGTCGCTGTCTGCAATAAAAAACAATTCACCCTTTGCCATCTTTGTTCCCAAATTGATAGCCGTGTGCTTCCCACCATTTTCTTTATAGATATATCTGATTGGGAAAGTATCGCATCCCGCAATAATCTCATCCATCACATCTTTGGTGTTGTCAGTACTTCCATCATCCACAACAATCCATTCAAAATCTTTAAAAGTTTGTTGGGATAAACTTTCAAAGATATCATACAAGAAAACTCCTCGGTTATAAGTAGGGGTAAAAACGGTGATAAGATTAGCCATGGTAGTTAATCGCGTTTGTCTTTCATGATTACTCTTCTGATGACAACTTCAGGACTTAGCCATTGTTCGTAATATCTTCTGGCGCCATCTTCCAGCTTTTTTCGATATTTTTCGTTCTGATTAATCAGTCTGACGGCTTCAAACAGTTCCTTGTCTGAGTTTACAAAATGGATATTCTCTCCATGAATTATTGGTGCGGGCATTTCCCGCGAGAGAGGCGTGGATATAATCGCCTTTCCCATACATAAGTATTCCGCCAGTTTCCACCCATGACATTCACACACAGAAGGTGTGTTAAATACCATCACACTTTGCTTGGTCTTTCTAATATAATCATCCATTGAGAGGCGCTTCTCATAGATAAAGTCCTTATAGATTTCTTTATACTTGGGGTAATCAGGCATTTCTGCCAATACATCTTCTCCTTCAACATAAAAGAGTCCTCCCTCAATTGTTATCCCAGCTTTTTGACATGCTATTAGAAAATCGCCTCTAAACTTATTCGTGTCCGTTGCAGCAAAGCGATTATACCATAGCGTAGAAGCATGAAACACATAGTTGGGCCTGACTTCGGTTGGCTGTTCATATTCTGTTAAGGCTCTCCGACGAATATTGGTATACAGATAATCCTTCAAATAATCTTTAAGTGTTATGTTTGTATAGTTCCTACTTAAAAAAAAATGTCGCAAACATTTTATTACCGTTCCAACCATTGTACCCAGCGTAATCCCAAACTCGGGACCGATGGGTAACAATTTAGGATAATTCTGCACTTGCTCCTTGGTAGGATTTACCATTCCATAAATGTCACACCATGCATATCTGTCTTCAAATATCTTTGCCACATCCTCCGTATCTATAAAGCACCTGCGCTCATCCGCACCATCTAAACATACAAACGCAAAGCCACTGTTGTAATCATGTCTATCGTTATAAGGTAATGTTATAAAAGGAGCAATGTCAAAATGGATATTCTTCTTCCCGACTATTTTTTCTAGTCCCAACAGATACCATGATGCATAATTATATTTTAATCTTGGATCTATAATAATTTTCATGTACTGTGATGCTTTATATTATTTGTACAATTTATCAACGGTATAATTATAGTCATATTCATATTTTTCATAAATAGAGCCGCTACCCGAAGGCTCTCCATTTGTAAAGAATGTTTTATAAGGAACATTGAGCGACTGCCAAGCAATAGTGATACGCAAGAAAAGCAAGAAACAAACTGTGACGACAAGTGGTTTGAGCCATGGCTTTCGATGTGGAAGATGACAAATGTATGTGAGCATATAGATTATACCCAAGAAAAAATACCATCCGAATCTACCCCCTTGCCCAAAACGCATAAAGAGAAGAAGTATGCCACAGAATACAACTGTCATATTAAGAAATACAAGCGTTTGCTTGGTAGGAGCGATTTTCCTGTAGTTAGTAAAAACAAGCCACAACAAGAACACACACTCCAAGACATACTCTATACGGAAGCCTTGGTCTTCTGAAGTATAAGATGATGTTCGTCCTGCCATTCCAGCAGCTTCTCCCGATGATGCCAGTAACATGTTGGGTAACGGGGTCAAACCCAAGAGTAAACAGACTGCAACAAAAGCAAAGATGGCTGTTGGGCTATATTTCCGAATGGGTAAAAAATACATGGGCGCAAATATCAGTGCAGAACCATGAAAAGTGTAAGCCAAGATCACTATGGCAAAAAACTTGAACGGTTTTCGCTCCCAAATGTATCGTACGGATAACCACACGATACCTACCGCAAAAACTTGACGAAGATAGGTCATCGTAAAATAATAAAAAAAACCGAGAAACACTATCGTTGCCAAAGGGAAGTCTTGTATATATTGCTTGAAAGCAAAGAAATATAGCGTATAAAGAGCCAATGTGGTAATAAGGATAAATATATACCTATTTTGCGTGACAAATGATACGATCACCTGCCAAAAGAAATAGCCATATTCTTTGCCCTGCACTAAATAATACAATCGTGCTAAATTACGACCACCTCGCATTTCTTCTGCTATGGTATCAAACACCTCTCCATATATATAACGGTCGTAACCGCCTATCATGTCGCCCAAGCCGACAAATAATGCCAAATATAAAAAAAAGTATCCTAATAGGAAAGGAGACAGCCTGGCTTTATACCTACTCTGGGAATAAAGCAGATATACAACAGCTACGACAAATACGAACAAATATGGAAACATTTTATGCAATCAGTTAAAATACTAGTCCAAATAATTTATATTTAAAAATCAATTAACAATATCCTGGCGATTTTTCAAAATGACATTCAAAAGCCACATCCCTAGTTTATAATTAGCAAGACAAAGAAACATATCATATTTCCAACGTCCAGTTCTATTAACGGGGTATAGTCCTAATGACTGATAACTTCTTAATGCATCAAACATTTCTCGTCCTGGATAGAGGGTTGCCAAACTATACAAATACCCCACCCCACTCGTTCTTAGTATCTTGAAAAAAAGTTTTTTAGATGCACCGTTACGTATTAAAGCCTCTTGTAGCAGTGCTTTATGTATTGTTTGTGTGTCTTGACTTAGCTTTAAAAGATTATCAAGATGATAGTTACGTGACGTAGAATTTTGATTACTCTGGTCATAGACATAACCATACATAGGGAGACACCTGACTTGCTTCATATCAATAATTGAAAGAAAATCAAAATACATATCCTCCAAATTTTTAGTACCCTCTAGGAACCTGATGTTCCCTACTGACTTACGATTAAATATCTTATTCCAAAGATAAAGCCCTTTTAGCTTATCAAGATATTCAATACCAGAAAGAGTTCCTTCAGACTGAAAGTCTGTCACATACTCAATTTTTCCGCTGTAATCTGTTACATAATTAAAGCATATTAAATCAGTATCATTTGAGTTGAGAATTTGTTGTAATATATCCCAATTTTGCAGAACTCCATCAACAAAAATCCTGTCATCAGCATCCACGAACCATATCCATTTCCCTTGAGCGGTTTCCAAGCCACGATTACGCGCTGCTGAGGCTCCGGAATTGACCTGCTGTAAAAGAATAATATTGGAGTGCTGTTGTTGATAGCTTTGCACATCCATCACCCCTTTATCAGTGCTACCGTCATCAATGATAATAATCTCAAAATCATTATCTTTAAGGGGCAATTGAAATATAGAATCTAAACAAGCCGAAATATATTGCTCACAATTATATAATGGAATAATGAAAGAAAACACCATGATTTGATCGAAAAATATTTATGGATACAACTTAGAAATAATTGAATAATACATCTTAGCCAACATGAATGTCAAAGGATGCATGTATTTACGCAGTACATAAAGATGGCTCTTCAATGCGTATTTATGATATGCTCTTGAACCTGAACTTTTCCCCTCTAAATGAATGATTTTGGGAGAGTTTAATATCATTCGTTTATATCCAGCTAAGGACATGCGATATTGCCATTCTCCTTCTTCCCCATATAAAAAAATATTCTCATCAAATCCTCCAACTGTATCTACTACGTTTCTATGAAAAAACATATCTGCTCCGCAAATACACTCTACCTCTTTATTGGTATAGTCTGGAGTATAGTTTTGTTTGTGAATCATACGATGGAAGAACTGTCTGATGGTAAATGCTGGGAAAAAATGAAATGAGCCACGATAACTTCCATCTTCTCCTTCTAAATAGCAGCCATATATTGTTTTTGGATGGTGCGATTCTGCATAATCATAGAATGCTTTGACAGCATTGTTGACAAGAAGCGTATCAGAGTTTAACAACAAGAAATATTTTCCTTGAGCTAATTCCATCCCTCTGTTGTTTCCATATCCAAACCCACCATTGCAGTCACTGTATATATACTTTATTCTGGAGTCCTGACTCAACATCTCGCGCGATCCATCTGTAGAGGCATTGTCAACAACGATGATTTCATATTCTATCCCCGTCGTTTTCTCTACGATGCTTTCTATGCAATTCTGCGTAAGTTGTAAAGTGTTATAGTTAACAATGATTATTGAAACATCCATTATCTTCAAACATCTATTCTCAGGTGTAAACTATTGAAATTTTTAAATTCTCCCATATTATTCCTCGAATAATATGCGCTTTATTTGCCGATATGCTATTTCAATATCAAATTCCTGAATCATTCGATTACCTTGTTGAGCTATTGCGATCCTCAATTTGTCATCCGCTATCAGTCTGGTAATGTTATCTGCTAGAGCATTTGCATCTCCCACTGGGGACACCAGAGCCGTTTCGCCATCTTTTGCCATTTCAAGATATCCGTTGTTATCGGTACATGCCACAGCACACCCACAAAGCATGGCTTCGCCAACGGTGAGCCCCCAACCCTCTGTATAGCTGGAACCAACAAAGATGGATGCATGGTTGTAAATTCGATTAAACGTTTCTTTATCTGGCCTTTGATAGTAACTATACCAGTTAGGTAACTGCTCAGGTTGAGATGGCGTACCGAATAAGGTAACATGGAGTTGTGAAAACTTTTCTTTAACAATCTCAAAAGCCTTAAAAGCCACATCCAATCCCTTACGTTTATCTGTATGGTATAGGGCTATGAGTTCAAACGCAGACCGTTCTTGGATGGGTGTTTGCAATTGAAAAAAGTTCGTATCAAAACCATTAGGCACCAAGTCTGCATCTTCACCCAAATCGTTGACAATTTTCTTAAGCCATTTGGATATAACTATCTTACGCATGGGATAATGATATGTTTCCTTCACAAAATCATCGTCCACAAACCAGTTCTCATAGCCCTGTATCAAATAGTACTTATTGTCAACATCAATTTTATATTGGTTCAAGTAGTAAGCGGTGTCTATTGCCGTTGCAACAATCTTCGCGTCTTTGGGATAGTCGTAACGATCTAATGACCAAATTAAATTCTGCTTGATTCTCGGATCTAGATCAAACCACTTGGGCAAATAATTTTTCGTAAGTTTCGCTTTACAAAATTGATAGAGGTAAAATACGATATGCAAGAATCCGAATTTACACCACTTGCTATAAGCAGCATATATCAATGATACTTCGCAAAGAATATAATCTTTTTCATAAAAGTCTGTCTTTGTAATCTTCTTCTATCAGTTCTTTACAAAGAATCTCATTCTCATTCATTGTAGGCACTTCACTCGTAAATAATGTCCAAATATCCTTCAGCACCTTGATAATCGCTTCATATTCATTAGGATTATTATACTGAAAATTAATGGCAAATTTCATTTTTGAATCAAAGTAGAAATAAAAACCGTCTGTATCTCGTTCATTGATTAGATTAGTGGCATAACGTTTTAATATTTCTACATCCGTATAAGGTTTGTAGGGATATTTTTCAGGAGACAAAACGTTCTGACTAAACTCCTCTAACGACCAAGCAACATAAAGCTTTAACTTATTATTAGCTTTTTCTTGACGAGAAATCCAACTCCGTGCTTGGGATGCCACAGCTGAAGTAAAAACAAAAATATTAAAAGAAGACAAATTATAGCCAACTAATAAATCTCGCGTGTGGTCAACCTTTCTTTTTAATTCAGTTAACGATAGATTAGCAATTGTTTTATAGCCTATTCTTAATTCAACCAAGAGTAATCTAGGATTATTACATAAATGTCCATCAAATTGTTTTATACCAATAACAGCATCCATAGTTGGTTTTCTTTCAAATTGTGAATGTTTTTCCTCATAACAATCCATATCCAAGGCTTCTATAGCAGAGTCAAAATAATCAGTTCCCGGATAATCTCTTTCACTGATGTCGTAAAGCGTAGAGCCAACCTCAGTATGAAAAGGATGCTGGGTAATTCCATCATTCCAATATACCAGCTTTGTCAGTGTTTCCATATTGATTGATGCGATCTAATGCAATATTGAAAGAAATAAAAATTTCGGAGATATCATTACCAAGGTTTTTAAATACATATTTATTGGACTCTTTGTCTTGTGTTGATAGATAAAACCGCACATTGTCGTCTATGCCTTCTTTTTGTGCAATTGCAGATATAGCAGAAACCATATCCGGATTATGACTTGCAATCATTAACTTCAATCCTAAATTTTTATGGAGAAGTACGAGAATATGGGCAAACTCCACAATCCATTGGGGATGAAGATGTGCTTCAGGTTCATCTATAAGCAAAAGCGTCTTGTCATTGATATGCCCGTTTTCCACCAACTTTTGAAGATAAGCAAACGTTTTGAAACCTGTAGCAGCCTTTTCCAATTTGATATCTAATCCATCTGAAGAGACAAAATGCAATTCGTTACTCCCCCAAGCGTCTTTTTCTACCTTTGCCTGTCCCTTAATAATATTTCGGACTCTAAGCAACATCTTCTTAGTCTCTATACTGTCAGTCTTCTCCTCACTCATCATCAAATGCATCAAATCTGACCAAAAGAAATTGCCAGATTCATTCATAGAAACAGACATTGGCGTATCAATGTAAATTGCTCTTTTCAGATAGTACAATTCTGATACAACATGCTTACTTACATTTAACAATTGTACACCGTTTTCTTTCAATTGAATAAGCTTAGGCACTTCGTCATCTTCATGATAGACACTTTGAATATTATAAAAGAAATTGCTCAAAGGTCTCTTTTCTATAATTTGCAAATATGACTCCTTCATATCTTCGATTTCCTTACGATTCACTTCAAAAAAATTGTTGACAATCGAAGATGTATCCTTGTCGCTTTTAACTTCTATATCCAACGATTGCACTACACGCTCTCTTCGTGCCCCTTCCTTAACTTGTTCCAAATAAGATTGTAATTGAGGAATAAATTTATTCAAATAAGAGAAATAAATATCTGAGGCTATGTCTATAGCCTCAACATAGCTCGCATCAATGTTTCTTATCTTTCTTAAAGTATCAAACGTCAACCGACTACTATCAAACATTCCAAAACGCTCCGAAAATACTCGAATATCACGCCTTATCATATCAACCCGTCTTGTTTTTTCAATTATGAAAGACAAAAAGGCGGAAACTACATGCTGATTATAATGAGTAGACTCATTAACTAAATAAAACAGCCATTTGGAAAGTGTGCTTTTACCCGACCCATTGACACCAGAGATAACAGTAATTCCTGGAAGTTCTATCTCTGCTGACTTTATGGCATGATAATCGTATAGTGAATATTTGTACGTGCTCATTGTTCTAAATTCTTTTAAGTAATGCCCGATGTATCCAGTAAAGCTACAGACATATATGATGCAAATATAATAATAATAACTAATATTGCCATGTAATCCTGTCACATTTAATGAAATCATATGGCAACATCACAAATATGCCAACCATTGCAACCAAGCCATAATCTTTGGGATAGTCGTAACGATCTAATGACCAAATTAAATTCTGCTTGATTCTCGGATCTACATCAAACCACTTGGGCAAATAGTTTTTCGTGAGTTTCGCTTTACAAAATTGATAGAGGTAAAATACGATATGCAAGAATCCGAATTTACACCACTTGCTATAAGCAGCATATATCAATGATACTTCGCAA
>QWCK01004511.1_pt1 | contig 13609 bp, 17 predicted proteins | sample 1972571 | NCBI WGS metagenome assembly QWCK01 (sample SAMN09866710, study PRJNA288562) | Human gut metagenome isolate term2_stool, whole genome shotgun sequencing... | isolation source: gut | host: Homo sapiens | place: USA: California
GCTTGGTCTCTGTCATCTTTTTCACCTCTATCCTTGTTTACGGCACTTAATGCCCAGGCGATCACGCCAAAGGCTCCGATTAGCACGCCAACACCCATTACAACGATTACGTCTATCATTGTTTCACCTCTCTCAGATGCTCAATAATCTGCGTCATACTCTTTTTGCAGTCTGCGAATCTTTTCCAATCACCTTCCAGGAGATAGTATTCTGTGGTAACGTAATAGCCGCCGCGCTCGTCTTTCTTCCACCAGTCATCACCTTTTGCACGTTCAGTTTCTTTGACGATGATCATTGTATTGTCCGGAAGCGGATAAGAATAATACTTTTCGCTTACTTCCGGCACAGCAAGCCACAAGTTCCATCCTGTATATTTGTCCAGAAACTCTTTGCGTTTCTGATTATTTGTTAATTCATTCAGCGTCATCTTCTCTCCTCCCAGCTCCGGCACTCCCTGCAGCGAATCTTACTGCTGCATAAGGTGCCTTTTATCATTGATAGCCTCGGACAGGTCGGGTGAACGTATACGATCAGCTCTCCCACCCTGCCGGTACTGTGTTTACAGGTTTTATATTTTTCTGCCATAGTCTCAGCTCCTTATCGTTTCATACAGTTTCTTCTTGGCGTTGTATTTCAGTGCAACAGGCATACCGCAGTTTATACAGTTCAGCTCGATCAGCTCTGCAGTCTCATTTGTGAAATATCTTGCCATACCACCGCATTCACAGTTGATAAATGCCAGTTTCAAATCCTTCAGGTCCGTCTTCTTGCCACATTCTTTACAGCCATAATAACTAAGCTGATGTTTGGCACAGAAGGTCTTTGTCTTACCACAGTATTCACAGCGGATATGTAAAAAACCAGCATATCCACTTGGCTTCCGCGTCAGATTTTTATTGTTCTCCATAGGCGCTACCTCTGGTTCTTCCCGAACAGGCTCTTGGGGGGGCAGTTTTTCTGATGCTGCCATCTGATGCACAGTCTCTTTAAAATCCGGATTCTCCACAGCCGGCACCTCAACCAGGAAGCGATTTCTTTTCAGCATTTCTTCCAGTGGCTCTACTGTAAATGCTGGTTTATCAGCTTCAAGCGTCTCATCATACATGACCAGGACTTTTCTCCCCCGGAGAAACTTCTTCAATGCGTCCTCTAACTTCATTTCCTGTAGCATAGCTTAATCTCCTCTCTTTCTTTTTGCCAGACATTCCAGCTGCCACACTACATCCTGCAGTGCGACTTCTACTTGCATCGTCTGGTATTGTTCTCTAATCTGGTGACAATGTTCTGCAACTCTCTCCCAGGCTCCATCATCTTCCGGAAGAATACCGTTGTACTCTTCATACATCTCCTGTACTTCCGGATATTCTTCCCAGAGAGCTTTTCGTTCCTGGGGTGTCAGCCAGATCATGGCAGCCTGTCGATCCGGACATAAATCCCAGGGACTTCCGCCCAGAACTTTTCCACGATCTCCGAAGCCACCAGTGCATCATCATCCCAGAAACCAACTTTCGTCATGCAGTCCTTTAATAGTTTCTGCAGATTGTCCGTATCCGGTTTGGAAAGTCTGTAGGTACCATCCAAATGTTTTCCCCTGGGGAAGCACCACTTTGTGATCAGCCTGACTCCACAGTGATATGGTTCATCTGGTACATGCTGTCCAAGATATGCCACCAGTTTCTGTCTGGCTGCCTTTAATTCCGGTGGCTCATAGAACACTGGCTTTCCTCCGGCAACCCTGACCTGTTTTTCCTGATGGGTTACAGTCGGCGGAACCATTGCCATGAAAAACTCAAATTCCAAAATCATCAACTCCTTTTTTCAGGTGATCAAGGTATGGTGCCCACCTGAGTGCGGGGTGGGTGGTCGTCGTGCGTGAGCTTATCGCACGACTACCTACCCCCGCTAGGTGGGGTGCGCACATACACATATACGTAGTATATGGTTGCGCACCCCCCATTTTTGCGCACTGCTCACAACCATAAAAATAATGGTTTTGCGCACCGTGAACATCATTATAAAAAATATGGTTCTGCGCACTACTCTGTATCATGGTTGTGAGCACTCCTGCGCACCCTTTCTCCTGATGTATGTTTTTCCATCTTCACCAAAATATTTTTCAAATTTATTCCGCAATTCTTTCTTCTGACGCTTGCCTTCTCCCAGCCAGGAAAGTAACTCTTTTGCACTTGTTTCAAGTGCTTCTGCCAGCTCTGAAGCAGAAATTTCACGGCCATCAAATTCAATATTCTGGAATGCAATCTCAAACTCATTTAACTTACGCTCACGGTTCTTTTGAGCATTTTCTTTTCGCCTCTGGGACGCTTTTTCCCACGCAGGCTTATCATCTTCCAGCTGCAGGTCTTTCAGGCTTCCTACCTGATCAATCCTGTGTACCGGATAATCGAACCACATATTGACCGGATCAAACTTCGGGAACTCTCTTAAGGTTCCCTCAATTCTCCATGCAGTACGCGCCTGTACTTCCGCTTTCGCAGCCGTTATCTGCTTATCCAGGGCTATTTTCTGCCATTTATCCAGGTGTGCCTCACAGTAACCCAACATCTGTGCACTGCTCAACAGATCGTCCTGTGAGAGGTCATCCTGCCACTTATAATGTGCATCCAGATATGCTTTACAAGTTCCACAGACAGCCTTATTTTCTTCCTGTTTCATCAATGCCTCTGTCGGCTCTAGCTCGATCAAATCCAGAAGTGCATCCGGATCACGGGCAAATACACCGGATCCAGAAGCTCGATCCATAGATTTCTTACCACCCTGGTTTCCTTTGCTGTGGTGATGGCAGTAGATCACGGCGCAGCCAAGCTCTGTACACACTTTATCGAACTGGTTACAGAAGTTCGCCATCTGATCGGCACTGTTCTCATCACCAGTAATGACCTTATAAATCGGGTCTATAATGATCGCTACATAATTCTTCTTTGCTGCCCTTCTGATCAGCTTTGGTGCAAGCTTATCCATAGGTACAGACTTTCCTCGAAGGTTCCAGATATCAATATTCTGCAGGTTGTCTGGGACATAGCCAAGGGACTCATATACATCTTTAAAACGGTGAAGACAGCTCGCCCGGTCAAGCTCCAGGTTCACGTACATCACACGTCCCTGCGCACAATGCCACTGCAGCCACTTCTTGCCCTCTGCTATAGCGATACACAGTTCTATCTGTAGGAAAGACTTACCAGCCTTAGATGGTCCAGAGATCAGCATCTTATGCCCTTTACGGAGCACCCCGTCAATGAGACAGGGTGACAGCTCCGGAAGATTGTCCCAGACACTTTCCAGACCTTCCGGCTCCGGAAGATCATCATTTACGCCTTCTATCCACTCATACCATTCATTCCAGGAGGATTTTCCTATGTTGGTATCTACAATGAACTGCTTCTTTCCCCCACGTTCTACACCGGGCATCCTGGACAATCTGGAAGGGTTCCGGTTCTGTGTATCTACATCAATCCCGTTCTTCTGGCAGACTTCATACAGATAATCAACGCGCTTCCTATACTCGCTATAATCCGCTGCATCCACCCTCACGATTGCGTGAAGGCTTTTCTTTCCGGAATACACCAGGCAGGCAATGGGAAGCTCCAGCTCACGCAGGATGGCGTTCTGCTGGTCGATTTCCATGTGATCAGATTCTACAAGAGCATACCGGTAGTCTGTTACATTTTCGTTTTTACAGCCGTTTCCATCCAGTGGGTTGAAACGGATCCACGCGCCAGCTTCCGGATTGTAATCACCCAGCACAGCTCCAATGTCGCCTTTGCAGGTATTCAGCTGCTCGATCAGCTGTCCTGCAGTACGGTCCCAGCTTCCCTTTTGTGGAAGCCATCTGGTACCTTTCTCGTCTGTCTTTTCCCAACTTCCAGTTACGTACCCTACGTTTTCCCCAGCTTCAAACAGGGTTTCCAGATATGTGATCAGCTGCTCTGCCGGGTTCCAGTTCTTTGGTTCCTGGATCTCCCTGCCTTCCAGCCAGTTCTTATCCACTACTACACGGTCACTGTCTACCTGTATACTATCGTTCCAGTCCAGTTCATGGCCTTTTTCCGGCACCCATCCGCGCTCCATTGCCATCTGTACAATAGTCCCACCAGTTACCGGAGAGGAGGAACCAGAAAAACTTCTCCACTTCTTCTCACATTCTCCGGCATGGTACCGTCCAAAGTCCTTCTGGCTCCACTGATCCCAGACGCTTACCGGATAGCCTTCCAGTTTCAGTGCCATTCCGACATTCACCCAGTCCTGATAGCTCAGGGAACCGGGATCGATGTATTCAATTATCTCTGTAAGGCTTGTCCTCTGCTCCATGTTTATGTTCCTTTATATTCCTGTGGTATAATGTCGTTCGGGATCTTCCATCCGTTCCCGGCAATCCTGTCAATTAAATTCTTGGCTGTGTTAAACTGCCAGGTCCCCACATGTTTAAATCCCCTGCCCTCCAGGAAGCGGATCTGCTTCGGGGTAGTAAGACCCTCATTTCTACGCTTGTCCAAACGGTCAAGAATCTTAGCTGCCTTTCCTGCATTCTCAATCTGATCCGGCATGATTCCCAGCTTTTCCAGTGTCTGCTTCTGTTTGTCAGATGGCGGTCCCATCTCCCATCCAAAAGACGGAACATAACTGGACAGGTCTTCTGCTTGAATAGACATCTCGAACTGCAGTGGATCTACAAGCTTCTTTTTCCGTTTTTTCATCTCTGCCAGCTGTTTAGCCAGGGATTCCTCACGCTGTGCGACTACATCTTCTGAGGCAGTCTTTTCCGCCTCTTCAATATCAATAGCTATGCCGGCTTCTCGTTCCAGGTTCTCCGTCATCTTCTGGGCTACTTCTTCATTCTCACAGATCAGACTTGCGGGGTGGCACAGTTCATGCCGCTCTGTATGCCAAAGGAAATCCAACAGCAACAGATGATCTTTTCCTGTTTCTGGTGAAAGTCTTGTGCCACGTCCCACCATCTGGCAGTAAAGGCTTCTTACCTTTGTAGGTCTTAATACCACAATGCAATCAACTGACGGGCAGTCCCAGCCTTCTGTCAGGAGCATGGAATTACATAACACGTTGTATTTACCAGCATCAAAATCTTTTAATACCTCAGCCCTGTCCTGGCTGTCTCCGTTTACTTCTGCCGCCTGGAAACCATAAGCATTTAGGAGATCCCGGAACTTCTGGCTGGTCTTTACCAGCGGCAGAAATACCACAGTTTTTTTATCCATGCAGTATTTCTGCATCTCCTGGGCAATTCCTTCCAGGTATGGATCCAGCGCAGTACCAATCTCACTTGCCTTGAAGTCCCCTGCCTGTACAGAAACGTTGCTCATATCGATCTTGAGTGGAATTGTCAGCGCCTTGATCGGGGACAGGTATCCTTCCTTGATTGCCTTAGGAAGGGTATACTCATAAGCCAGGGATTCAAAATATACGCCAAGGTTCCGCATATCCCCACGGTCTGGCGTTGCCGTTACGCCTAACACCTGTGCTTCCGGAAAATGCTGCAGCACTCTCTGATAGCTGTCAGATATACAGTGATGGGCTTCGTCAATAATGATGGTATTAAAATAATCAGCCGGGAAACTTCCCAGCCTCTTTTCTCTCATCAATGTCTGTACAGAGCCAACCACTACCCGGAACCAGCTGCCCTGGCAGGAGCTTTCTGCCTTTTCCAAGGCACATCCAAGCCCGGTTGTCTTCATCAGCTTATCTGCTGCCTGATCGAGCAGTTCCCCTCTGTGTGCCAGGATCAGTACGCGGTCACCTTTACGGACACATTCCTCTGTTACCTTGGCAAATACCACAGTCTTTCCACAGCCTGTAGGAAGGACCAGCAGGGTTTTTAACACCCCGCTGTCCCACTGTTCAAAAATAGCTTCCTTCGCTTCTTTTTGATACGGCCTTAGTTCCATTTTTAAAAGCCTCCCGGTGTAAATGCAGGTTTACTGGTATCCTTTGGATACAGCTTTTCAATGTAATTGAACTTCTTGTTTGGATCCTTAATTCCAGGCTTCAGTCCGATCTTAGCGCGCGCAGTCTTGCCAGGAAGTGCACTCCAGTCCATACGGAGTTCTTCTCCCTCCTTCTTAAGGCCAACGCCACGGAACAGCTCAGACAGCTTCCACTCCAAACTGGTATGCAGTACATAATTTTCACGGATGGTAACCTCACGTTCTGGAACATGCACCGTAAAATAAACAACTGCCATATTGCATGGAGGGAGCTTACCCTCACCTTTAGATCTGCTACGGTCAAATTTCTCAATTGTTACGTTATAATCCCCTTCTGGAATTGGCTCATAATCCTGGGCATCCTGTTTGATGGAATCCTCCCAGCCTAACTCTCTTCCTTCTGCTGCCATAAATTTTTATCCTCCTTTAATTGAACGGCACCTGTTGTGTCGCTTTCATTTCTTTGATCATTCCATAGACCTGTGGCCATGCCCCGATCAGACAGCCATTGATAAAGTCCATGTCATAATCTTTCACCTTTACATCAGAGGGATAATACCCTCTTGCTGCCACTACGTTCTGGATGTCCCATTCATCTACCTGGTTACTCTCCATCAGGTCACGTAAAGCTTTAGGGATTCCGGGATCAATGGTGCTGCTCCTTGCTGTCGGTTCCGGAGTCTTTTGTGGTTCATTAAGCGGAAGGTTCATCTGCTCCCCAACAGTAACAGCAGGTTCTGTCTTTGTAGCTTCCTGTACCGTAGTCGGCTGAGGCTGTACAGTTGGCTGAGCCTGTACCGGCTGCTGCGCTGGTACGGATTTTGGCTGTGTTTCTTTTACTGGCACGGCATTTCCCTCAATGATTGTCCGGATGGAATCATAACTGAATGGGACTTCATCTGGCAGACCGTAGCGGTTCTTTGCATCCCAGCAGGCATTGTGGGTGGTATACATCACACGCTCACCGCCCTGGGCTTTCCTCTTTTTCCCTTTATCATCCACCGCAATAGAGAATGTTTTATAATTGGCAAACAGTAGCATGTCCGCCCATTCCTTGATCAGTGGGGAGGTCTGGGATGCTGTTTTCTTTCCAAGCTTTAACTCCCATCTGTCATAAGCTCCCAGTTCATCCGGCTGTTCAAACTTCCGGATCTGCGCATGTGCAGTAAGGACCACGTTGACACCAGCCTCTACAACTTCTGTCAGCTGATTGAGGAATTTCCCCAATTCTTCTTTTACATAAACATAACCATTTCCGTAACCAAAGTCCTCAATACCGGACTTTCTGTGCTTGTCGCAGATATGCCGGATACACATAGATTCCGCCCAGTCAATGGTATCTATGACCAGTGTCTTGCACATAGTCGGATGTGAGCGGACATAATCCACCTGGTCCAGCAACATCTGCCAGCTGGACGCCTTGGGAAGTCTCGCAACATCCATTGAATTGGTACTTCCTTCCGTGTCAATAAACACCGGATCCGGGAACTTGCTGGCAAAAGTGGATTTGCCAATTCCCTCTGGTCCGTAAATGACTACCTTCTTTGCACAGGGGATCACGCCTCTGATAATTTCCATTTAAAATGCACCTGCCTTCCATGCTTTTGGCTGTGGTTCTTCCGGATGTTCCTGTCCAACCACATATCCGTCTTCAATAATAATGCTGCACTCATCACCAGTAGAAACTCTGGTAGCAATTGCCTGGAGTCCTTCTGCTTCCAGCCACTCTCCAAACTCCTGCAGTGTCTTTCTGTCCATCTGCTCCAGCTTGTCCAGAAGAACGAAACCGCACTGCGGGTTCAGTTTGCGGACAATAGCGGTAGAAACCTTCAGACGTTCCGCACCGGACATGTTGTCCCACTTCTGGCCTTTATAGACCAGCTCTCCATCTTTTACGGATAGCTCTGGAAGAGGAAGCTCTGCAGAAGTCAGAAGCTCATTCTTCTTATCCCTTGTCTCTTCCAGCTGCTTTGTTAGATTGTCGTACTTGGTACGGTACTCTTTGGCGTCATCCTCCGCTTTTTCCTTATCCAGGTTGGCTCTGACTTTACGGTTGATTTCCTCGATATTGGAGATATTAGCTTCCAGTTCTTCTGTGGACTGATCCGTCAGATCCTTTGCAGAAGTCTCTGCAATATCCAGATCTTTTACCAGCTGCAGATGTTTCTGCTTGGCTGCTTCCAGAAGCTCAGACAATCTGATTACTTCCTCATGGGCACGCTTCACAGATTCCCGGAGCTGCGCAGCCTGATCACGTTTTCTCTGGTTCTCGCCATTCCTTGCCAGAATCTCCTGCTGCTGTCTGATCAGCTCGGAGGGTGACACCAGGTCTCTTGGAACATCCGGATAATAGGGCTGCTCTTTTGCAAATTTCTCTTTCTGATCAGCGGTACGTCCTACATACAGACGCTCCTGGTAAAGCTCTTTTTCTTCCTTTTCCAGTTCTGCAAGCTGAGGTCCCACGCCAATGATCTGCAAAAGCACTTTTGCCTTCTCTGTTCCGGAGGCTTCCATAAATCTTGGAAGATCCAGGGCAAGCTGTTCCACAAATTCATTAAGCAGCTGCTGTCCGGCCTTCTGACCATTCGGGTCCGTAACCTTGAGGGCACTGTTCTTTCCCTTACGCTCCACTACCAAACCATTGTTCATCACAATATGTAAGTTCGGCGGCACCATGGAGCCTTCTCTTGTACTCTGGGAAGGTTTGTAACGTTCCCCGCCAAGTGCCCAGGCGATGGAATCCAGAACTGAGGTTTTGCCCTGCTGGTTATCTCCGCCAATGATGGTTAAGCCGTTCTGTGCAGGTTCCAACTTTACTGCTTTGATACGTTTTACATTCTCGATTTCGAGACGGTTAATCTTCATGCTCATATCTTATCTTTTCTCCTTTTTCAAAAACTCAAAATCATTTAGCAGTTTCTCCATCAGTTTTTCTGGTTCCTGCACTGCCATAATATCTTCATAACGCGCTTCCGCCAGGAGCGCATCCCCTAAGATTGGAGAACCATGTCTTGGCATGTCGTACATCCAGCTTCCAAAACGATTTAATGGCAAATTCTTAAAATGCCCTTCCTCATCTACCAACATAATCACTGGTCCCTGAAAGTAATTATTCATTTTGACAGTATGGACAGTTTCAAAATGGCCTCCTAAAGCTTTTTGAATACTCTTGAAATCGTCAAAATTCACATCAATGATTGAGATTTCGTTATCTGCTGAAATTTTTAATGTTTTCATTGATTTTTCTCTCTTTCTCCTCTACAATAAGAGGGTGATAAACTGTTTTTGTCCATTTGGACACCGGATCCTGATGAGCTCCCAACTCTCAGGATCCATTTTCTTTTAACAACCGTGTAAGATGCTCCCTGGCTGCTTCGTAGTTTTTAACGGATTCTTTCATCAGCGCTTCGTCACGATAAATATCATAAGTAGTCATTTTACTTTCTGTTGGTTCCTCCACCCAAACCCGGCATGGATATCCAGCTAATCCTATTTCGAAACTTATATGGATTCCGCTTGCTATAGTTTTCTTCGAAAGCTCATACAACTCATCTATCATTTTTTCTAAAATCATGGCCTCCTCCCTTCCGGCTTGGCTCTTCTTTTGGGCTACATTGCTGCTCATTAATTTTTCAGTAATGAGTGAATCCAAATTACAACTAAAATTCCTAGCGCAACTAATTCACCAACGCTCATGTTCTCTTCCCTTCTGGCTCTGTGCCCTGTATCAGCATCCACGCAAGCATTGATAATGCCAGTGCTCCTGCAACCTGCAGTCCGTCCCACTGCCAGAACGGCAGGTATGTAGCAAGGGTGCCTATGATGACAGATATGATTATGTTACGCTTCATTCCCAGTCTCTCCTTCCACAACAGCCCGGTTGCTCCAGCCAATCATTTGTACCAGCTTTTCCGGATGAAATGCCGGAGCATACTTTCTGGCATTGCGATCCAGAAGCTGGCGCCGATAAGTAAGATAATCAATGAACACCAGAACGTTGATCAGGACAATGTTTCCGTCCCGAATAATGGCATAATCGTTATAACGCCCTGTTTTGATTTCATCTTCAATTTCATAGAGGTTGCGGTCGTTGCTGTGCCTGATGAAGAGTTCGCCCAGGAAACCGGTCATGAACAGTTGCGTGCCAATGATCATGCAGGTCAATGCCAGGAAGAAGTAGGGAGAATTGGTTACAAGCGTATAATGGTTGCCGGCATACATGTTATAGAGTTTCCAAGCCCCTACAAACGTGACGGCGACAAGACCGATCAAGAACATGAGCGAACCCAGCAGCCCAAAGAAATGCATGGGCTTCTTGCCGAATTTCGTCTGGAACCACAAGGTGATGAGATCGAGATAACCATTGACAAAGCGGTCAAGTCCAAACTTGGAAACGCCATACTTTCGTGACTGGTGCTGCACCACACGCTCTCCAATCTTGGAAAATCCGGCATTCTTGGCGAGATAAGGAATGTAACGGTGCATGTCGCCGTAGACCTCGATGTGCTTCACCACCTCATTCTTGTAGGCCTTCAAGCCGCAATTAAAGTCGTGAAGGTTGTCAATGCCGCTCACCTTGCGTGCCGTGGCGTTGAACAACTTGGTGGGTATGGTCTTTGACTTGGGGTCATAGCGTTTCTTTTTCCAGCCGCTCACCAGGTCGTAGCCGTCTTCCTTGATCATCTTGTAGAGGGCGGGGATTTCATCGGGGCTGTCCTGGAGGTCGGCATCCATGGTAATCACCACATCGCCTTTCACGCGCTCAAACCCCGTGAACAGGGCCGGCGACTTGCCATAGTTGCGCCTAAACGACACGCCCTTGATGTTTTTATTCTTTTCATGGAGTTCCTGCACAACCTGCCAGGAATTGTCGGTACTGCCGTCATTGATCATGAGCACCTCATAGGTGTAGCCGCTTGCGGTCATCACACGGTCAATCCAGGCTGCCAGTTCAGGCAACGACTCGGCTTCATTATACAAAGGAACTACTACTGAAATATCCATATCTTGTAAAAATTCTTTTTTTGTTTCTCAATCATTTAAAAAAACGTCACAACTCACGAGGTGTGAAGTTTTACTGGTATCGCCCTGACAACCAGTGCCATGATGGCACTCAACACCGAGCCCAAGAACGACATGAACCAAAACCCCAGGAAAACAACCTCGATGGCGCGGGGAACCAAATTGTTGTCGACAATGTTCTTCAACGTGAGCGATGACTCCCTGATGTGGGAATCGACACTACGGCTGCCCTCGGCAATGAGCCACTGCGCCCACTCATAGAGCCAGTCGGGGCGTGCCAGCTGAACGACAACATAGGTGACTAAGCTCATGATGAGGGAAGCAAAGATGAAAACCATGATGCCCAGCATCCACAGGCCTGAATACTGGGTGAAGCCATATTCCTTGACAAAATACTGCCGCTGAATGCAGAAAGTCAAGAAAGGCAAAGCCAGCAGCAAAGCGAAAATCATGAACGAAAGTGCTGGGACCTTGTCGATAAAGACAAAAGAGACCGAAACAATGGATAGATAAATGCCAAATGGCACTCCATACTCGGCCGCACGACGGTATAAACTTTTCACCTCTTTCATCTCATGAGTGCTACATAACAACCCACAAAGATAGTGCATGTTGAGCGCAAATACAAATTGCACTTTCAATTTTGAATTATTAATTTTTACAAAAAAACACGTTTTTTTTGTAAAACGGACAAAAAATATTACATTTGTTCACTATGCTATTAGAATCTTCATTAAAAAATTTTATGATATGAACAGAAGAATAATTTTTATCTCGCTATTGACGGCATGTGCTGTCATGCTGTCGCCCAGCGTCCAAGCCCAGTTTGAACTTGGGAAGCTGGGCAGAAAAGCCAAACAAGCCCTTCAGCAAAATCGGGGCAAAGTGAAACAAGCTGTCACCACAGGTGTGCAAAAGGCGAAATCGGGCACTTTAAGCTCACAGACCTACGAGTTCAACGGTCACACCTATACTACCAAGGGCGATTTCAACCCCAACTTCTACACCGTTACGGCTACCGGGCAAGTGACATTTACCAATGTTCCGTCGAGCTATGAGGAATTTGAGGACGTTTACACCCATTTTCTGGGTAAGTCGGCACAAGGCGTGGGAGGAATGATGGTGATGGCCATTGAAATGTACTTCCGCGACCGGGAACTGGGTGAAAAGTGCATCGACCTCATTAGCACTCGCACCAGTGCCAGCTCGGCCAAGAGAATCCTCTACGACAAATTGAAAGCAAGCGCCACCGACCCCAACTACGGGCAACGCTACTTGCCTGCGGCTTGCCTTGAAGGCGCAAACAACAAGAACGCCTACACGCCCAAGATGCCCTACACCGTGAACATGGTGGCACGCAACAACAAGCATGAGGAGTCGGAATTCATAGGCGGCATCGTCATGTATCTCTACATCGAGGGCGATGGCTGGGACACCAGCAAGCGACCCTTGAGGGTGCTCAAGCCCTTTGACGGGGAACTCTTTAAGGTTCAGGAGTGCTCTTCGTTGATTACCCAGTGCAAGTTGATCAGAGGAACCTGGCCGGGATTGCAATAAATGCTGTGCCAATGGGGGGAAAAAATCAAAGAAAACGGCGATGACCTCAACTTCGCCCAACTACATAAAGAAAGGAGGCAACATGATGAAAAAATGTTTTTACCTGCTCGCCCTGCTGGCCGTGGTCATGACCGCTTTCCCAGCCCATGCTCAGGACGTGCGCGACAAGTGTGGCACCTACCTGGGGCGCTTTGAATCCAACGGGAGTATGCGCGACAAATACGGTATCTACATCGGTAAAATAGACAGCGACGGCTATGTGCGCGACAGGACAGGAGCCTGTGTGGGCAAGATTGACGACAGATGCAATGTGAGAGACCGCCTGGGGAGCTACTTGGGTAAAATCGACAGCGACGGCTATGTGCGCGACAAGATGGGGACCTATGTGGGCAAAGTGGAGAAAAAAGGATCCTTGCGTGACCGCTATGGCAAATACATGGGGAAGGTAGAGAACATTTCCCACAGGCAAGCAGCCATTCTGTTCTTCTTTGAGTTTATTAAGCTATAAATCACAAAACATCAACCATCTACAAGGTGCATCGGGACTGCCATCGCCAGCCCGATGCACTTCGTTTTTCACATGCCCCCTACACAATATCAAAATTTTCTAATCTCCATTTCTATCATCGAATTGACAATTTTTGTACCTTTGTAGATTAATTAAAATTTTACTAAAGAGTACTACAATGGGAGGCTTTTTTGGAATCGCAGCTAAGAAACCGTGCATAGCGGACTTATACTACGGTACCGACTACAATTCACACCTTGGCACTCGTCGTGGCGGCCTTGCCACCTACGACCGGGAGGAAGCCAAGTTTATACGTTCAATACACAGTCTTGAAAACGCTTATTTCCGCAACAAGTTTGAAGACGACTTGCCCAAGTTTAAGGGCAACATGGGCATAGGTATCATAAGCGACACCGACTCGCAACCCATCATCTTCAATAGCCACCTGGGCAAGTTTGCCATCATCACGGTAGCAAAAATCACCAATATGCCGGAGCTGGAAGCCAAGATGCTGGAAAAAAATCATCACTTTGCCGAACTCTCTTCGGGCGACACCAACCAGACC
>QWCK01004694.1_pt1 | contig 13608 bp, 10 predicted proteins | sample 1972571 | NCBI WGS metagenome assembly QWCK01 (sample SAMN09866710, study PRJNA288562) | Human gut metagenome isolate term2_stool, whole genome shotgun sequencing... | isolation source: gut | host: Homo sapiens | place: USA: California
TCTAACCGACTGAGCTAAGGAAGAATGTTTTTCTCAATTGCGATGCAAAAGTACTAGGTTTTTTTGAAATATGCAATATCTTTGCAAAAAAAATATTAGAAATGGATAAAATAATAGGATTGGGCAACGCCCTAGTCGACGTACTTGCAACCCTAAAGGATGATACGCTTTTGGATGAAATGGGGCTGCCCAAAGGAAGCATGCAACTTATTGATGATGCTAAGTTACAGCAGATTAACGCAAAATTCTCGCAGATGAAAACGCATCTGGCAACAGGCGGATCGGCAGGAAATACTATACTTGGACTGGCTTGTCTGGGAGCTGGAACTGGTTTTATCGGAAAAGTAGGAAATGATCATTATGGAGATTTTTTTCGTGAAAATCTTCGGAAAAACAATATTGAGGATAAAGTATTGGTGTCTGAACTGTTGCCTTCCGGTGTTGCATCTACTTTTATTTCACCGGATGGAGAACGTACCTTCGGGACTTATTTGGGAGCTGCCGCTTCTTTGAAAGCTGAAGAGTTATCTCTCGATATGTTTAAAGGATATGCATATTTGTTCATAGAGGGATACCTGGTGCAGGACCATGAAATGATTCTTCATGCCATTGAGTTGGCGAAAGAGGCGGGTTTGCAAATCTGTCTTGATATGGCAAGTTATAATATAGTTGCCGGTGATATGGACTTTTTCTCCTTGTTAATAAACAAGTATGTAGATATTGTCTTTGCAAATGAGGAAGAGGCGAAAGCGTTTACGGGTAAGGAACCGGAGGAGGCTTTGGAAATCATTGCGAAGAAATGCAGTATTGCCATCGTAAAAGTGGGGGCAAATGGTTCTTATATTCGCAAAGGGACAGAAGAAATTAAAGTCTCTGCTATTCCGGTAAAGAAAGTGATGGATACGACCGGAGCCGGTGATTATTTTGCTGCCGGTTTTCTATATGGCCTGACGTGTGGATATTCATTGGAGAAGTGTGCTAAAATAGGTTCTATTCTATCGGGAAATGTTATCCAGACAATCGGTACGACGATATCAGGAGAACGCTGGGATGAAATTAAGTTAAATATTAACAGGATTCTGGCTGAATAACCAAGTATTGAGTTACTTTTACGATTCATTTATATGAAAAGAAGTATGAAAAAATTGCTGAATGGGCGGATAGCTGTTGTTGGGGTAGCGGTTACGGCTATCGTAGCTTTCTTTAGTTTCAAGAGTGGTGACGACCGCAATTTCCAGATCGCCAAGAATCTGGATATATTTAATGCGATTGTGAAAGAATTGGATATGTTTTATGTCGATACGATTGATCCGAATAAGACGATCAGAGAGGGTATCGATAATATGCTTTTCACGTTGGACCCTTATACGGAGTATTTTCCGGAGGAAGATCAGAGTGAGTTGGAGCAGATGATAAAAGGATCTTTCGGTGGTATCGGTTCTTACATTACTTATAATACAAAATTGAAACGCTCTATGATTTCCGAACCCTTCGAGGGCACACCGGCGGCTAAGGCTGGATTAAAAGCCGGAGATATTTTGATGGAAATAGATGGGAAAGACCTTGCAGGCAAGAACAATGCAGAAGTCAGCCAGATGTTACGTGGACAGGCGGGAACTAGTTTTAAGCTGAAAGTGGAACGCCCGAATGTGAGGGGGGGACGTACACCGATGGAGTTCACCATTGTACGTGAATCTATTCAGAATCCGGCCATTCCATACGCTGCAGTGCTTGATAATCATGTCGGATATATTAATCTGAGTACTTTTTCCGGCAATCCTTCGAAGGAGTTCAAGAAAGCATTCTTGGATTTGAAGAAGCAAGGAGCTACCTCGTTGGTTATCGATCTTCGTGGAAATGGGGGGGGCTTGTTGGACGAGGCTGTAGAGATAGCAAATTATTTCTTGCCGCGTGGAAAGGTGATTGTAACGACTAAGGGAAAAATCAAACAAGCCAGCAATACTTATAAAACATTACGTGAACCATTGGACCTGGATATTCCGGTAGCGGTTTTGGTAAATAGCGGAACTGCTTCTGCTTCTGAGATTTTATCGGGTTCCTTACAGGACCTAGATCGCGCGATTGTTGTCGGTAACCGTACTTTTGGAAAGGGATTGGTTCAGGTTCCGCGTTCTTTGCCTTATGGGGGAACAATGAAAGTGACTACTTCCAAATACTATATTCCAAGCGGACGTTGTGTGCAGGCTATTGACTACAAGCATCGTAATGAAGATGGAAGTGTTGGAACCATTCCGGATAGTTTGACTAAGGTGTTTCATACCGCTGCAGGGCGTGAGGTCCGCGACGGGGGTGGTGTAATGCCGGATATTGTTATCAAGCAAGAGAAGTTGCCGAATATTTTGTTCTATCTGGTACGTGATAATTTAATTTTCGATTATGCTACCCAATATTGTTTAAAGCATCCTACCATTGTTGCTCCGGAGAAGTTTGAAGTAACCGACGCTGATTATAATGACTTTAAGGCATTGGTGAAGAAAGCTGATTTCAAGTATGACCAGCAAAGCGAAAAAATTCTGAAAACCTTGAAAGAGGCAGCCGAGTTTGAAGGATATATGGCGGATGCTTCGGAAGAGTTCAAGGCGCTTGAGAAGAAGTTGAATCACGATCTTGACCGTGATTTGGATTACTTTTCCGGTGATATAAAGAAGATGATCGCTTCGGAAATTATTAAGCGTTATTACTATCAGCGTGGTAATATTATCCAGCAACTGAAAGACGACGATGGCTTGAAAGAAGCGGTGAAGATATTGAATGATCCGGTGAAATATAAGGAAATGCTGAGTGCACCGGTTGCTAAGAAATAATAATATATTAAATGATTTACAATATGTCTACAGAATTATTCTCTACTCTGCCTTATAAAGTGGCAGATATTACGCTTGCCGACTTCGGACGCAAGGAAATCGATTTGGCAGAAAAAGAAATGCCCGGCCTGATGGCTCTTCGCGAAAAGTATGGAGAATCCAAACCGTTGAAAGGCGCCCGTATTATGGGATCGTTACACATGACTATTCAGACAGCCGTGCTGATTGAAACATTGGTGGCTTTAGGGGCTGAAGTACGTTGGTGTTCTTGCAATATATACTCGACGCAAGACCATGCTGCTGCTGCCATTGCAGCTTCGGGGGTGCCTGTATTTGCTTGGAAAGGCGAGACTTTGGCTGATTACTGGTGGTGTACATTGCAGGCTTTGAGCTTTGCCGGTGGCAAAGGTCCGAATGTGATTGTGGATGATGGTGGTGATGCGACAATGATGATTCATGTGGGATATGATGCGGAGAACAATGCGGCTGTGTTGGAGAAAGAAGTACACGCTGAAGACGAAATAGAATTGAATGCTATTCTGAAGCGGGTTTTAGCGGAAGATAAAACGCGTTGGCATCGGGTTGCAGAGGAGGTACGTGGTGTATCGGAAGAGACGACGACCGGTGTACACCGTCTGTATCAGATGCAGGAAGAAGGCAAATTGCTGTTCCCGGCGTTTAATGTCAACGATTCGGTAACGAAATCTAAGTTTGATAATCTGTATGGTTGCCGTGAATCATTGGCTGACGGCATCAAACGTGCGACGGATGTAATGATTGCCGGGAAAGTTGTGGTAGTATGTGGCTATGGCGATGTGGGTAAAGGATGCTCTCATTCTATGTGCTCCTATGGAGCACGGGTGCTTGTGACCGAAGTAGATCCGATCTGTGCTTTACAGGCCGCCATGGAAGGTTTTGAAGTCGTAACTATGGAAGAGGCTTGTACGGAAGGTAATATTTTTGTGACTACCACAGGAAATATCGATATTATTCGTATTGACCACATGGAGAAAATGAAGGATCAGGCTATCGTTTGCAATATCGGTCACTTTGATAATGAGATCCAGGTAGATGCTTTGAAACATTATCCGGGTATTAAATGTGTGAATATCAAGCCGCAGGTGGATCGTTATTATTTCCCGGATGGGCATAGTATTATTCTGTTGGCCGATGGACGTCTTGTCAATCTGGGTTGTGCAACCGGACATCCGTCGTTTGTTATGAGCAATTCATTTACGAACCAGACTTTGGCTCAGATTGAGCTGTTTAATAATAAATATGATATCAATGTATATCGTTTGCCGAAACATCTGGATGAAGAAGTAGCTCGTCTGCACCTTGAAAAGATCGGTGTCAAGCTGACGAAACTTACTCCGGAGCAAGCTGCCTATATCGGTGTATCGGTAGACGGACCTTACAAGGCTGATCATTATAGATATTGATTTAAGTTGAAAAGTATATGAAGAAACTCCTTCCTGACATAATTGCTATATTGGCTTTTGTTGTTATTTCTTTTGTCTACTTCTTTCCGGCAGATATTGAAGGGCGCATTCTGTTTCAGCATGACTCTGCTGCCGGTGCCGGAGCCGGACGGGATGCTCAAGAGTATTTTGAACGTACTGGTGAACGTAGCCGCTGGACAAACTCGATTTTCGGTGGTATGCCTACCTACCAGATGGCTCCGAGTTATGATTCGACAAAATCTTTGTCTTGGGTGGAGAAGACTTATCAACTTTACCTTCCGGAGTATGTAGTACTGACCTTTATCATGATGTTGGGATTCTATATTCTCTTACGGGCATTTGGAATTTCGGCTTGGTTGGCGGGGTTTGGCGGTATAATATGGGCTTTCTCGTCTTACTTCTTTATTCTGATACCGGCAGGGCATATCTGGAAGTTTGTGACATTGGCTTACATTCCGCCTACGATTGCAGGGATTGTCCTGGCTTATCGAAGGAAGTATCTGTTGGGAGGAATAATTACGGCTTTGTTTATAGCTCTTCAGATTCGTTCCAATCACATACAGATGAGCTATTATTTCATGTTTGTGATTCTGTTTATTATAGGAGCCTACTTCGAAGAAGCTTATAAGAAGAAAGAATTGACGCATTTCTTCAAGGCTAGTGCAATTCTGGCGTTGGCTGCTATGGTAGGCGTTTGCATTAATCTTTCTAACTTGTACCATACGTATGAGTATAGTAAGGAGACTATGCGTGGAAAGAGCGAGTTAAAGCAGGAAGGGAATGCTGCCAATCAGACCAGCAGCGGATTAGACCGTGACTACATTACGAACTGGAGTTACGGAATTGGGGAGACCCTGACTTTATTGGTACCTAATGTAAAAGGAGGAGCGTCATCGGATAATTTGTCACAGAGTGAGACTGCTATGGAAAAGGCAAATCCGATGTATAGTAGTATCTATTCGCAATTTCCGCAATATTTTGGTGATCAGCCGTGGACTGCCGGTCCGGTGTATGTAGGGGCATTTGTTATGTTCCTGTTCGTCCTTGGGTGTTTCATCGTAAAAGGTCCGCTTAAATGGGCATTATTGGGAGCTACTATTTTCTCCGTTTTACTCTCGTGGGGAAAGAATTTCATGGGACTGACGGATTTCTTTATAGATTATGTTCCGATGTATAATAAGTTCCGTGCTGTATCGTCTATTTTGGTTATTGCTGAATTTACTATTCCGTTATTGGCTATTTTTGCATTGAAGGAAATATTGGGCAGACTGGAAATTTTGAAATTGAAAGAGAACCGTACAGGTGTGATCGTATCGCTTGTGCTGACAGCTGGTGTCTCATTGCTCCTGGCTGTTGCTCCCAGTGTTTTCTTTTCTAGTTTCGTAACGGCGCAGGAGATGGCGGCTTTGCAACAAGGCCTTCCGGCGGAACACCTTACTCCGGTTGTGACAAATCTGACGGAGATGCGCAAAGCGATCATTGCTTCGGATGCATGGCGCAGTTTCTTTATTATAGCTGTGGGATGTTTCTTGCTGTTCTTATTCTTGCAGAAGAGGTTGAAAGCTTCTTTCACGCTGGTCGGTATTGTACTTTTGTGTTTGGTGGATATGTGGTGTGTTAATAAACGTTATTTGTATGATGAACAGTTTGTCCCGAAATCAAAACGGACAGAAGCATTTGTGAAGACTCAGGCGGATGAGATTATCCTTCGGGATACAGCTCCGGATTATCGTGTACTGAATTTTGTCGGTTTTCCGAGCAATACGTTTAATGAAAACAATACTGCTTACTGGCATAAGAGTGTCGGTGGCTATCATGCAGCGAAATTGCGTCGCTATCAAGAGATGATTGATCATCATATCATGCCCGAAATGCAGGATACTTATCAGGCTGTGGCTGCTGCCGGAGGTAGGATGGATAGTGTGGACGCTTCCAAATTCCGCGTATTGAATATGCTGAATACGAAATACTTTATTTTCCCAGCCGGAGAGAAAGGACAGCCTGTTCCTGTTGAGAATCCGTATGCATATGGTAATGCCTGGTTTGTGGATAAAGTGCAGTATGTGAATAATGCGAATGAGGAAATTGACGCTTTGAATGATATTCGCCCGACGGAGACTGCTGTGGTGGATGCGAGATTTAAAGAACAGCTAAAAGGGGTGACGGAAGGATACAAGGATTCTTTGTCTACTATCCGGTTGACGGATTACGAACCTAACCGATTAGTTTATAAAGTTTCTACTCCTAAAGACGGAGTTGTGGTATTCTCTGAAGTATATTATCCGGGATGGCAAGCGACGATTGATGGTCAGCCGGTAGATATTACCCGTGCGGATTATATCTTGCGTGCCATGAATGTACCTGCCGGTGAACATACCATTGAAATGTGGTTTAATCCGCAGAGCATACACGTCACGGAAAGTATCGCTTATGTCGCGTTGGCTTTATTGTTGGTCGGAGTGATGATTCTTGTGTGGACGAAACGTAATAAGTTCACAGGAAAAACTGAAGCGAAATAAGTGAATGTTTGCTTTTGAATAATTAAAGTAGCTGAGTTTGATAGGAACGACTCTCTTCTGGAAGGAAGAGAGTCGTTTTGTTTTTCTATGCAGTATATCCGGAATAGTCCGGTTTTGGGTAGATTATTGCTCGAAAAGGGAAAATATGAATATAAACAAATAGTTTGTGGATACTCTTATTATGTCATAAGCTGCTAAATTTGCAGCCAATAATAGCATATATATTATGAGAAGACTACTATTCATATTTTCTTTTCTTTCCTTACTTGTTGTGGACGGAAAAGCGCAAGAGGTGGAGACCCTGACATTAGAGGATTGCCTTCGTATTGGTATTGACAATAACTTGTCGTTGGAGGGGAAACGCAAAGAAATACAGAAAAGCAAGTATGGCGTATCTGAGAACCGGTCGAAGTTATTACCACAGATAACGGTGATAGCCGGTTATAATAACAATTTTGATCCACCTGTGTCCGTTACTGACGGCTCTTCTTATGGTGTCCCTTATAATATTACGAAAACATTGCAGCATACTGCCAATGCGGGGTTGGAAATGCAAATGCCGCTTTTCAACCAGACACTCTATACCTCTATGTCCATAGCTAAGGTGATGGAGGAAATCAGCCGCCTGTCTTATGGAAAGGCTAGGGAGGATATCATTATGCAAATCAGTAAAATGTATTATCTCGGACAGGTTACGGCCGAACAGATAGTACTGATAAAAGCTAATATCACTCGTTTGGAAGAATTGAGGGATATTACGCAAGCTTTTTTTGATAACGGAATGTCTATGGAAGTCGATCTGAAAAGAGTGAATATAAATTTGGAAAATCTGAAGGTACAATATGACAATGCGCAGGCTATGATGAAACAGCAGTTGAATATGTTGAAATATATAATGGATTATCCGGCTGAAAAGGAGTTTGTATTAACACCGGTAAATACCGATAGTATTACTACAGTGGCTTTGACCGGTTTGTCGGAAAATATTTATGAACTTCAACTTTCACAATCACAAGTGCAACTGGCAGAGAAACAAAAGAAGATAATTAGTAACGGTTATATACCTTCACTTAGCTTGACGGGTAGTTGGCGATATGCTGCTTATACGGATAAAGGCTACCACTGGTTTCACTCCGGCCCATCCAACCATTGGTTCCGCTCTTACGGGTTGGGACTGACGTTGCGTATTCCTATCTTCGACGGGCTGGATAAGACATATAAAATCAAGAAGGCGATGATTGATATCGAGAACAGTAAGTTGGCATGGGAAAATGCCCGGAAGAGTCTGCAAACTCAGTATCTGAATGCCGTGAACGACTTGATGAACAATCAGCGTAACTTTAAGAAGCAGAAGGATAATTATTTGTTGGCGGAAGATGTGTATACGGTCACATCCGACCGTTACCGTGAAGGAATTGCTTCTATGACTGAAGTGTTGCAGGATGAGATGCAAATGAGTGAGGCGCAGAATAATTATATTAGCGCGCACTATAATTACCGGATCACTAACCTAATGTTGTTGAAACTGACCGGACAAATCGAATCATTAGTCAAATAATAATCATAAATATGGAAACAATGGAAAATAATATTCCTTCCGCTACTCATCAGGAGAAAGCGAAGAAGATGAAGAAACTTCGTCGGTGGCAGATAGCAGTCAGCCTTTTGGGAGTGGCTATTATCGTTTGGGGAGTGATTGAAGTGATCTGTCTTTTCCTGAATTATAGTCAGACGGAGACTAGTAACGATGCACAGATAGAACAATATGTGTCGCCTATCAACTTGCGTGCATCCGGCTATATTGACAAAATCTATTTTACCGAGCATCAGGAGGTACGTAAGGGAGATACGTTACTGGTACTTGACGATCGTGAATATAAGATTCGGGTAATGGAAGCGGAGGCTGCTTTGAAAGATGCGCAAGCCGGTGCAACGGTTATCAATGCGACACTCAATACAACACAGACAACAGCAACCGTTTATGACGCGTCTATCGCGGAGATTGAGGTGCGTTTGGCGAAGTTGGAAAAAGACAGGAAGCGATATGAGAATCTGGTGGAACGGAAAGCGGCTACTCCCATTCAGTTGGAACAGATTGTCACGGACTATGAAGCTACACGTAAGAAGCTGGAGGCTGTGAAAAGACAGAAAAAGGCAGCTCTTTCCGGTGTGGATGAAGTGTCTTATCGCCGTGTGAGTACTGAAGCTGCCATCCAAAGAGCAACGGCTGCACTCGAAATGGCACGTTTGAATCTTTCTTATACAGTTGTGGTGGCTCCATGTGATGGAAAACTGGGACGTCGTTCTTTAGAAGAGGGGCAATTTATTGCAGCCGGACAGACTATTACGTATATTCTCCCCAATACGCAAAAATGGATTGTGGCTAATTATAAGGAGACACAGATAGAAAATCTGAGTATTGGACAAGAGGTATCTGTTACGGTAGATGCGATCAGTGATAAAGAATTCAAAGGGAAGGTGACCTCCATATCCGGAGCTACCGGATCCAAATATTCATTAGTACCAACGGATAATTCAGCAGGCAACTTTGTGAAGATTCAGCAGCGTATTCCGGTGCGAATTGATTTTACCGATTTGTCCAAAGAGGATAATGAACGATTGGCTGCCGGTATGATGGTAGTGGTGAAAGCTAAACTCTAATTACCTACCACCTCCTCCCGCACTATATCTCCTTCTTTAATTTTTAATTTATAATTTTTTATTAAACCCAATGCCCTCTTATCCTAAAAACTATCCTTTTTACAGTTGGATGCCCAAGCCGTTGGGTATTATAATTCTTTTGTTCTTCTTTCTGCCGATTCTTACGGTAGGTGGGGTTTATTCGGTCAATAGTACCGAAATGATGAGTGGGCTTGGTATTATTTCCGAACATATACAGTTTGCCAACTTTGTAACTTCGATAGGTATGGCGGCTTTTGCTCCCTTCCTTTATCAATTGGTATGTGTGCGGCGGGAAAAGATGATGTGTATTGTCGGGTTTGCATTCATGTATATATTCAGCTATATCTGTGCAAAGACTGATAGTGTTTTTCTGTTGGCACTTTGCAGTCTTTTGACAGGCTTTTTGCGCATGGTGCTGATGATGGTCAATTTGTTTACGCTCATTTGGTATGCCGGTGGTATGGAAGCTACCCGCAACATTACTCCCGGTTTGGAACCGAAAGACGCTTCCGGATGGAATAAGTTGGATATTGACCGGTGTGTGAGTCAACCGGCAGTTTATCTGTTTTTTATGATTCTGGGACAGTCAGGTACGGCGCTGACGGCCTGGCTGTCCTTTGAATATGAGTGGAAATATGTATACTATTTTATGATGGGGATTCTGCTGGTATCTATTTTACTTCTTTTTATAACTATGCCGAATTATAAGTTTCCGGGACGGTTTCCTATTAATTTTCGTAAATTTGGCAATGTTACAGCGTTTTGCGTCTCTTTGACGTGCCTCACTTATGTGTTGGTCTATGGGAAAGTACTCGATTGGTATGATGATGAGTCCATCCGGTGGGCGACGGCTGTCAGTATTCTTTTTGCGGGAATATTTCTTTATATGGATGCGAGGCGCCGCTCTCCTTATGTATTGTTGGATGCGTTTAAACTGCGTACCATACGTATGGGAGCATTACTTTATTTGTTGTTGATGGTGATAAACTCCAGTGCAATGTTTGTCAATGTGTTTGCGGGGGTCGGTATGCATATTGATAATTTACAGAATGCGGCGTTGGGTAACTGGTGCATGGTAGGGTATGCTATTGGTGCTGTACTTGCTATGGCGTTGGGAAGTAAAGGATTGCATTTTAAGTATCTATTTGCTATGGGATTCTTTTTTCTGTCTTTGTCTGCCGTATTCATGTATTTTGAAGTGCAGACCGCAGGAGTTTATGAGCGTTTGAAATATGCGGTTATTATCCGTGCCACGGGTATGATGATTTTGTATGCGCTGACGGCTGCCTATGCTAACCAACGTATGCCCTTTAAATATCTTTCCACATGGATCTGCATTATGCTTACCGTGCGTATGGTTGTGGGGCCGAGCATTGGAGGAGCACTCTATACAAATGTATTGCAAGAACGGCAACAACATTATGTAACCCGTTATGCACAGAATGTGGACCTGCTTAATCCGGATGCTTCCGCTTCTTTTCTCGGTACGGTGCAAGGAATGAAATATCAGGGGAAGAGTGAGACGGAAGCCCGTAATATGGCCGCCATATCTACCAAAGGCCGTATTCAGGTGCAGGCTACACTTTCCGCTCTTAAAGAAATGGCGGGATGGACGATCTATGGTGGATTAATTTGTATGATATTTGTGCTTGTTATTCCTTATCCTAAACGAAAATTGTTAACTTAGTGCCGTTTTTAGTAGTACTCTGTTAATATGTTGTTATAATGGGAATTGGACGAGATCGTTTGCTGCAGTTTGAACGCGATTTGCTAAACGGAAAAAATATATGTAGTTCAAGAGGAATATTTGTGACTTTTCCCTCCCCGCTGCAAGCACCTTTTCGTATGAAGGGGTTGGGGGTGATTGTTTGTGGACAAGGAGAGTTTCTGTTTTTACTCAATCAGAAGAAACATTTGGCTAAGGCGGGTGAAAGTTTGTTTATTCCTGAAGATGGTGAATTTCAGATCCTCGAAGAATCTAGGGATTTGGAAATACAGATGTTGTTTTATCAGATAGATCCTATTCGGGATATTATGGGTAATCTGGTTGTTTCCATGTATATGTATTCTCGGTTGACATCTGAAGCCCCTTCTTGCGTGTGGAATACCGGTGAGGAGGAAGATATTCTGAAATATATGTCTTTGTTGGATAGTGCTTTGCAGCCTGAAGAGAATTCATTTAAGTTCTATGAACAGAAGTTGCTTCTGCTTGCACTGACATACCGGATTTGCTCTATTTATAATCGTAAACTTGTTGGTGAAAGACGAGATGCGGGAGGGCGTAAGCGTGAAACCTTTATCCGCTTGATTCAACTGATCGAGCAGCATTATATGCAGGAGCGGGGAGTCGAATTTTATGCAGATAAATTATGTCTGTCACCCAAATATTTGTCTGCTATATCTAAAAGTATCTGTGGATATACGGTACAGGAACTCGTTTTTAAGGCGATTATACGTAAATGTATCTCCTTGCTTAAAAATACTCAAAAAAATATTCAGGAAATATCCAATGACTTTGGCTTCCCAAATGCCTCCTATTTTGGTACTTTCTTTAAGAAGCAAATGGGGATGTCGCCACAACAGTATCGGAAAAGTCTCTAAAGGATTATTCCTTTTCTCCGTAAGCAAGGTCGCCTGCGTCACCCAATCCGGGAACGATATAAGAATGTTCGTTGATTTCAGGATCAATAGCGGCACACCAGATAATAGTCTTGTCTTCGGGGAATATATTTTTGATATGTTCGATGGCTTGTTGGCTGGCGATAATGGAAGCTACATGAATCTCGGCTGGGTGACCTTTGGTCAGCATTGCCTGATAACTGAGTTCCATGCTACTACCCGTTGCCAACATGGGATCTGTGATGATTAGTGTTTTGTCATCAATGCGTGGTGAAGCAATATATTCTATGTGTATATCAAATTTCAGTGTATCCTTATATTTACGGTAAGCAGAAACAAATGCGTTCTCCGCTCCGTCAAAATAGCTTAGGAAGCCTTGATGAAAAGGTAGACCGGCACGTAGAATAGTACTGATAACCAATTGGTCGTCCGGAGTGCTGACTGGGGCAATTCCGAGAGGTGTCCGAATGTTCTTTACCGAGTAGGTAAACTCCTTACTCATTTCATAAGCCATGATTTCTCCGATACGCTCAATGTTACGGCGGAAACGCAGGCGGTCGTTCTGAACTTCTACATTTCTAATTTCGGAGACGTATTGGTTTAGAATCGAATTTGTTTTGCTAAAATCAACTACTTTCATGATGAATAATTATTTAATGTATCCCGCATTATTTTGTTTTGCAAAGTAAGCGATAATCTTTCAAATTGCAATATTCAGTTTGCAGATATTGTTAGGAATTTATAAAAGAGATTCAATTAGGGAAAAATTTCTCTAATCCCTTCTTGCATTCCAAAGAAAGTATTACTTTTGTACCCGGATTTACAAGAGGGTATCCAATCTCCTCTGCATTTATATATCATAGAAAGAGATAATAAAACAAAATACCAATTTTAATTAATTCAAAAGAAAATGGCAAATTTAGATTTGAGCAAGTACGGTATTACAGGTGTAACAGAAATCCTGCACAACCCGTCTTATGATGTTTTGTTCGCTGAAGAAACAAAACCGAGTCTGGAAGGCTTTGAAAAAGGTCAAGTAACTGAATTAGGTGCTGTTAATGTAATGACAGGTATCTATACCGGTCGAACAAACCTTGTACTGAAGAAGCTTGGGCTGACTTGAAGGCTAAAGCTGTGAAACAGTTGTCTGGCAAGCGCTTGTTCGTTGTTGATACTTTCTGTGGCGCTAACGAAGCTACTCGTATGAAAGTACGTTTTATCATGGAAGTAGCTTGGCAGGCTCACTTCGTGACTAATATGTTTATTCGCCCGACAGCAGAAGAGCTTGCTAACTACGGAGAACCTGATTTTGTATGTTTCAACGCTTCTAAGGCTAAAGTTGACAACTACAAAGAACTGGGCTTAAACTCAGAAACTGCTACAGTATTCAACTTGAAGACTAAAGAACAAGTTATCCTGAACACTTGGTACGGTGGTGAAATGAAGAAAGGTATGTTCTCTATCATGAACTACATGAACCCGCTTCGTGGTATCGCTTCT
>QWCK01004512.1_pt1 | contig 13607 bp, 8 predicted proteins | sample 1972571 | NCBI WGS metagenome assembly QWCK01 (sample SAMN09866710, study PRJNA288562) | Human gut metagenome isolate term2_stool, whole genome shotgun sequencing... | isolation source: gut | host: Homo sapiens | place: USA: California
TTGAGATTTATAATAAGCAGCCATTTCTGTAATCATCATTGCAGAGTTTACTGCATCTTTATCTCTAACAAAATCTTTATAGTTGTAACCTATACTTTCCTCAAAGCCAAAAACAAATTTTCCGCTCTTATTTTCATCTAATTCGTTTGCAACAGCATAAATGTTTTTAAATCCTGTTAGTACATCATAAACCTTAACACCATATTTGTTAGCTATTGGTTTTACAAGGTCTGTTGATACTAGTGATTTAACAACAGCTGCATTTTCTGGAAGCTCTCCATTATCTTTTAGCGCTCCTAAAATATAGTTTGTCAACAATGATCCAATTAGGTTTCCTGTCAAGAACTTATAATTTCCATCTTTATCTCTGACCTCTACAGCACATCTATCTGAGTCTGGATCAGTAGCAAGAAGCAAATCTGCTCCTACTTCTTTTCCCAAATTTTCAGAATATTTAAAGGCTTTTGGATCTTCTGGGTTAGGATATCCTACTGTTGTGAAGTCTGGGTCTGGATTTTCTTGTTCTTTTACTACATTAATATTCTTAAATCCTCTTTCATCAAGAATCCTTCTAACCAATTTATTTCCTGCACCATTTAAAGGAGTATAAACAACATTTATATCTTTATCAATTCCTTCATCATTTATAGTGCAATCTAGTATTTCTTTGATGTAATCTTCTATTAGCTTGTCATCTACATATTCTATAATGCCATCTTTGAGACCTTCTTCAAAGTCAGTTCTTGGAATTTCGAAAAAGTCTGGGTGCTCAGCAATGTGACCTAATATTTTATCAGCTGTTTCATCTAGAATTTGACTTCCTTCATGATTGTATGCTTTATAACCATTGTATTCTCTTGGATTGTGGCTTGCTGTTACCATTACACCAGCAGCATTTCCTAGTTTTCTTATAGTGTAAGAACAAACTGGTGTTGGTTGAATTTCTTTATGAATGTAGACTTTGATTCCATTAGCTGCAAATACTTCAGCAGCAATTTTTGCAAATTCTTCTGACATATGTCTGACATCATAAGCTATGGCAACACCTTTATTTTTAGCTTCTTCGCCACCTTCAGCTATAGTATCAGCAAAACCTTGAGTTGCTTGAGCTACATTGTAGATATTCATTCTGTTTGTACCTGCGCCAAGCTTACCACGTAGTCCTGCTGTACCAAATTTAAGAGATTGGTGGAATCTATCTTTTATCTCTTCCTCATCATCCTTAATGCTTAATAGATCTTTCTTAGTTTCTTCGTCGAATCTATCATCTTCAAGCCACTTTTTATAAGTATCTTTATAGTCCATTTCGTTCTCCTAACTTATACACATTTACCGATCTTTCTTCTAAAATTAATCCTTGATCAGTATCTACTTCTACTTCATTTATACCCTTTTTAGAGAATATATTTATTAATTTATAAGCCTTCTTTGAAAAGAGCTTATCTAATTTATTTTTGCCTATATTTGATCTATGACTATTGGCATTAATCGCCACCAAGTAAATTTGGTCTTTATCTTCTAATTTATACAGTATTTTGCTATCATCAATATCGTCCATAAAAGTCAACGCTCTCCTAATATCTTTAGGATGTGTATATCTTAATACTTTCATGGATTTTCTAAGTTCTATAAGGTCTCTGGTGTATGTGAAAATATCGTAATTTTCAAGTTTTTTATCCCATTTTATAGAATTGATTTTAAGAGGTGATCTATATGAATTTGCTTCATTGTTCTTGCTTTGGTTAAACTCATTTCCCTCGTAGATAAAAGGCTTTCCAAAAGATAAAAATATTATACCTAGAGCCATTTTTACATAATCATCTATGTTCGTTTCTTGATTTAAAGAAATAGCAAGTTTGTCGTATAAAATCAAGTTATCGTGACAGTTGAAATAATTAATTGATTCATTCGCCTTATCAGCAAAACCATATCTTTTATCGTCATAAGATATTGATCCAGCTATTCCTGTTTCAATAGCAGTTTTTTTAGAAAATACCCCTTGGATATATCCTCTTTCATAACCATTGACATCTCCTTTTATAGCATCTCTAAAATCGTCATTGAAAACACCAAAATCGTTTGATCTTTGTGATCCTTTTAAAATTTGTTTATCCAAAGGCAAAGGAGATGAAAATGCCATCCAAGGTTCACCATAGATTATTATGTTAGGATTTATTTTTCTCAGCTCTTTTAGGGCGATTTTTATAGTATCAATATCTATTAAGGCCATTAAATCAAATCTAAATCCATCTATCTTGTATTCTTTGGCCCAATGAATCAAAGAATCTACTATCAATTTCCTTACAAATGCTTTTTCGCTACATACCTCATTGCCAACTCCAGATCCATTAGCAAAACTACCGTCTTCATTTCTTCTATGATAATATCCTTTTGCAAGGGTATCCAAATTAGAATCATATGATTTAAAGGTATGATTATAGACCACATCCATTATTACAGAAATATTATTTTCATGAAATGATTTAACCATTTCTTTAACTTCCACTATTCTTGATAATGGAACGTAGGGATCTGTTGAATATGAGCCTTCTGGGGCGAAGTACAGTTCTGGATCGTAACCCCAATTATAGTTATCATCATCGAAAAAGTGGCCATTGTCTTCATCAACAGAGATAAAATCATAAATTGGCAAAAGCTGAACATGCGTTACACCCAATTCTTTTATATTATCTAGTCCAGTCCTTCTTCCTTTATACTTTGTTCCACCTTCTGTCAATCCTAAGAATTTACCCCTATTTACGACACCACTTGTTTGATCAGCGGTGTAGTTTTTAACTGACATTTCATATATTATAGCATCTTCTTCTTTATTTTCAGTAAGATGTTGGTCTCTAAAGCCAAGAGGATCTGTCTTTTTCATATCAACTACGACAGAACTTATACTGTTAATTGATGATGTAAATGAATACGGATCTGTAACTTCATATTTACCATCTACCAGATAATTATAGAAATATCCTTCATAATCGCCTTGAAGAGTTATCTCACAAATTCCTATATCATTTCTTATCATTTCGTAGGAATCTTTTCTTGTTTTTTTATAATTATCAGTTATCAATAGCTCAATATTATCAGCGTATGGAGCAAAAACTCTAAACGTTGTCTTATCTTTGCTATAGATAGCTCCTAGTTTTTCATTTTTTATTTCATCATAACTTAGTGTTTCTATTCTTTTTCTATAGGATTCTTTTCTTTCAGTCATCTATACCATTCCTTATAATTTTATTATCTAATCTAAAATTATTAGCCCATAGTATATTATCGATTTCATTTCTGACCCATCTTTCTTTATCTAAATAATCAAGTTCTCTCTTATTTCTCGTTTCTATTAGATTATTAAGATCTTTAAATATTCTAAACGAGTCATTATACATCATTATTTGGTCATACATCTGTTTAAAATCGTATGGGAAATTTTCATAACTTTCTCTTATTAGATTTTCTACTGTGTATTTTACCATATCATTTGAATAGTAGAAATCATTAGCATTGTATAAATCATTTACATTAGATTTTACAATATCATCATAAGACTCACCTATGGTGTAGAATGAATTATCTCCTTCAATATTCTGACTTATGCCGCCCTTACTCGTTACAATATTTGATATATTGAAAGCTGCGTTTAACATATTAAAATCCTGATTATCTAAAGTAGCTAATGTTAGGTTGTTATAGACGTCTAAAGATTTAAGGATGATTTTTGACTTATGAATGTCTATATCTTCAACAAATACTATTTTTATCTTTTCTCTGATTATTTTATCCTTATCTATCATTTTCTTTAATGCTAAAATGAATTTGATAGTTTCCTTAGCCATGAAATATCCTTCATTGGCTTTTCCGGAGAAAATGTATGTGGTAGGAACAGCTCTTAGGTTAGCATTTGTTTTAAGTAAATAATATCTGTAGGCAATTTCTAAAGCGTTTAGAATTTGTCTTTTTCCTTCATGAAAGATTGATAACTGAACATCAAAGATTGAATATGGATTAATAGGTTCATTAGAAAGCTCAATTAGTTTCTTTTTATTGATAAACTTAGCTTTTTCTACTTTATCTATAAAGTTATTATTATCTTTTAGGTCATTTAACTTATTTATCTGATCATAAGAACTAGAATTAATTCCAAATTCTTTAAACACTTCCATTAGTTGTGTATTATTTTTCTCTAAGTATAACAACCTATCAGTTCCAAAATTAGTATATGATAGAGTTCTCTTGGCTGATCTATTATTTTTCAGAATTTTGGATAGATAAATGTATTCATTAGACAAGGCCATATTGATATTTTTAAACATAACATAACCATTTTTTATAAGAACTGAATCAATATTATCTAATTTCAATGCCTCTTGAATATTTAATATAGTGTCTAAAATATCAGGATTTACCCTCTTTACCATTTCTACAGGGTAGGCTTCTAGACTATCATCAGTTATAGAAAATGCTATGTGTTCGAATACACTTCTAGTAATATCTATAGACTTTCTAATATCAAAATTAAAGTCTCTAGTTAAAATTCTTATAAATTCAATTAGAGCAAGAGTAGGATGGATATCATTTACTATTATCTTTATTCTTTTTTCTATTTTATCTGTAGATCCATATCTATTCTTATATCTTTTAAAAATATCTCTAATAGAACTAGCTGAATAAAAATATTCTTGCTTCAATCTTAAAAGTTTCCCATCATAGGAGGAGTCATCTAAATATAAAAATTGGTTTATAGAACTAGTTGAAATATATTCGTCGTAGGCTTTTAAAATATCTCCCCTAGCAAAGTCGCTATAGCTAACGGCCTTTGTAGGTTCTGATTGGAACAGTCTAAGGGTAGTGACAAAATCAGCTTTATCACTTAAAATTGGGATATCATAAGCTATTGACTTATGTTTTCTTCCATCTATATTTATTTCATAAGAAAATCCCTTTTTGTGTTCCCAATTGTTACCTTCTTCAAGCCAATACTCTGAATATTCAACTTGCCTACCATTTACAATCTTCTGCTTCAAATCTCCATTTTCGTAGCGTAGAGCATAGGCAACAGATCTAATATTTTTATTGGCAAGCTCACTTATTAAATAACTTGACCCAATACCAATATCTCCAAGCCCTAAGTTAGCTTCTTTTTCAAAATCAATTATCTCATCATAGGAAAATCCAATCTTATCTAAAGTTTCCCTAACTTCTTTCTCTTTTCCTAATCTAGCTATATTTCTTTCTATAAATTTACCTGGCAAGTATTCAAAGCTTAATACGTATACTTCAAATTGATCATCGTTTGACTTGCTATAAACCCATTTCTTGCCGATATCTTCTATCAAGGCTCTGCAGAGACAATCATATACTTCGTTTATTCTTGCATTTTTTATATCTTTAGCATAAAAAGAATACAAAAATATTTGTATTCTTTCTAGTAAATTTGTTTCATTCTTAGTTTGCTTTAATTTCATTGTATAAATCTAAATATCTTTCGCCTGATTTTTCCCAGTCATTGTTCTCATTCATTGCATTTACAACGAGTTTTTCGTAAGCATCTTTGTCTTCTTTGTAAATCTTAAGAGCATTTTTTATGCAGAATAGAAGCTCATGGGCATTTATATTAGCAAAAGAAAATCCAGTTCCTTCTCCTGTAAATTCATTATAAGCTGTAACAGTATCTTTTAGTCCTCCAGCCTCCCTTACTATAGGAAGAGATCCATATCTCATCGCGATTAACTGGCTTATACCACAAGGCTCTGACACACTAGGCATCAAGTAAAAGTCGCTTGCAGCATATATCTTATGGCTTTCTTCTCCACTGTAATACATTCTTGCAGCTAATTTGTCAGGATATTTCCATTCAAAATATTTAAACATCTCCTCGTAAGTATAATCACCAGTTCCTAATACTACAAATTGGATATCTTCTTGTAACAATTCATCTAAGATATATCTAACTAAGTCAAGACCTTTCATTTCTGTAAGTCTTGAACATATTCCAATTAATGGAACATCACTTCTTTCTGGTAGACCATAGGCTTTTTGTAATTCTAACTTATTATTTTTTTTCTCATCTATAGAATTGACATCATAATTTTCTGCAAGCAAACCATCTGTTTTAGGATTCCATATATCAAAATCAATTCCATTTATTATTCCTGAAAGTTTATTAGAATACTTTCTAATAATACCATCTAATCCTTCTCCATAGAATGGATATTGTATTTCTCTAGCGTAATTCTCAGAGACTGTATTTACTGCAGTTGCATGGATTATACCGCCCTTAACAAAATTTATTGCTTCATAGTATTTTAGATCATTTTCGTTAAAGTAAGATCCATCAAGCCCTGCAAGTCTTAGATTGTCCGCACCAAATACTCCTTGATATTTCAAGTTATGGATTGTAAACAAGGTTCTGATATCTTCGAAATATGAGTCGCCTTTTCTAAAATCATTGACAAAAACATTTACCATTGCAGTATGCCAGTCATTAGAATGGATAATATCTGGCTTAAAATTAATTTCTTTACCTAATAGGGTACAAGCCTTGGAGAAGAATATAAATCTCTCAGCATCATCATCAAAACCATATGATCCGTCTCTATTAAAATATTCCATGTTATCTATAAAATAAAAGATAACTCCGTCCCATTTTAAGTAATAGACACCAGCATACTGATGCTTCCAATCCAAGTCCACATAAAACTCGGTGACTTTTTCCATTTTTTGTTTATATTTATCATCAATTGATTTATACAAAGGTAAAACAACTCTACAGTCAACTCCCTTTTTTACAAGTTCTTTAGGTAAGGCCCCAGCAACATCTGCAAGACCTCCTGTTTTTATAAATGGAACTGCTTCACCAGTTAGAAAAAGAACGTTCATTCTAAATTCCTTTCTCTAGTTTTTCATTCTTGCTTGTTACAAATGGATGAGATCTATTACCAAACAATCTGGTATCCTTGTCTATAAATGTTCTCTTGTCTGTTATTGCATAGTTTAAGATTGCTCCATCAGATATAACTGTATCTTGAAAAACTATTGAATTTTTGACAACAGCACCTTTTCCTATGGAAACTCCTCTAAATATGATAGAGTTTTCTACTTCACCTCTGATGATAGAACCGTTCGCAATCAAAGAATTTTTTACGTTAGATTCTTTTGTATATGATGTTGAAGGCTCATCTTTTGATTTAGTATAAACTAGACCGTCTTCATAAAACAGTTGATTGAAGTCATCCTTTTTAAGTAATTTCATATTAGCTTCAAAGAAAGAATTGATATCAGAAATAATTTCAAATTCTTTGTTATGTCTATAAAAGTCAATATTCATGTCTCCTGCAAATGAGAAGATTGCATTTAGTAAAGACATTTGGGAGTTCTTTTCCATGGCAGTTCTTAAGATTCTCAAGAACATATCCCTTTTAATCATGATTGATCCTAAAAATAGGTCAATCTCATTTGATAAGCCTAAGTTTAGACCAACTGAGCAAGGTTTGCCATTTTCATCTGAAGATATGATTCTTCTATTTAGATAATATCCATCTTTATCTTCTGTCTTTGTTGAAAATATTAGACAATTAAGATCATTTGATTCCATTGTCTCCTTAGCATCGGTTATATCAACCTTATTAATATACATAGGATTTTTAATATAAATATAATCTGAAGGATGATCTTCAAAGTATCTAATAGTATCGTAATATGTTTCTATTTCACTTAGATTTCCCTTAGAATTATAATTTGGAGAATTGATTAAAAGTCCGCCATTTCTTCTATTTAGCTCCCAACTTTTTCCATTACCAATATGATCTAAGGTTGATCTTAACATTCTATCTGCATACAAAACAACTCTAGATATATCATGGTTTGAAATATTTGATAAAGAGAAGTCGATTAACCTATATCTTCCACCAAATGGTAGCATGTAGTCTGGTCTACTCTTGCACAAAGCTCCATAATTTCTTTCTTCAAATTCTGAACTATATATTAAAGCTACAATACTAGGCATATTATTCCTCCTCGATACCTTCAGTACTTACTAGATAAACTTTGTCATCATTCTCTTTACCAATACTTTCAGTAATCTCCATATCAGATGTAACTACACAGTTGTATAGTTTTACTCCACTTTTCACCTTAACTCCATTTAGTAAAACTGAATTATAAACTTCTGCACCTTCTTCTATCTCAACACTAGAAAACAGAACAGAGTTAGATACTGAACCATCTATAACACAAGCTTCATTCACCAATGAATCACTTAATTGTCCTGTCTTTCCTACTCTATGAGGTGGAAGATTTAAAGAAGCTGTATATATTTTCCAATTTTCATCATAAATATTAAGCTCATTTGATGGGTCTATCAAGTCAAGATTTGCTTGCCAGAAGCTTCTTACAGTTCCAACATCCTTCCAATAACCATCAAATTTATAAACAAAGAGTTTTAAATCTTCAGATAGCATCTTAGGAATAATGTCCTTACCAAAATCGTTAGAAGAATCTTTATTCTTGCTATCTTCAATCAACTCTCTTCTAAGAACTTGCCAATTAAAAATATATATTCCCATAGAAGCAAGGTTAGACTTTGGATTTTCTGGTTTTTCTTCAAATTCTACGATTTTACCATTTTCATCAGCATTCATAATTCCAAATCTGGATGCTTCATCCCAATCTACTTCCATAACAGCGATTGTAGCATCAGCTCCATTTTTCTTATGAACATCCAATAACTCCCTATAGTCCATTTTGTATATATGATCCCCTGAAAGAATAAGAACATATTCAGGATTTACTTCATCAAGGTAATTGATATTTTCGTATATAGCAGAAGCAGTACCTTCAAACCATCTTCCACCCTCTTCTGTATAATATGGAGTAAGAATCCTAAGTCCACCAAAGTTTCTATCATAATCCCAAGGTGCTCCTATACCTAGGTGTTGATTTAGTAATTGAGGTTTATATTGAGTTAGAACTCCTATATCTTTAATATCTGAATTTGTCGCATTACTCAAAGCAAAATCTATTATTTTGTACTTTCCACCAAAAGGCACAACAGGTTTTGCCATATCTCTAGTTAAGGCTTTAAGTCTTGACCCTTGTCCTCCAGCTAATAGCATAGCTGCAATTTTATTAGAATTTCTCATAATTCCTCCTTAAATAAGAAATTTATCACTTATTAAATGTATACCCATTTACATATACAGAAACCTTTTCTTGTATATATTTTATCTAATATTTATAATTTTGACAAGCTAATCAATAGCAGTATAGTGCTTAAGCGGGGATGACTTGGTTTCGACGTGGTTGAGGAGTCTTTAGCTGCAAGTCGTATGCAAAAACGTAAATTGGCAATTAAATATAAACGCAAACAACAATAGCGAAGCAAACTTCGCACTAGCTGCCTAAGAATAGGCTAGCAATGAATATCGAGCTCGTCGCAAGTTTGATATTCGTTTCATAATCAAGCGACAACTATTGTATGTAAGCTTTGCCATACAATCAGTAGAATGAAGCTAGCATAAAAATTTTTCGTTAGATTTTTATTTTTTATGCGAAAACTCAAATCTAAATAAACTTGTAGATGCTATTGGGAAATCTTCCACGGACAAGGGTTCAAATCCCTTCATCTCCACCAGATAGCTTATAAGCCTTGATATTTCAAGGCTTTATTTTTTTGGAGTACTAAAAAAGTACTACTAATATAAAAAGTACTAGAACTTAGTACGGAGTATAAAATTTATATCATACAAAAATTAATGAATAAAGTTACTCGTTAATTTTAAATATACGCAAAAATAGGAGATGAATATTTTTTGTATAATCTATCTCCTAGAACCTAATCAATTATCTTTATTTTTATTGTTAGAGTGTAAAAGGTGATTTAGGAATACTATTCCCTATCTATCTAAATAAAACCGCTCTAATCGTAATTTAGGGCTTGTCTTTAATTTAATCTTATAGTTATTAACCTTTATCTTTTCTACTATTCAAAGTGTATGTATAAATGTATAAGTTGATATCATTTACTTAACATTACTTCACAAAAGATATATTTTGTGCAATTATTTATTAGTCTTATTTTTTATATTGTTGATATCAAGCCATTTTAGTTCCATGTATATTATTCACTATTTAAGCGATTGTTAATTAATGTATAGATAAAGACACGCCATATTTTACGTTTTAAGCGTTTTTATATCTTTAAGCATAGATTAGTATGTCTTATAAAGTCTACTACACTAGGAGATTAAGGAAATTAACCGCTAAGCAAGTATCAATATAGAGTTTTATTATTATGGGGTCATTAGTAATGAGGTAACAAAGATTATTAAGGGTGTCGCTAGTAGCTACCCCCTTTTTATTGTCTATATAGTCATTTAATGGGGTGCCATTAGTATTGACCCCCTTTAATCTCCTAAGATTCCAATAGTTTATAAGGGGTGTCCGATTCGTTCACCCCTTTAGATTCCTCCGTTTTGGATGAACCCAGTAACTCCAAGGGGTCGGCGTTATATATACCCCCTAGGTCATTAATGATATGGGGTATACATGTAGTCCAATTTTAGGACTTCACTATTTAAAGGGTAGCCCTGTTTTAGGGCGTCCCCTAATTACATGATGCCCCGTTCTAGGGTGTCATATTGAATTATGGTGTTAGGCTGAAATATCCTATCATAATGTATAAATACATGGGGTAGCTACTAGCGACCCCATAATTTTATTTTAAGTTAAGTCTTACGCCCTAAGTTTAAGTTAGGGTTATTAATTCGTACCGTCGGTAGTACCGACACAGGGCAATAATTTAGCCTTATACCTCACATACCATTTTGGTACCCTAGCTAAGTCGGTGAAACACCTAGTCAGATACCGTCAATACCGCTTACACCGTCCATAGTGTGGACGCTACCGCCCTTATTGGGTAACAATTCGTTACGGTATTCGGGGCGTATTTTATATCTGGCGTCGTGATTTGCGACCTCATATATTTTTTGTTAATAAAAAAATCGTGGGTAACCTTTCGATTACTCACGATTAATTAAATTATTTAGTTATAGTGTCCCTTACATTGGAATATTACTAAACAGTCATCTTCTACAAGATATACTATTCTATGCTCTTTGTCTATTCTCCTACTCCACAAACCAGATAAATTATTCTTTAAGGGTTCAGGCTTTCCCAATCCCTCGAATGGGGTTCTTTTCATATCTTTAATCAGCTTATTTATCTTCTTAAAGTTTGTCTTGTCTGTTTTATACCAGTATTGGTATTCTTCCCACGCATCAAAGTTCCGTTTGATATTATTAATCTTCATCTTCAATTAGTCCGTATTCAACTAATTTCATTTTACCACTCTTGTATTCCTCGAACTTTTGTTCAAGATACTTTATATTCTTTTCGCTATAAAATGGGTCGGCTGATACTTCAAACGGTATTTTGTACTCCCTGCCTAGCTTTTTTAAATATATGTTTATAGCTGATGATAGGGAAATGCCTATTTCACTACATACTAGTTCTGCTTGTTTCTTTACGTCGTCATCTACTCTTAAATTGATTTGTGCCATACTTACCACCTCTTAGCCTTATTGTATCATTATTATATTATTTGTAAAGCATTATTATATATTTATGATAGACTATAGCGTTCATACTTGTGCCTTTACTTGCGATATTATTTCATCATCATAAAAAGATAGTGCAAACCTTGTAACATCATAATATTTTTTTAAATAAAGATTATTGATTTTTTTTACATCATCTTGCTTAAGTAAATCTACATTTGTGATTAATACTCCTAATTGATACATCGACGAAACTATAACATCGTCAAAGTCTACTAGCTTTATGCATATTATCCCATCTTTTAACCTATACTCATATATCAATGCTTCTTCGTCATAGTAGCTGGAGTCAAAATTCGATAATATAAAATCAGTAAAGCTGCCTATATCATTTTCTTTTAGATTTTTAACGGTTTCATAAAACTTTTCTTTTGTCATTTCATAATTAGTATTTAACATATACTACCCTTTCTTTATCCTTATTGAGATACTACTCTAGTACCTTTCGTGAAATTCATGCTAGATTCGTATCGTATTTTTTAGCTCGCTTTGAGTGATTTGCGACCTTAGATATATTCTTATTCCTAAAGTCCCATTTTGGGATGTTAGGTTTCCAAGTGCTTTGAAATTAATTTTTAATGTAAAAACTAAATCGGTCAACGCTGTCCGTTTGTAATTATAATTTATTTTCTAAATACGAATATGTTTTCGGATACGCCTTAATATATTAATTATAAACCACAACACGTATTGCGATTTGATTATTATAAATTAGTCTAAGTTACGCATTTAAAACCTTAACAATTCTTAACAATTTCAAATGTAAACACGTATTTACATATAAAAACAAATTTTAAAATTATAAGCAAATCTGACAGCGCTGACACATTTATATTTTATAAAACCTTAGCAAACCTAAGCATTTTAATTAGCTATTTTTTAACTTATAAGCCATTTATACTATCAATTTCTAACAATTTAATAAATTATATACGCTTTTACATTAGGTTTTATTAGTAAATTGTGTAAGTTTTTGTAGGTTTTTAGTATCTCCGATAACACTTAATCAGCACGCCAATTCCAAAAAGCCGTTATAAGGTCAAGGTATTGATATTTCTATATTCTGGGCTAATACCTACCCCTTAAAAATTGACTTTTATTGACAATATATATAAATATTTTTCAATCTTTTTCCACCATTTATATATCAAGCATAGATTAATATAGGGTTAGCCCTGTGTATCTTTGGGACTTACCTTTTTAAGGACTGAGAAATCGGAAGATATTTTGTTAGCCCTGTGTATCTTTGGGACTTACTCCATATATGTTTTTATAACAGGTTTTAACAGGTTTTCAGCTCTTATTAATTCAATTCATTACATGCTAGTAGTCTATAATTAAGCACTTCCCATTTTGGGAATATGATACCCTTACACATATAAAACTAAGTTTTATTAAGTTTTATGTAGTAGTTTTATATCAATCCTAGCGTTTTATTTAATTAAATGTTAGTACTTTGTTAGTATTGGGGTGTAGATACTTTCTACTCCCTTTTTGTGGCGTTACCTTTCGGGTTATATAATATCCCGATAGTCCCGACACCATAAAAAAGAGAACTTATAAACTCTACTTAGGAGATTCTTATATAAAATAATTCCTATATTTTCCAATAATTTATATGCTAACATTTGCTAACATTTTTATATTAATCAATTGCTTTATATGTCCTTGCATCTCCTATCACACTCTTAGGCTCTATATTGCTTTTATAGGAGATTTCTTATATCAATAACCCAATTGTATTCTTACATAGAAAAAAGCCACTTTAAAGCTAATACCTTGCTTGTTTGAGGCTTTATTATTCTTCTAGCTAATTATTAACTAGGAGATTGTATTATAAATTTAAACTATTTGATTAACTGCTTATATAGGCTTAGTAATGCGGTGTCTGATTTTCTCCATACCATTGTATGGGATAGATTGAGTTCATTCGCTAAACTTCGCATTGAGTCGCTTTTATTTACCCATATTCTCATAATAATAGAC
>QWCK01004515.1_pt1 | contig 13602 bp, 23 predicted proteins | sample 1972571 | NCBI WGS metagenome assembly QWCK01 (sample SAMN09866710, study PRJNA288562) | Human gut metagenome isolate term2_stool, whole genome shotgun sequencing... | isolation source: gut | host: Homo sapiens | place: USA: California
AGGTGACATCAAGAAAAAGTATGTACTACAACAACTTAACGATAAAGGAATTAAGATTAGTGATTCTGAACTTGATGCAATGATTGAGAGTGCAGTATTAGAACTAAACAGATGGAAAAAAGAAGTAGAAAAAGAACCACCAGTAGTAAAGGTAATTGAGAAAAAAGAGATAGTAAATAAAGCTAAATGAAATGAAACTTTCAATAAAATTCAAACCTTTATGTGAAGATCGACCTTGGTTAATCAAAAGAGAAGGTGGAGAGTACGAACAACACGCCCATCTAAAGACTAAGAAAGATGCTATTAAAGTAAGACAACTTATAGATGCTAATAAGTATCCATATTGCCACGATTATAAGATAGCTATTCAAAGACTTTTAACAGAAGAAGAGTTCAAAAAGTTAGATAAGAAACAAAGATACTTCAATGTTAATAAAGGTTTTAAAAGATAAAAAAATAATGTTTTTAATAATTATACGCCTAGGATATATTGTCCTAGGCATTTTTTTATTACAAGAAAATAGGGCGGATAACCGCCCTTAGTAAGAAACATCTTCTAAAAAGAAGATACCCACTAATACAAGTGGATACCTGAAGTATAGCATACCAGAAAATAAATTACAAACTGTTTAAAATACTAGTTGACTTTTGTAGCTACAAAAGTCTATAATATACTTAGATAAAGAGTAGTAGTAAGAAACATCTAATTTAAGTAAGAGGAGATACAAAAATGATTAAAAGAAATGAAGAAAAATTCAAAAAATTAGCTGAAAATTTTGATAGAAGTTTAGAGAAATTAAAAGCTATGAACGATGAAGAACTTTGCGATTATATTATTCAAAAAGCTAGAATGATGTTTTTCGTGGATACTGGGATAAGCGGATCTTTAGATTCGTTAGATGCGTTTTTATTGTTTAAAATTCCTTTTACAAGGGAAGAGTTGGCAGACTATTTAAATATAGATTTAAACCCTGAAAATTTTAGAACAGTAGGATTAAAGGCCACTTTAAATATTCAATATTTAATGAATAAATCTGAAATATTAAAACACTTTTTAATTGAGAAGAAAGAAGAATTTTATAAATCAATTACAGATTACATGAAAAAGAAGTTAACTGATAATGGAATAAATAAAAGATATGATGATTTACTAGCAAAACTTAATTCTATTGAAGGAGAAGAATTTGCAAATTATATTTATAAAGAAACTGTAATTTTAACTAATACCTTAAGCGGTGGAATTTATGGAATGATCGATGGAGTAGAATTCGAAACTAGTGGTGATGGACTTCTAAATTTACCAAAAGAAGATATTGTGAATGAAGAAAAAATGTATATAACTATACTAGCGAATAAAAGACTAGAAATTATTGATTCTATTAAGGGTTCTAAAGAAAGAGAGCTAAAATTGTATCTAGAATCCGAAGGTTTTTTCTAAGATTAAGGTGATTAAAATTAAAAACATATTAGATGATGTAAAAATAGGGAGACCGACTGATGACCCAAAGACAATTACCGTTAGAACTAGAATTTCAGATAGCGACAATGAAATCTTAGAAGAGTTAGAAGATAGGCTTGGAATGAACAAGTCGGAAATTCTAAGAAGAGGAATTAAAATTCAACATAGAGAATTGAATAATATTAAAAAGGAGATTGCTATGAAAAAGACTTTTGAATTTATAACGAATAAAGGAATAGTTGTAAGACTAGAATTAAATTCTGAAGACTTAGATCATACTAAAGTTTATTTTAACAATTGTGAAATTGAAGGCTATGTATACCCATCAGCAGTAGACGGAATAATAAATGTTATAAACAAAGAAAAATTTGAAATTGATGGCAAAAAGTTTGAAAGCATACAGTTTGAAGTTAATAATTATACTTATAAATCATTTTATGAGTTACACAATTATTTAAAAGTTTATGACTATAGAAAAAGAAAAAATTCAAAAGAAAATGAAAATACTGGATACTTGGTTATTGGTGAAGAAGTGTTATTGTTAAACGATCCTATATATTTTTCTTATGACCCTAATAGTAGTTACAGGATATTAGATTTTAAGCAAACTTCTGTATTTTGTAGAAACCATATGAAAGAAAATAACTTAAAAGGTCATGTGTATTTTTGGGAATTGTACGAAGCTATTTGTAACGATGAAGAATTACTCAATTATGCGAAAGAAAACGGAAAAACCAACGGAAGAATGGTAGAAGCTAAAATACCAAAAGAACTTTTTGAATCCATTGTTGAAAAAGTAATAAAAAAATTATGAGTGAGTAACACAAATATATTATTAATAGGAGTTAAAAAATGAAAAAATTAGCTGAAATCGACTTAAGAGAAGATAAGTCAAAAGTTGTAGAAGAAGGTAGAGTATTTATAACAATAGCAAGTGACAAAAATATTTATTTAAATGTACAAGCTGGTCCAAAGTATGACATGAGATTCGGAGATGCTTATGTGCAAGTATATCATGATAAATTCGTAAGCTTTGATTCACAACATGATTATGATTTTTGGTTAAAAGAAGTAGTAACAGATTATCTCTTAGAAGAAGATATAATTTATAAATCAGAATTTGGAGATTATTATATAAAATAGGGACTTATAAAAAAGTCCCTTTTCTTATAATTATAGTCATATAATCTATCAAAATATTTACACCAAAACTTACACCATTTTGAAAAAATGAACGTTAAACCCTAGTGTTTAAGCTATTCTGTACTAAATGGGGCAATATCCTCTTTCCCGCACCAGAAAAACTGTTTTTATCCGTGTTAAACTATATTTTACTAGAAATAGCTTAAAATAGAGGTTTGACACGGATATTTTTTTATACATTTTGCTTGAAAAATCTATATTTTTCTATAAAAAACTATATTTTACTGGCTTTTCCTAAAATTTTTACACCACTTTTACACCACTTTTTTAAACCCGAACTTAGATTAATTTTACAAAGAAAAAACATTGTTATTTGTAATAACATCAATTGCTTTTTGTTTTTGTTGATCTGATATATGAGTATAAACATTCATAGTTGTAGAGTAGTCACTGTGACCCGCTAATACCTGTGCTATTTTAGGTTGGATATTATTTTCAGCAAGCCTAGTTATATAGGTATGTCTTAAAGCGTGGAAGGTCTTATATTCTATACCATTCTCTTCACAAATCTTTTTAAGCCTTCTTGTTGGCCTTTTGGCTTCAATATATCCACCAGTTTCACTAGGGAACATTAAATTGTTAGGATTAAATTTATATCCACTTTTTTTCATCATTTCTGTAACTCTTGCAATATGAGCTTCAAGTATTTTTACTGATTGAGCTGGTAAAGGAACTCTCCTATAAGAAGCTTTTGTCTTCAAAGTAGAAATTTTATATTTTGTAGAAATATCATTCTCATTAATTGAAGTAACCCTCTTATATTGTTTGTTAATATCTAAGATATTATTTACTAAGTCATAAATATCTAAAGCTATTGCTTCACCCTTTCTTAATCCTCCTATTAAACTTATATAAATTATTAAATCTACAGAATCAGTAAAATCTAGGTTATTAAGAATTATTTTTTGTTCTTCCAACGTATAAGCCTCCCTTTGTTTTTTATCAGCTTTAATTGTAATATTTGCGAATGGATTATTTTTTACAAAGTTATTGTTTAAACAATAAATATAAAAAGAATTGATATGAGAAACAACTTTTTTAACTGTACTAGGTGTATTGTCTTTTAGTAATTCTTTTATATAATTTTCAACTATAAAAGGATTCAATTCAGAAATATTAACATTTTCAATGCTGTAACCTTTAATTCTTTTATCTAATGTCACTACATATTCATACAAAGTATTATCTGAAGTTTTACCTTTTTTGACTGTATAAACCCAATCATGATATAATTGACCTAACGTGTTTGAGGCGAATGGATCTAAATATAAGTCTTTGTATTTATCAATCCATTCATCTCTTTTTTCTATTAAGTCGTATTTTTTCTTGGAACCGAAACTCTTTCTTATAGGTTCAATTCCATTGTCTAGTACAACATCACATCTGAAATAACCTCTTTTGTTCTTATATATTTTGCCAATTCTTACTTCCATAATATAACCTCCAATATTGTAAATAGAAGATTATATGCTATAATTAAATTGCGACATGAAAAGATAGCATATATCTTTTAGGGAGCTTGCATTTATGCAGGCTCTCTTTTTTTATAATTAACTACAATAATTACCTTTTAGATCTTCTATAACCTGCTGCTTGTGCTTCAGATTCAGAATTAAAATAAACTACATTCTTTTGTGAAATTTTGTTATAACTTGCACCACCTGGTACATGATAAATCTTGCTCTTTCTATTACCTTTAATTACACCTTGTGTTGTATCGGCGTTGTAATTGTTAAAATTATTTTTTCCACCAGTATTAGTGTTAACTAAATTATTAGGTTTAACAGGTTTATTTGTATTCGTAGGTTTTGTTTCTACAGGCTTTGTATTTATAACTGCTCCACCATTACCCCAAAGACCATAATTGTTTTCTCTTGCAATTCTTTCTCTTTCTCTGAAAAAGTCTTGATATTTAAGATCAGGAGCATAAGGGGAAGCATTAGCATATCCATTTTCTACAAGTCTAGAGTTAAACATATACTTTGCTACTTCTTCTTTTGTAGGATCATCTGTAGCAGGTCTTGTAAGCCATACATAGGCTAATAACCTTCCATACCTATCAGTATCACTAACATCTTTTTGAAGGTAAACAGTCTTACCAGTTAATTCTCTTGTAGTATAAGCAGAAGCTTCTCTTCCAAAATATTCAACACCCTTGCTTGGGTGTTTAGTCTATGGAGTGTTAACTCCAATAAGTCTTACTTTATAAGTTTGACCTTGTAGACTAACTACAATAGTATCTCCATCAACTACTCTTGTTACAGTTGCTTCTCTAAAAGTATTAGAAGATGCAGGGGTAGGGGAAGTGGCCTTATATCCATCACCAATGACAACAGTTCTATTGTCATTATCCCAAGTAACATTTCGACCAAAGTTTTCAGCAATTGCTCTAATAGGTACTAGGGTTCTATCTTTAGAGATCTTAGGAGCTACATCTAAGGGCTTAGCAACTGATTCTGTAAGTACTTCAAAATAAGTACCTTCTGCATCATCACCTATAAACTTAATATCAAATGTATATAAGTTATTATCACCAATTGTAAAAGCTATAATTGTAAATACATCTGTGTAACCTTCTTTAGGCTTAGTTATCACTATTTCTTTTGTGTCACTATCCCAATCAACATCATATCCAAGATTTTCAGATATAACTCTTAGAGGGACTAAAGTCCTATCGTTTTCTATTACTGGTGATACATCACTAGTTACATAATTTCCATCAATCCATAATTTGATATCACTATTTGCAAAGATATTTATAGGGATAAACATCAAGATAGCAAATAGTAATACAGAATACTTTTTAAAATAATTTCTCATAAATTCCTCCAACTATTAATCAACAACTTCTAAATTCCTTTCGCTTACCCACCATTCTTTATCAGGATCTGTTTTTATCCACCACCTTTCTTCATAAAATATATAGTCATAAACGGTTACTACATCATCTTTTATCCAGTAACCAACTACCTTAGATTCTAAAGAAGGTTCTTTTCTCATGTTAGCTTTATCACTAGTAACTACTAATTGTTGTCCTTTAACATAAGGTGATTCTTGACTAGAGTTATATTCTTCTTCTCTTTCCATTTCTTCAAGCTCTTCTTCACTAGGTACATATTCCATAGGTTCACCGTCATTAGCTTCAAAGTCATCAGGCTTAGCAGAATTAGGATTATCAAGGTATTCATCGTTGTTAGTATTTGCTTGTTCTTTATCTTTAAAAGGCGAAAACTCATTTGACTTATCAATATCATAAGAAACACCAGGTTTGACCTTAAAATAATCTGGGGTGAATATTTCAGGAACATCATAGGGTTCTAAGTTAATAGTTTTACCTAAGAACTCACCACAAATTCTACTCATGTCATTTAAGATGAAATCTCTATAGCATTTAGCTTCATTAAAAGCGTTAAATTGATTCTGAATCTGGTTTTGCATTTCATTTCTATAATTTATCATTCCAATATTTAAGAGTTTAAAGTAGTCATTAGGATTAATAAAATTATCATTATTAGCAACAATCATATTCATGAGTTGGATATATACAAAAAATATTGATGATGCTTGTTTGTTATAATATTCATCTACATCTTTACGATTATAAGTAATAGGTTGAACACTCATTATAGCTTCAATAGTTTTAAAAACATCATAAGGACTATATAGTTCCGTTGAATTTTCAAAGATAGCATAAGAACCTTCTACATAATCAGGATTAATGTCAGATTCTTCATTCTTTGAAGAACAACCTGAAAGCAATAATAAGGTTGTTAAAACTAGGGGTAAAATCTTTCTCATAAAATCATCTCCATAAACAACGAATGTTCTTTTCTTGTTAAAAAAAATATAAATCAAGTTTACTTTCTTCAATTCCTAACTTATAAGAAAGTTGCTTGGAAGTATATTTTTCTAAATCCTCTTTATCTAATGTATTTAAAAGCATGGCTACTGAAAATAAATCTGCTTCATTTTCCAACTTAGCAGTAACAAACCTTGTTTTTAAACTAGTAAAGATTCTATTCTCATCATGCTTACAAAATATATGACCTAATTCGTGTAAAAGGGTATTCCTTAATTCGTTATCATCTAAATTTTCATTGAGATAGATAATATTGATTCTAAAATTTTTAAGGGTATAACCTTTTATTTTTTTAGGCATATCTCTATAAATTACTTTACAGTCTATAGCAGAAGCAATTTTAAAAGGATCTACTGTATTAAATTTTTTAAATGTTTTATTAGCAAGTTTTATAATTTCTTCTCTCTGCATAAAATCATCTCACTTGTGATATAATAAAGATAAGTAATAGGTTGTCGGGTTTTCTTGGATAGATTATTGATTCCTTACTCACTATCTATGCGTTGCACCTGCTAACTACTTTTATAGGATTCGTTAGATTGGCTCAAGATTGTCCTTATAGGATTTCCTTGAATTTACCCAATGCAAACTATAGATTACTCTATAGTAGGGCAATATTTTACCCATAGACATCACTCCTTTACTTTGGATAAGAGAATTTACACTATTAATAGCATCTACCTTTTTATAAAGGGTTGATGCTATTTTTAGTTTGTTGTCCTTGTCAAGTAAATCCCTTCCCGCAAAGCTTAGTTGATTTGCCATGAAATTCAAATTGTTATCGTAAAGGCTTTTTATCCTCTACTTCTTATAATTACTTATAAGTTCAGCATATATCTTCAGCCTATTACTTTTTTCTTACTTATACTTTTTAGGCGTAAACTTTTCTTTAGATCTTATCTTTGCAATTGTTAAAGCATCTTCTAAGTTATCTAATATGTATTGGATAACTTCATCATCAAGTTCTTCTCCGTCAAGTTGCATTTGTAAAGCACCCTTATTAAAGTTTTCTTTCATTGCTTCAAGGTCTTTTTGAATATCTACTTCATTTTTATGAGAGAGTTTAGGATTGGAAGATCTCCCTAATAAATAATCAGTTGTTACTCCAAATATATCAGCAATATCAGAAAGTGTTTCAGGAGATGGCTTACTTTTACCTTGTTCATAATATCCATAGGCACTTGTAGTCATATCTAATTTTTCAGCCATATCACCTTGGGAAAGCTCATTTGCTTTTCTAAGTTCTCTTAATCTATTTGCTAATAGTACTCTCATAACCTCACCTCTTATAAATATAATACAAATATTACTTGTAATTGTCTACAAGAATTACTTGTATTTTCTTAAAATAAGTGTTGACATACAAGAAATACTTGTTTATAATTAAATTAAACAAAAGATAGTTGTGAGAGGTGAATAGATGAATAATATAAGAAAATATAGAAATGATAAGAATATTACCCAAAAAGAACTTGCAAACAAGTTGGGAATAACACAACAAATGATGAGTAACTATGAAAAAGGATATTCAACACCAAACATCAATTTAGCAAAGAAAATTGCAACCGAATTGGAAAGTGATGTAGAGAATATTTTTTTTGGCTCAAAATCCAAGTAAAAATTGTATAAATTAAAAAACAACAATTAAAAATTGTATAAATTTTAAAGAGGTGAATTTATGAACATAGCAAAACTAACAGATAAGAACTATTCAGAAAAATACAGAAATGAAGAAATTAAAAGACAAGCTGAATTATTAATTGACAAATTAGTGGGAGAATCTTTTAAAAACAAAAATGCTAAACAAAAAAACGAAGAGTTTATGAAAGAACTTGAAGATTCATATTATGACATTGGAGTTATAAGAAAACACTTCCAAGAATATGACGAACTCGCAAGCTTTACGTGTGAATTAATTAAGGCAATTAGTCAATAAAAGCGTGGCGGCAACCACGCTAATAGAATTATTTGTTTTCTTTAGAAATATTTTCTTGTTCTTTTAAAGCAAAAACAGCAATTTTAGCAATAAGATCTACTAACTTTTTATCATCTTTAGTTAGATCTCCAGAATATCCAGAAAAGTTTTCTTTAACTTTAGCAAGTAATTCTAAGTATTGAGATTCAGTCATTCTAATCACCCCCTTTAAAGTAATTATAGCATTTAGTGGTGATACGAATAATAAAAGAGGTGAATTTATGAAGAATGAAAGTAAACAAACGAAAAAACTAAAAGAAATCAGAAAAAATGCAGGTTTAACTCAAAAACAATTAGCAAGTCTAATAGGAATCGGTAAATCAAGATATGGACATTATGAGATTGGAAGAAGAAAGCTACCTATTGAAATAGCGAAAGATATCGGAAAAGCACTAGATATCAACTGGTGGGAATTATACGAGTAATAGTAAAAAGGGGGTTAAAAATGACTTTATTGAGTTTCAAGGAATTTTACGAGACATACTCACCAAAACTAGGGATTGGTAGAGACAGTCTTAGAAAAATTGTTAGAAGAAAAGACTTCCCAAAAATCCAAGTGGGAAATAGATCAAAAATAATCGAAGAAGAAGTTGAAGATTATTTCAAAGACAATATCGGATTGAAGGTGAACTAATTTGAAAGATCTAGGAAAAGAACTTGCTATGCAAAGAATGAAAGTTTTGCAAGAAACAAAGGAAAAGCTAACAAACGATATTAACTATTTATTAAATTATCCTAATCAAGATAAAAGAATTTCTAAAAAGTGCGAAGAATTTTATGGAAAGTTAGAAGATGCTTTTGATGATGCAATAGTCTTTGAAGCAAATATCATTATTGAAACGTGTGAGGGGGTTAAAAAGTGAAACCTAAATTAAACAGCTACAATGCACAACTAACAGTTAGAAGAGTTGTCGGAATAATGATTGCATTATTTATAGGAATAATGCTTTTAATGGTTATTTCAATGACATTCTCATCTGTGATTAAGGCAGCTTGTTGTTTTCTATACGGCATAACAAGGATTTTGGATAAGTTTTTTAACCTTCTTATAAATCTTTTTTAGGAGCAGGTAATGAAAAAAGAGCAAAGAAAAAGACCCTTGTACAGCAATACAAGAGCCTTAAAAACATTTGAAATATAGATTTGCTCTTATTATATCACAGATATAGAAGCTTGGGAGTAAAAAATGAAAAGTTTATTAGAAGATTTAAAAGAAGAGTGGAAGATGGCCGAATACCTCTACTACAAGTGTTATAATCCTCATTTAAAACATGAGATAGGTCTTAATATGGCGGACATTAGATCAAAGATAACACAGTTAGAGCTGGAAGAAAAACATATAAACGAATTGATAAAGGGAGTTTTGGTATGAAAACAATTAACAGTTACAAAGATTTTATAGATGAAAGCCTTAAAGAAACGAAGGCCTATACGATAGACGGTAAAAAGCTTTTTAGTACAAAAGAAGAAGCTATTGAAGATTATAAAAGGGAAAGAATAAAAATCTTAATCGGTTCTAGCATTAGAAATTTATTTGACTATGACCAAGAAATCTTATGCACAAGAATTTCTGAAGAACTAGAAAAAAATATAGATGAATTAATTGAAATTTACAGTATCTAAGAAAGGTTAGTAATAATGCTTGATATTTTAAAACTAAAAGGAAAAGTAGCTGAAAACAATTTAAATATAACTTTACTAGCTAAAAAAATTGAAATGAATAGAGATACCTTATACAGAAGGATTGCTAATGAAGGAGAAAAATTAACTTTAGGCGATGTTAAAAAGATTTGTGAAGTTTTAAAAATTAGTAAAGAAGATACGTTAGATATCTTTATGAATTTGTAATTGAAATAGGAGGATAAAATGGAAGATTTAAAATTATTTGATGATATAGAAGAAGTTGAAGAAGTAGAAGAAAGAGAAGCATTTGAAATTAAGGATTTAGCAGGTGCTGATTGGTGCTTTGAGAAACTACAAGCTATCAAAAAACAAAGAGAAGAACTTGTTGAATACGCTGATGAACAAATAGCAAAGTATAAAAACTTTAAAGAAGAAACAATTAAAAAGGCTGAAGATGATGAAGCTTACTTTAAAGGACTTCTTAAGATCTACACAGATAAAAGATTGGCTGAAGATAAAAACTTCAAGCTTAAAACAGCTAATGGCACAGCATCTTATGGAAAAATTAACAAGAAATGGAATTGGCAAGATGAAGAAGCAGCTATTAAATCTCTTAAGGGTGCAGGCCACAACGAATTTGTAAAAGTTACAGAAAGCTTAGATAAGGTTAATTTAAAGAAATCTCTAACAGTAGCAGGTGACACGGTAGTTGACGAAAACGGAGAAATCATCGAGGGAATAAAAATCACTGAATATAGAAACTTTAATGTTAAATATTGAGGTGACTTATGAACAAGATTGAAAAAAGAGAATTGTTAATAAAGTTAAGGCAAAACTCAATATACCAAAAAACCTTAAATGAATTAATAACAAACAGTAAAGACTTTGAAGATGGAAATAACTTTTATTACATGCAAGAGCTTATAGATAAATACCTACTTTTAAGATATGAAACCGATAAGCAAAGGGAGCAAGAAAAATGAAAGATATAAGACTACTAAAAGCTAATGAAATAGATGTACGTGTACAGATGGTAAACCAAAACTATATAAGCGTTCTTCTCTACAAAGATGCAAGAGTTGACATGAAAATTCTTGATGAGACCTTTGGTCCTATGAATTGGCAAAGACGTCATGATGTAATAAACAACAACCTGTTCTGCACAGTAAGCATCTATGACGAGGATAAAAAACAATGGATCTCAAAACAAGATGTAGGAATACCTAGTTATACCCAAGCAGAAAAGGGAGAAGCTTCAGATTCTTTTAAAAGAGCCTGTATAAATATTGGGATTGGTAGAGAACTTTATTCAGCACCAGCAATATTTATAATGCCACAATCAGGAGAAGTAACACAAAATAAAAACAAGTATCAAACGAAATCAAGGTTTTATGTAAAAGAGATTGAATATGCTGATAATCGTGAGATTGCTCATTTAACCATTATAGATGGCAAAGGCAATCAAAGGTATTCATGGGGAAGAAAAACACAAGCACAACCACCTGTAGCTAATAATAAGCCTATGAATCAACAAAATAATAACTTGCTGGAGAAACATAGAGTAGAAATAGCACAGATGCTAAAAGCTAAACAAGTACCAACTGATGTATTTGTTAACTGGTTAAGAAATAATTATAACGTTGAAAAGTTAGAACAACTGAACGAAAAGCAAATTGTAGAAGTGCAAAATAAAGTTGCTAGTTGGTAATGGTCTAAACATAAAGGAGAAAAAGATGGATAATACCGAAATAAAATTTGTAAGAGATACTGGATTTGGTCAAGTAAAAAGAAGTGTAATGCGAGATAAGAGTTTATCAATTGAAGCTAAAGCTATATACGCATATTTTTGTGGATTCGCTGGTAATGACACTAAGGCCTATCCCTTAAGAGACACCATTGTAGAAGAACTTGGTATTAGCCTGAAGAGATATTACAAATATCTAAAAGAATTACAAGACAAAAATATTATAAAAATTCAAACAGTTAAAACACAAAATGGGTTTAAAAGAAATATTTATTATATTAACGATTGTTCTAGTGAATGTTCTCCTGAACCATGTAGTCAAAACGACCACATAGGTAGTAGTCAAAACGACTACGTAGTAGGTAGTCAAAACGACTACATAGTAGGTAGTCAAAATGACCACATAGAATATAAACAAGGAATAATAACAAAGAATAATATATATAGTTCACTTGACAGTGAACATCTCCTCTCAAAAAAAGAAAAAGCAGAAATTATTGTGGGTTATCTTAATCTAAAAACTAAAAAGAATTTTAAAGCAAATTCTAAAAGAACAATGGAGCATATAAACGCAAGACTAGAAGAGGGATACACCTTAAAAGATTTTCAAAAAGTTATTGACAACAAGGTTAATGACTGGATAAATAGCTCAACTATGGAGATTTACCTTAGACCTATAACCCTATTTAACACAAAGTTTGAAAGTTATTTGAACCAGAAAGGAGCCTTAGATGAACGTAAAAACCAATTTTCAGGAAATGATAGAGACTATGAGAGCGTCTATAATGTCGGGACGCTCATTTGATACTCCTGAAATCCAAAGAGAATTGGCCATTATGGAGATGAACCTTTTTAATTCTTCTAGAGGAACTGAAACTAATTGCCCTAAATGCAAGGGTAGAGGTTACACCATGGAAGTTATAAAAGAGTTTAATAATTTCTACAATGTAGCGGTTGAGTGTTCTTGTATGAAAAACAAAACAACTGAAACGGAAGTTAAAAACAGTGGAACTAGACCTTTATTAGACTATAGCTTTGAGAATTACAACACACTACAAGATTGGCAAGTTAACATTAAAAACATGGCCATTAAGAATGCAAAATCTAAAGACTGGTTTTTTTTAGGTGGACAAAGTGGATCAGGTAAAACCCATATTTGTTCAGCTATAGCAAACTATCAAAGAAAAAACGGAGTAAGAGTTAAATATATTGTTTGGACTGATGAAATCAACAAACTTAAAAATTTTGAAGATAACAGCTATATGGAAGAGCTAAAGAGGGTTGAATGCTTATACATTGACGATTTCTTTAAAAGACCTATTACCCAAGGTAATTTACCAAACCTATCATCTTCAGATATTGACAAAACTTGGGAGTTAATAAACTTTAGATCTTTAAACAAGCTCAAAACTATTATTTCAACGGAGTTAACAATGAATGATCTTTTGAGAGTTGAAGAAAGCTTAGGTAGCAGAATAAAACAGGAAGCTGGGGAGTACGCTCTATCCTTGAAAAAAGATTCTGCTAAGAACGTAAGAATGCAATGATCTATCAAGAAGCATTAAAGGCCATGAAATCAAGAACAAAGATAAAGGCAGCAGGAACAACTTATAAACATATAAATGCAATTATCTTTAGGAAAACAGAAAATCTAGAGCTTATACAGCTAGAACTACAAGATCTAGGAACTCAAAATTCAGTAACCATAGTCAACATAAACCAAGCAGAGGTGGAAGATG
>QWCK01004526.1_pt1 | contig 13587 bp, 8 predicted proteins | sample 1972571 | NCBI WGS metagenome assembly QWCK01 (sample SAMN09866710, study PRJNA288562) | Human gut metagenome isolate term2_stool, whole genome shotgun sequencing... | isolation source: gut | host: Homo sapiens | place: USA: California
AGTTTGCCTAATAGAAAATACAAGATATGTTGCTGGTGAAACTAAAAACGACCCTGAATTTGCTAAAAAACTAGCATCTCTTGCAGACTTATATGTAAACGATGCATTTGGAACAAGCCACAGAGCGCACGCATCTAACGTAGGTGTTGCAAGTATACTTCCTTCAGCTGTAGGATTTTTAATTGAAAAAGAAATCGACGTTATTGGTAAAGCTCTAGAAGCCCCAGAGCATCCATTTGTTTCAATCCTAGGCGGAGCAAAAGTATCTGACAAAATTGGTGTAATTGAAAACTTGATTACAAAAGTTGATACTATCCTAATAGGTGGAGGTATGGCTTACACATTCTTAAAGGCTCAAGGAAAAGAAATAGGTAAATCCTTATTAGAAGAAGACAAGATGGATTTATCCCTTGAACTAATCAAAAAAGCAGAAGAAAATAACGTAGAAATCTTACTTCCAGTAGATGTAGTTATTGCTGATGAGATTAAATCAGGAGTAGAAACTGAAGTTGTTGACATAGATTCAATTCCAGAAGATAAAGAAGCCCTAGATATAGGACCAAAAACTGCAGAACTATTTGCATCAAAGATTAAAAATGCCAAAACTGTTGTATGGAATGGACCTATGGGAGTATTTGAAGTTAAAGAATTTGCTAACGGAACAAACAAAGTTGCTGAATCTTTAGCAGAATCTGATGCAATTACAATAGTAGGTGGAGGAGACTCTGCACTTGCAATAGAGCTAGCAGGATTAAAAGATAAAATTACTCATGTATCTACTGGTGGTGGAGCAAGCCTAGAGTTTTTAGAAGGTAAAGATCTACCAGGAATTAGTTCAATAGAAGATAAGTAAGGAGAATTGATGCGTAAACCAGTTATAGTAGGAAACTGGAAAATGAATATGACAGTTTCTGAAGCAGAAAAATTATTAGATGAAATAAAAGCTTTAGATTTAGATGAAAATGTTGAAGCGGGCGTTTGTACACCAGCAATTGACCTATTAGTAGCTAAAGAAAAATTAAATGATACTAATGTCGGTTTTGGTGCTCAAAACATGTACTTTGAAGAAAGCGGAGCATTTACAGGAGAAATATCTCCAACTATGCTTACAGATATCGGAGCAAAATATGTAATATTAGGTCACTCTGAAAGACGCGAGTACTTCAAAGAATGTGATTGTTTAATTAACAAAAAAGTAAAATCAGCCTTAGATCATGATTTAGTTCCTATCCTTTGCTGTGGTGAAACTCTTGAAGAAAGAGAAGCTAACGAACATGAAGCAAAAGTAAAAGCGCAAATTGAAAAAGACTTAAAAGATGTTTCAGCTGAAGATATTGAAAAGGTAATAATTGCCTATGAACCAATTTGGGCGATAGGAACTGGTAAAACTGCTTCAAGCGAAGATGCAGACTGCATGTGCGGATATATCAGAAGCTTAATTGCTGAAACTTACGGTGATGATGCTGCATCAAAAGTAAGGATCCAATATGGTGGTTCTGTAAAACCAAATAACGTAGTTGAACTTATGGGCAAAGAAAATATCGACGGTGCCCTAGTAGGTGGAGCAAGCCTAAAAGCAGAAGATTTTAAAGCTCTAGTTAATTTTAATAAATAAGGAGAAATAGATGAGTTTAATAACAGATGTATATGCAAGACAAATTCTTGATTCAAGAGGAAATCCAACAGTAGAAGTTGAAGTTTATACAGAAGACGGTGGATTTGGTAGAGCAAGTGTACCATCAGGTGCGTCAACAGGTGAATGGGAAGCTGTAGAACTTAGAGATGGTGACAAAAACTATTTCTTAGGAAAATCAGTTCTTAAAGCTGTTGAAAATGTAAATGAAATTATTGCAGAAGAACTTGAATTTACTTATGATGTTACAGATCAAATTGGCGTAGATAATGCTATGATCGAACTTGATGGAACAGAAAATAAAGGTAAACTTGGTGCTAACGCAATACTAGGTGTTTCTCTTGCAGTTGCAAAAGCAGCAGCAAATGAACTTGGAGTTCCTTTATATAACTACATCGGTGGAACAAATGCAAAACTACTACCAACACCAATGATGAACATTTTAAATGGTGGAGAACATGCTGATAACTCAGTTGATATCCAAGAATTTATGATTTTTCCACTTGGAGCAGAAAGCTTTGCTCACGCTCTACAAATAGGTGCGGAAGTATTCCACAGCCTAAAATCAGTACTATCTAGCAAAGGATACAACACAGCTGTAGGTGATGAAGGTGGATTTGCTCCTAACCTTAAATCTAACGAAGAAGCTCTAGAAATCATCTGTGAAGCTATCAAAGCTGCAGGTTATGAACCTGGAAAAGATGTTTATATAGCAATGGACTGCGCATCAAGTGAGTTCTACAACAAGGAAGATGGTAAATATCATCTTGAAGGAGAAGGAACTATTAAAACAGAAGATGAAATGATTGACTGGTTAGAAGAATTAGTTGGTAAATACCCAATCATATCTATCGAAGACGGACTAGATGAAAATGACTGGGAAGGTTGGGCAAAACTTACAGAAAGACTTGGCAAGAAAGTTCAACTTGTAGGTGATGACCTATTTGTAACAAACACTAAAAAACTTGAAAAAGGAATTAGTGAAGGTGTTGCTAACTCAATCCTTATCAAAGTTAACCAAATCGGTTCACTAACAGAAACTCTAAATGCTATTGAAATGGCTAAAGAAGCAGGATATACTGCTGTTGTTTCTCACAGATCTGGTGAAACAGAAGACGTAACAATCTCTGATCTTGTAGTAGCTGTTAATGCAGGACAAATCAAAACAGGTGCACCATCAAGAACAGATAGAGTTGCTAAATACAACCAACTTCTACGAATTGAAGATGAACTTGGTGATGATGCTAAATTTAAAGGAATTAAAGCATTCTACAATATAAATAAATAATAAAATTAAAAGGCGGCCTTTGGGCTGTCTTTTTTGTTATTTATTAAACTAATTATTACCTTACTTAAAAATAAATAAATTGATGGTATATTCATTGTGATAGTTGTTATACATAAGCATAGGCTTAGAAGATGAATTTGTATTTGAAAGGAAGTGCAACATGAAGACAGATATAGAAATAGCAAAGGAAATTGAGCTTAAAGATATAGATGATATCTGCCAAGAGTTAGGGCTAACTAACTATGAAAAAATTGGAAATTATAAGGCGAAGATTGACTTAGAATATTCTAGAAATAAGAAAGAAGATTCAAAGTTGATTCTAGTTACAGCTACTAACCCTACTCCAAGTGGTGAAGGAAAGACAACTCTAAACATTGGATTATCCATGGCTCTAAATAAGATTGGAAAAAGTGCAATATCAGTTCTAAGAGAACCTTCCATGGGACCATCCTTTGGTAGAAAGGGAGGAGCTGCAGGTGGCGGATATAGTCAGGTACTACCTATGGATGAGATTAACCTTCACTTTACGGGAGACTTCCATGCTATAACTTCTGCTGTTAACTTAGTTGCTGCGATTTTAGATAATCATATTTACCAAGGAAACGAAAAAAACATTGATCCAAAAAGAATTGTTTGGAGAAGATGTGTAGATTTAAATGATAGAGCATTAAGAAACATCGTTATTGGTCTTGGCAATAGAACTGATGGCGTAACTCGCGAGGACAAATTTGACATAACTGTTGCAACAGAGATGATGGCAGTTTTGTGTCTTGCTACAAGTATAGAAGATTTTAAAAATAGAGTAGCGAAGATGATCGTTGCCTTTGATTACGACAACAATTCTGTAACAGTTGATGATATTAAGGCAACAGGATCTGTAGCTGTAGTTATGAAAGAGGCGTTAAAACCAAACCTTGTCCAAACTACAGAACATACACCAGCTATTATCCACGGTGGACCTTTTGCAAATATTGCTCACGGTTGTAATTCCCTTCTTGCTACAAAAACAGGGCTTGGTCTATGCGAATATGTTGTAACAGAAGCTGGATTCGGAGCAGATTTAGGAGCTGAAAAGTTTAATGATATCAAATGTAGGCTGGGTGGACTTAAACCGAATGCAAGCGTTATTGTAACCTCTGTTAGATCATTGAAATATCATGCTGGTATGGATCTTGAAAATATTGGCGAAGAAAATCTAGATTATTTGGAAAAAGGATTTAGAAATCTAGAAATTCACATTGAAAATATGAGAAAATTTGGAAACAATATTTTAGTTGCTATCAATAAATTTGCTAGCGATACTGATAAGGAAATTGCATTACTAAAAGAATTAACAGATAAAATGGGCGTAAAAGCTGTAGAAACTACTGTATTTACAGATGGTGGAGAAGGTGGTGTAGAACTTGCCGAAAGCCTTGTAGAAATCTGTGAAGATGAAAATGACTTTAAGTTTTTATATGATTTGGATAATTCTATCAAAGAAAAAATAGAAACAATTTCAAGAGAAATATATAGGGCAAGTGGTGTAGTTTATACTAAAAAAGCTGACAAGGAAATAAAAAGACTAGAAGATCTTGGCTACAAAAGCCTACCAATTTGTATTGCAAAGACACCATATTCACTTTCTGATGATCCTAATATTAATATCACTGACAAAGATTACGAAATAACAATTAGGGATATTAGAGTAAACGCAGGTGCTGGATTCTTGGTAGCATATACTGGAGATATTCTAACTATGCCAGGTCTTCCAAAGAAGGCAAATGCCTACCAAATAGACCTTGACGAGAATAATGATATTGTAGGATTATTCTAATTTGTAAGAGATTATCTTTGTAAAACTTTGAAAAAATTACTACAAAGACTTGCAATTTTTTAAAAATTATTTATAATATACTTATATTAAAAATTTAGGGATAGATGGAGGGTATTATGACAAACAATTTTTTATTTAAAAAGAAGTCTAATTTTGAATACATTTTTTCATGTATTTCATACTCTATCTTTGCCTTTATCAAAAAGCTTAGATTTTTAATTGCAATAATTTTCTGTGCGCTTAAAGAGAGTCCTATTTTGGACTCTCTTTTTCTATGGAAATTTAGTTAGAGGAAAGGATAACCAATTTAGAAAATGAGTGGTTTAGTAGCGATCAAATCAAAAAATAACAAGGCTAAAAAGTTATTTTATGCACTAAGCTCTATCCAACACAGGGGTCAAGATGGTGCAGGCATTATTCTCTCTGATGGACACAGCTTAACTAGGATAAAAGGACTTGGTCTTGTAAATGAAGTCTTTGATGATGATAATCTAAAAGATTGTTCAGGTGATTTTGCCATTGGACATGTAAGAAGTTCACCTGAAGGAGCTAATAGAGATTATAATGTGGAACCTTTGGTAAGTTTTGCTAAGGGAAAAGAGTTTTCTATCGCCCATGATGGAAATTTGGTAAACTATTATAGTTTAAAAGAAAAAGAAGAAGAAATGGGAATGGCCTTTCATACTCATACCGATAGTGAGTTGATTTTATTACTTATAACTAGGTATTTTGAGGGTGATATTGTTAAAGCCATAAGAAGGGCAATGGATGATATAAAGGGAGCATATTCTTGCGTCTTGTGTATGCCAGATAAAATAGTTGGATTTCGTGATTATCACGGCATAAGACCTTTATCTATAGGATACGATGATGAAAATACTGTCATAGCTAGTGAAAATTGTTCTATAGAAATCCTAGATATTGATAATTATAGAGATGTCAAAGCTGGTGAAATTGTAGTAGTAGATAAAGATGGAATAAAATCTTATCCTGCAGAAGAAAAAGTAAATTGTAAACATTGTATTTTTGAATATGTATATACAGCAAGACCTGATGCAAATATTGAAGATATAAACGCTTATATGTTTAGGAGAAGAAGTGGAGAACTTTTATATGATCAGGCACCTATAGATGCTGATCTAATTTGTCCAGTACCTGATTCTGGTACACCTTCAGCTATAGGCTTTGCTCAAAGATCTGGTATTCCTTTTGCAGCGGGACTTGTAAAGAATAGATATATGGGAAGGACCTTTATAAAATCTAGCCAAAAAGAAAGAGAACTTTCTGTTAGGTTAAAGCTAAATCCTCAAAAGTCTGTCCTAGAAGGAAAGAGAATAGTCTTGGTTGATGATTCTATAGTTAGAGGAACTACTAGTGCAAAGCTTATCAAAAGAATAAGAAATGCTGGAGCAACTGAAGTTCACTTTAGGGTTACATCTCCACCTTTTGTATATCCTTGCTACTATGGAGTTGATACTCCCGATAGAGATAAGCTCATAGCATCTAAATTATCTGTAGAAGAAATAAGAGATCAAATAGGAGCTGATAGTTTGGAGTTTCTTTCTTTAGATAATATTTTAAAACTTACTGGAAATCCAGATAATTTCTGTAAGGCTTGTTTTACTGGTGACTATCCAGTGATAAAGGAGAGTGTATGAATTTAGCTGTATTTATTTCTGGAACTGGCACCAACCTCAAGGCATTAATAGATGCACAAAAAGAAAAATTCTTTGATAGCCAAATAAAATTGGTCGTATCTAATAAAAATGCAAAAGGCTTAGATTTTGCAAAAGATAATAATATAAACTACATAGTAAGTAAAGATGATGACGAAATATTGAGTGAACTTAAAAAACATGATATAGACTTGATAGTTCTCGCAGGATACCTACCTAAGATTAGTAGGAAGTTAATAAATTCATATGAAATAATTAATATTCACCCTTCACTATTACCAAAATACGGTGGAAAGGGATATTACGGCATTCATGTTCACGAAGCAGTTTTTGAAAATAAAGAAACTATCAGTGGTGTAACTATTCATCATGTAAATGAGAATTTGGATGACGGAGATATAATTATTCAAAAAGAAGTCGATATAAGTACTTGTAAAAGTGCTCAAGAGATAGCAGATAAGATTCTTAAGATAGAACATCAAAGTTTAAAAGAAGTTATTAAAAAAATGGAGGAAGAAAATTGAGAGCTTTATTATCAGTAACTGACAAGACAGGGATTGTAGAACTTGCTAAAAACCTTAGTTCCTTGGGTGTTGAATTAGTATCAACGGGAGGAACGTATAAAAAAATCAAGGAAAACGGCATAGATGTAACAGAAATTGATAAGATTACAAACTTTCCTGAAATACTTGAAGGAAGAGTTAAAACTCTATCTCCATATGTCCATGGTGGCATACTCTATAAGAGAGATAATGAAAAGCATGTAAATACAATAAATGAATTAAACATAAAACCAATTGATATTGTAGTTGTAAACCTCTATGAATTCCAAAAAGCTTTAGAAAAGGGCAATCCAGATGATATCATTGAAAATATAGATATCGGTGGTCCATCTATGGTTAGATCTGCTGCTAAAAATCACAAAGATGTCCTAATAATTACAGATCCTAAAGACTATGATGAACTCGTTGATAGGTTAAAAAATGATAATATTGACCTTGCTTACAGACAAAAATTGGCAATGAAGGCTTACAATTTAACTGCTTTCTATGATTCAGTTATAGCTAGATATTTTTCAAAACTTACTGGTGAAGAATCAATTTATAAAACATACGGTTTTGAAAAAGAATCAGACCTTAGATATGGAGAAAACCCTGGGCAAAAAGCAGCCTTATACAATGATCCATTTGTTAAAGGTCTAATGGAAAATATAGAAGTTATTCATGGCAAGGAAATGAGTTATAATAATTTCAACGACTTAAATCCTGCTATAGAGCTTGCAGAAGAATTAGGAGAAAATGCAGTTGTTGCCTTAAAACACCAATCTCCTTGCGGAGTAGCAGTAGGAGATAATGTTTATGATTCTTATATAAAAGCCTTTGAATGCGATAGTCAATCTATTTTTGGTGGAATAGTTGCAGTAAATGGAGTGGTAGATGAGAAAGCTGCCGAGAAAATGCACGAGATATTCCTAGAAATAATCGCTGCAAGGGACTTCACAGACGAAGCTTTAGATATATTAACTAAAAAGAAGAATGTAAGACTTGTTAAGGTTGATTATTCTAATGAGCTTGTTAGTGAGGAATTAAAATACTTGAATGGAAAAGTTCTTATCCAAGATAAAGATAATGGTGAAGATGAAGTTAACGTAGTTACTAATAAAAAACCTAGTGAAGATCAAATAAAAGATATGTTGTTTGCACAAAAGGTTGTAAAATACGTAAAATCTAATGCTATAGTTGTAGTAAAAGATATGAAAACACTAGGATGTGGCGCTGGTCAACAATCAAGAGTCTGGGCATTAGAGTCAATAAAAGATCATTTTAAAGATAGAGACTTTACAGGCTCAGTTCTTGGATCAGATGCCTTCTTCCCATTCCCAGATACTGTTGAAATCGCTCATGAAATGGGGATTGACGCTATAATTCAGCCAGGTGGATCAATTAAAGATCAAGACTCAATTGATAAGTGCAATGAATATGATATGAGCATGGTATTTAGTAAATCTCGTCACTTTAAACATTAAGGATAGAATTTATGAATATATTAATTATTGGATCAGGAGGGCGTGAACACGCCTTAGGAAAGAAACTTAGTGCAGATAATAGAAAAATATTTTTCGCACCAGGAAATGTAGGGACTAGCGAGATTGGAGAAAATATCGAAATTTCTGCTAGTGATATTGATAGCCTCGTAGATTTTGCTAAAAATAATTCCATAGATTATACAATAGTTGGTCCAGAAGATCCTCTTTGCCAAGGAATTGTAGATATCTTTGAAGAAAATGGTCTTAAAATCTTTGGAGTAAATAAAAAAGCATCCAAATTTGAATCTAGTAAATCCTACACTAAAGAATTTTTAAATAAGTATGGTATAAAAACAGCCGCATACCTAAAAACTGAGGATAAAAATGAGGCTATGGTTTATGCGCAAAACTTACTAGATAAAAACGAAAAGGTAGTTTTAAAAAGAGATGGTCTTGCATCAGGCAAGGGAGTTTATATAGTAAGCGATGAAGAGGATTTGAAGGAAAAAGTCGAAGAAATATTTTCAAAAGATGAATTTATCGTCATAGAAGAATTCATTGATGGATTTGAAATGAGCATGTTACTTCTTACAGATTCAAAAACTATAATTCCCCTACCAACAAGTAAGGACCATAAGAAAATATTTGATAAAGAAGAAGGACCAAACACTGGAGGCATGGGAACATATGCTCCAAATGTTGAGGCCGAAGTCTTTAAGGATGAAATTGTAAAAGAAGTTATTCCAAAAATCATAGATGGATTTAATAAAGAAAATATCGACTATAGGGGTGTTTTATTTATAGGATTTATGATAAATGAAAGTGGAATCTACGTTTTAGAATTTAATGTTAGATTTGGAGATCCTGAAACCCAAGTAGTCTTAGAATTAATTGATAATGACCTTTTAGAACTACTAGAAAAAACATCTGATGGCAAGCTTTCTGATGTTAAACTTAAAATAAACGACAAGAAATCTGTTTGCTTAGTACTAGCATCAAGTGGCTATCCAAATTCTTATGAAATAAATAAAGAGATAGAATTTGAACCAGATATTAAATCTACTATCTATCATGCTGGAACCAAGAAAGAAAACGAGAAAAATTTAACAAGCTCTGGTCGAGTGTTAAATATAGTTTCTACAGGAATTTCTTTTGATGAAGTTATTAAAAGTGTTTATGAAGATGCAGATAAAATAAACTTTGAAGGAAAATACTACAGAACAGATATTGGTCCAACTGTTAAGAGAGTTTATGTCAAGAAAAAGGATGAATTTGATTTTGAATCAAAAAATCTAAAGCAAAACATCAAAAATTCTTTGGGAATTGATTTAGAAGACCTCAAAATATATAAAAGATATGATCTTGAAACTAAAGATGAAAATGTTAAAAAATTACTCTATACTGTTTTAGCCGAAGCACCTGTAGATGAAGCTTACGCTTTTGAAGATGCGATTAACCTTCAAGGAAATTTCAAAAATACTATCGTAAGCGAGTATTTGCCAGGGCAGTTTAACCAAAGAGAACAAGGTGTAATTGATGCTTCTTCCTTAGTTATCGATGATGAAACCTTTAAAGTTAGAGCTGCTACCGTATATGAACTTCCAAATGTAAGTGAAGATGACTTGGAAAAAATAGAAAAATTCATAATAAATCCAGTAGATTCGCACAGGGTAAGCCTTCTTGGAATTCCAACTACACTAAATGTTAATCATCAAAAAAACTTAGAAAATATTGTTTACGATGGATTCATAGATTATAACGAAGATGAACTAATCAAATTTTTAAATGATCATTCCATGGCTATGAGCCTTGATGATATAAAACTTGTGAGAGACTATTTTAAAGAAGAAAATAGAAATCCTAATGAAACTGAAATAAAAATCTTAGATACTTATTGGTCAGACCATTGTAGGCACACAACTTTTAATACATTCTTAGATATTGATATCAAGGCAAACACACTCTTAGATGAGGCAATACAAAAATCTTTTGATAAGTATCTAAAGATGAGAGAAGAGTTAAACATTACAAAGCCAATCAACCTAATGAGTTTTGGTACAATACTTTCAAAGTATATGAAAGCAAATAACAACTTTGATGACCTTGAAGTAAGCAATGAAATAAATGCATGTTCTGTATACACCAAAGTTAGAGTGCTTAAAGATGGCAAAGAAACTACAGAAGATTATTTGTTGATGTTTAAAAATGAAACTCACAACCATCCTACAGAAATTGAACCATTTGGTGGAGCGTCAACTTGTTTAGGTGGAGCTATTAGAGATCCACTTTCTGGTAGAGCCTATGTTTATCAAGCTATGAGATTAAGTGGTGCAGGTGATATAAAACAAGCTTATGAAAAAACACTTGTTGGTAAGTTACCCCAATCAAAAATCACAAAAGAGGCGGCACTTGGTTATTCTTCCTATGGTAACCAAATAGGGCTTGCCACAGGTTTGGTAGATGAATTTTACCATCCAGGTTATACAGCCAAGAGAATGGAATGTGGTGCGGTAATGGCAGCTGCTCCTGTAGAAAATGTCAAAAGGCTAGATCCTGTGGCTGGAGATTTGATAATTTTACTTGGTGGAAGAACAGGTCGTGATGGAATAGGTGGAGCAACAGGTTCATCTAAATCACATAAGATTAGTTCAATAAAAACAGAATCAGCTCAAGTTCAAAAAGGAAATGCTCCAGAAGAAAGAAAAATCCAAAGACTATTTAGAAGAGCAGAAGTAGCAAAACTAATTAAAAAATGTAACGACTTTGGAGCTGGTGGAGTATCAGTTGCTATAGGAGAACTTTCAGACGGTGTTGATATTTATCTTGATAGAGTTCCTCTAAAATATGAAGGTCTAAAACCATTTGAAATAGCTATTTCAGAATCTCAAGAGAGAATGGCTGTAGTAATTGATAAAAATGACCTTGATGAATTCTTATCCTACGCATCAGAAGAAAATCTAGAAGCAACCCATGTCGCAACTGTGACTGATAATAAGACAATGACAATTTATTATGAAGATAGCGTTGTAGGAAAACTTTCTTATGACTTCATAAATACTGATGGTGCCGAAAGATATGCTAGGCTATCTTATGTAAGTGAAAAAACTCCAACAATTCTAACTGATAAGGATAATGATCCAAACAAATTCTATAAAAAGATTAAAGAACTTCCTAATTTAAGCAAGAAAAATCTCATAGAAATGTTTGATCCATCTATTGGAAGAAATACTGTACTAAATCCTTTGGGAGGTAAGAAACTCCTAAATCCAGCCCAAATAATGGCAGCAAGAATTCCAGTTAATGAAGGAATCTCAAAAACTGTATCACTAATGAGCTATGGTTTTGATCCGAACTTATCTTCTGAGAGTCAATATTTGGGTGGATATTATGCTGTAGTTGAATCTTTATCTAAGCTTGTAGCGTCAGGATCTGATTTAGATAAAATAAGATTGTCTTTCCAAGAATTCTATGAATCTATGGATGATGAAAAAGCTTGGTCTAAACCTTTTAAATCATTATTGGGAGCATTTGAAGTATCATCATTCTTCAAAACACCTCCAATAGGTGGTAAGGATAGCATGAGCGGTACATTTGAAAATATAAAAGTACCGCCAACACTCATATCTTTTGCAGTAACAACTGAAGATGTTGAACATATCATAACTAATGACCTAAAAGGCCAAGGAAAAATAGGTTTAGTTAAAACTCCTTACAAGGAAGATGGAAGTCTGGATTTAGAGAAACTAAAGGAAAATTATAATAAGATAACTAGTGATATTAGGAAAGGTAATATAATTTCAGCTATTTCCCTCACAAGAAAAGGACTATTGGTAGATATTTACGAGCAAGCTGTTGGCAATACAGGTTTTAGTATAAATTGCGATAACTTATACAATCCTATGTTTGGATCTTTCGTCGTTGAATACAAAAGTGATAGAGACTTTATAGAAAATATCGGTGAATTTAGCGATGGAATAACAGTTAATGGCGTAAGTTTAGATGTAAAAGAGCTTGAAGATTCTTATGTACACGGATTAGACGAGATATTTAAACCTTATGAAGAAATTAAATATGAAAGTCTAAATCCTAAAAAAGTAGAAAGAAAACTTAAATCTGATAAACCTACTGAAAATCCAAGAGTTCTAATACTAGCAGCTCCTGGAACTAACTGTGAAATAGATAGCGCGAAAGCCTTCAAAAAAGCCGGAGGTAAAACTGAGATATTGGTTTTTAAAAATGAAAGTCAAGAAGATATCAAGAATTCTATTGATAAGGTGGAAAAAGCACTACTAAATTCACAAATATTTATGATTCCTGGAGGATTCTCTCTAGGAGATGAGCCAGATGGATCAGCTAAGTTTTTAGCTAATATATTAAGAAATGAAAAGATAGCTAGGGCAATTGACCATCTTCTATATGAAAATGATGGACTTATGATTGGTATATGTAATGGATTCCAAGCTTTAGTTAAAACAGGACTTCTACCTTATGGAAAGATTACTATACCAAAAGATGACGACCCAACCTTAACCTTTAATACCTCTAGTCGTCACATAGCAACTTTTGTAAATACAAAGACTCTTACAGATAACAGTCCTTGGACAGTAGGAGTTGATTTAGATAAAACATATAGGATTCCAGTATCTCATGGAGAGGGAAGATTTATAGTAAGCGAAGAAAAGTTAGAAGAACTTCTCGACAATGACCAGATATTCTCAGTTTATGAAACATCTTTAAATGGTTCTAATTACAACATAGAAGGAATTATATCCAAAGATGGAAAGATACTTGGGAGAATGGGCCATGCTGAAAGAGTTGATGACGACTTGTTCAAGAATGTTTATGATGTAAATAGAGAAAAAATATTTGAAAATGCAGTGAATTATTTTAGAAAGGATGCCGAATGAAATTTTTAGGAGAAGGATTAACATTTGACGATGTACTTTTAGTACCAGGACCATCAGAAGTTCTACCAAATGAGGTAGATACAACAACTTATTTGACAAAGAACATAAAACTAAATATTCCAATGATGTCAGCAGGAATGGATACTGTAACAGAATCACAAATGGCAATAGCTATGGCTAGACAAGGCGGTATTGGAATTATACACAAAAACATGCCAATAGCTGAACAAGCTAGACAAGT